>Ga0134093_1002861_pt1 | contig 13051 bp, 11 predicted proteins | sample 4_1taG_FD_94452 | JGI IMG/M metagenome (GOLD analysis project Ga0134093, IMG submission 94452) | Switchgrass degrading microbial communities from high solid loading bioreactors in New Hampshire, USA - 4_13_20_68_A1 metaG | ecosystem: Engineered > Bioreactor > Semi-continuous > Anaerobic >...
CTATAAGCGGGAGTTTGAATAAAACTTAAAAGAAATAATAATTATTATTTCTTTTAAGTTATGCAAATTATATTAGCAACCCAATCTGTGGAATATGTTCAGTACAGTCATTATCTATTCCATAGATTTGCTCAGCTGGGGGATTGCAAGACCCCCACTGAATCCCCGAGCGAAGCGAGTTTGCTTTGTTGATACAACACACCTGAAAATACACATGAAGGCATCATCTGGGACAGAACGGCATGAAAAGGTCGTTCCTGCAGTGCAATGGAACGACCTTTTGCTGTTTCTAATAATAAAGTTCCCTGCAATAATTACATAACCTATCTTAATACTTTAACTTTTCAAAAAATGCCTTAAGACGGATATAAAGTGCGGCTGTAATTATAGATATAATAATACCTTTTACAATGTTGAACGGCAAGGTTGCGCTCACTATAGTCGGCCATCTTTGTTCTGCAGGTATACCATAGAGAGGAAAAGATATAAAATAGTTCATTATGTTTGCCAGTATGGACATAAATATTGTTCCCAGTGCATAAGGAAGTATGTTGTGCTTCCCGGTTTTTCTTATAGTAATTGCGATTGGAAGCATGAGGCCTATGCCGGCAAAAAAGTTGCCTATTTCGCCGGAACCAAAAGGTGTTCGGTTTACTAAAAGAAAGTGGACGATATTTTTTATAAGTTCAATTCCAACTCCTGCAATAGGACCAAAGGATATTCCTGCTAATATTGCAGGCACGTCGCTAAGGTCTATTTTTAAAAATGTAGGAAACAGACCAAAAAGCGAAAACTCAATAAAATAGAGTATAATTGACAGTGCTGAAAGCACTCCTACTGTGGTGATAAGTTTAACTTTTCTGTTCATTTTGATTCCCCCTTTATTTTTGGTCAGGGTCTTATGAAAGAACGAAACCATATTATTGTGAACCAAAAATTTCCGAATTATTGCAAATTAAAAGCCCCTGAAAAACTTCAGGGGCTTTTTGCAAAATAATTATTTCACAATTGCTAAAACAGTATGATTTCTTCTTCCATCCAGACTATACTGTCGGCCCCGGAATCTAACCGGGTCTGCTTTCGCTCGCGGGCTAATGGCTTACTGCCACATTACCGCCGATCGGGAATTTCACCCTGCCCTGAAGAAAATATTTAAAATATTTAATTTTTACAAACATATAATAGCATAGCTATAGTGCAAATTCAAGATTTAATTTAACTTAAAATTACTGCTTTGCAATAAAAGCTGACGAAACTTTTGCTTCAAACTCTGACTTGTCTATAATATCAGTATCACCATTTATTCTATTGGCGTTACTGGGATTATTAATTACTTCTCCATTGCAATACATTGTAGAAGATGCGCCGCCATCAAGATTGGCCGCATTTACGGCACCGCATTTCAGGAAAATGTCCTGTAAATCTTTCAATGATGCACCTATAGACTCAAGGCTTCTTCCGTCAATGATCAGGAAAATTACTGAGCCGTCTTCTTTTTGACCTATTGCAGTTCTCGGAGCATATCCCCAGCCACCATCTGAATTTATCATCGGCTTGCCGTCTATTATAATGGGCGGACCGAAACTGACAGCTTCCTTTATTCCTAATTCCTCTATTTTAGACATGGAATAAGTTCCGACAATGAGCTTACCTTCGTTGTTAAAACCGATAATATTCATAAAGGTGTCCGGCATGTCAGGACGATGCCACCTATCCTGGTAATACTTATGTATGACCCTGCCTTCATGAATTATTAGGCCTTCCGGCATTTTTATTGCATATTCATCGGCAGGGTTAACAAAGCCTGCGGCATTAATGGCTGCAACAGCATTATTTCTTTTTGCGATTTCGCTTGTTTTTTCACGTGCTCCGTTTTCAAAGTTTTCTGCAAAACCAACTTCAATTTTTGTAGGATCAGAAATCACCATCATTTTTCCCTTAAATAAAGATGAACCACCAGGTCCTGAAAACTTATCAAAATCAATGTCATATATTGATATTGAATCAGGAATTCCTACGTCCAGGGGTTCTTCGGATGTCAGCATAGCTGTATCAATTGTTCCTGCATAAATAACAGGCAGGGTTTTATTTTCAGGTGTATTTGCCTGAGTGTTGTTAAAGGGCGCTTGAGTACCGGATAGCCGGTTTATGGCATCATTATTTTTTTCCCAAAATCCTTTTGGGTTTGTAAGTGATATAAAAGCTATAACTAATAATATCACTATAGCAGGAAGAGTCCACTTATATGAACCCTTTTTAAATAATGAAATCATTGTTATCCTCCTTTTTATCTGTTTTTTCCTTTCCAGGACGCTTGCCATACCGGCCGCATGTATATCATTTTTGCAATTTCCAAGAAGTTTAAGTATTGTATGTCCGTAGTTTGTTTTTTTATCAGACCCTACTACAGATAGAACCATTGCATCACATGCAATTTCAGCATCCTGGCGCATACGTTTGAAAGCATACCATATTAAGGGATTCCACCAATGAATAATTTGCAGGGCACAAATAATCCAGTTTACTGCAATGTCTTTACGTTTAAAGTGTGAGAGCTCATGAAGTATGATATGTCTTATATCATCCTGGACTATGTTTGAGCTAAATGCATACGGGAATAGTATGCGGGGATTAATAATCCCATATAGTGCAGGAATTCTAAGATTATTTACATATACAGGTTTAATATTGCAATTTATATTCATTTCTTTTTCACAAATATCAAGGACTTCAAGTATGCAAGAATCATTTACTGCATTTCCTTTGCGCACATTGAGCCATAAAAATACATTTATAGTTATAGTATAAAGCAGCAGTAATAACACTCCGGATAGCCAAACTATAAAAATACAAATTATCTTTTGTTCAGGTAAGTGTGCAATATATTCGTTAATATTAAATTGATTTAATTGTTTGTCTTTAAATTGTTTAACTGAAACTGTATTTATTTCTGTGCTGTTATTTGTTAAAATTTTGCCTAAATGTATTTTTGAGTCTTTATCTGCAATTTTACTTGCGTTATTACCGTAATTTATGTACTCTTCTGTTTCCGTGCCTGAAATTATTTCCATATGTGTATTAATATCCGCATCCATATCCCTGCTTAAATGGCTTGCTGAATTTAAAGATGAATAAGAAGCAGAATTTTTTGTTTGTTCTGTATATGTATCTATATCCAAGTTTTTGTATAATAATGATTTAAACAATGGCATGTGCCTGCTTATCCGGTTTATGCTGATAGCATTAAATATGCTGGTTCGGCTTTCAGGAGCGTATGGAAAGATAATACGTATGATTAACAAAAACCATATAAAATAATGAAACCGGGCTCCTAGGTGCCTTTTGAATATTAGCTTAACAAGCAATATCAGGCATATTAAAACAGATGCCATAAAGGAGGTGTTTACAAGATAAATTAGGAGTGTACGGGCAATAATCATGGTATTTCCCTCCTTTTATCTTTGCTATTAAGTATCTGTTTTCTTGCCGTTAAGTATTTTTTCTAATTCATCAATTTCTTGCGATGAAAGATTGTTGTCTTTTAAAAATGTTGCAAGCATTAAATTAAGTGAACCTCCGTAAACCCTTTTCAGAAAGCTGCTGTTTTCAGCCTTTATGCAAGCATCTTCAGAAACCAGGGGGTAGTACTTATATATACGGCCATCTTTTTCAAAACCTACAGCTTTCTTTTTAACCAGCCGGCCTAATAATGTCTTGACCGTTATTGGGCTCCATTTTACTTGAGCTGATAATTTTTCAAATACATAATTTGCGGTGCAGGGTGATTCTTCCCACAAAACTTTCATCACAATCCATTCAGTTTCTGATATTTTTGGCATGTTTTCCATGAATATTCATCTCCTTTGATTACAAATACGATTACAATTGTAAACGATAATTAAATATTACAATTGTAATCGTAAATTGTCAAGCAAATTTTTCAAGTAAAATTAAAAAATGAGTTTTTATGCAAATTGTTTATAATTTAATGAGAGAAATTTCAAAATCATAAATAACAAATAACTTGCCCTCTTTGATTGTATGCTGTATTTATCCTAATTTATATAGCCGTACTTATTCTGATTTATATAGGCGGCAAGTGGAAGGAGCAATCTTTTTTGGTCTTGTAATATATTATTTTTTTGATAAAATATACTTATAAATTTTGGTAAGATACCATTTAATTTGGCAAGATATTATTATTATATAGAAGCAAATAAAAAGGGGTGCTGATTTTGAAAGTACGCAAGGCTATAATACCGGCTGCCGGAAGAGGTACCAGGTTTCTTCCTGCTACAAAGGCGCAGCCTAAGGAAATGCTGCCGATTGTAGATAAGCCGACTATACAGTATATTGTTGAGGAAGCTATTGATTCAGGGATTGAAGACATTATTATTGTAACAGGTCGTAATAAGCAGGCTATAGAGGATCATTTTGATAAATCCTATGAGCTTGAAGAAGAGCTTAAGAAAAAAGGGAATCATGATCTTTTGAGCCTTGTACAGGATATCTCCAATCTGGTTAATATACATTATATCAGGCAGAAAGAGCCAAAAGGCCTTGGACATGCAATTTATTGTGCAAAATCATTTGTAGGTTATGAACCCTTTGCTGTATTGCTTGGGGATGATATAGTAGATTCAAATGTTCCGGGCCTGAAACAGCTTATAGATGTATATAACGAATATAAGACTACGGTTTTGGGTGTTCAGCGCGTACCGGAAGAAGACATTCCTAAATATGGAATTGTAAGCTGCAAACAAGTGGATGACAGAGTTTACAAAGTCAAAGATCTTGTTGAAAAACCTGAGAAGGATAAGGCACCTTCAAATATTGCAATATTGGGAAGGTACATAATTACACCGCAAATTTTTGATCATATTGAAAAAACCGTTCCGGGGAAAAACGGGGAGATCCAGCTTACTGATGCATTAAAGAGCCTTATGGCTGTAGAAGCTATGTATGCTTATGATTTTGAAGGAAAAAGATATGATGTGGGAAATAGAATGGGATTTATCGAAGCAACTATTGAAATGGCTTTGAAAAGGGACGATTTGAGAGACGATGTTATGAAGCATATTAAAAATATTTTGGAAAGAGAAGAAAAAAAAGAATAAAATATTTAATAAAGCAAATAATACCTGTAAAAATAAAAACTTGCAGGTATTATTTTATGGGAAGATTTATTAGAATTTTTAAAACAGCGGTATTTTTATTAGTTTTATCATTAATTGCAGTGATAGTCATAACTGTATGTTTCATATACAGTATAATTGACTTTAAGCCCGCAGAGTATCTAAGCGGCTTAATAAGCGGTATTGAAGAAAAATTGATTTATCATAATAAGTCGGCCGGTTCTGCCGGTGAAACAACGGGAATAAAAAGAGTCGGAACGGCTTCGGCTGTTGCCGAAACCATTGATAATATTTTAGGAGTTTTATCAAACGGTAAAGCCGGAAATGATAAGACAAATAAAAATATGGAAACGCAGGTGCAAAATTCAGCAGTTAAAAACTCAACTGTTATGAATTCAATATCCAGGGATTCGGCAGCAAAAAATACTGTTGCAAATAATGCGCCTGCAAATGATACAAATACTTCCGAAACAGGCAAACAGGCGGAAATAGTGCAGGAGCCAAACATAAAGGCAAATATAAATAATAAAACAAGCTATAATTTAAGTAATGATACAGATGCCGGAAAATCCGGAGAAAGCAGAGAAATACAGGACAAGATAAATAAAGTACTTGATGAGGATAATACACTGGATGATGTAGATAGTATATATGATTATTATATGAATTATATGAATTTCTATAATTTAATATCACTTGATGGTATAAGCTTTAAGGACAAGTTAACGGGATTTGCAATTGCAAGCAAAATAAAAATTTCTGATATAAAAAAGATTGCTAATCTTGTTTCAAATGGAATCACCGATAATGAAATTGATGAGATTGTTGCAATTCTTAGGGATAATCTGACAGAAGATGATATTAGAATATTGAAGGACATACTGTACAGGAATATAGACATTGTTGCTGAAGGATTGATGTGATTGCAGCAAAGCACATAATGCAAGTTAATTAGCCAACTAAAATAAATACTTGGATTGTATTTAAATGGATTCTATATAATACAGAATTTCTATATAATACAGAATAATAAAGGCAATATGAAATAATAAGGGTGGACAGTTAAGCCACCCTTTATATACTGCAAATAAAGTATAAATATATCTGCAATAAGCATTGTAAGATAACTTCAAATATTATAATCCAGCACCAAATATTATCAATTATTTGCCAGTTCTTTTAAAGTTTCTTTTAACTTTTCACGGATTAATATTTTTTGCGGGCATTTTGTTTCGCATACGCCGCATTCTATACAATCAGCAGGAGAACGGCCGGTTTTAGCTTCGGGCCCTAACCTGGAAAAGTTGGACTTTGCATATTCTGTAAGACCGAATACCTTATGATAATTCATAAGGCTAAATACATGAGGTATATTAATTCCTGTCGGACATGGCATGCAGTAATTGCAGCCTGTGCAGTACAATTCGGAAAGTTTCTTGGTTTCTTCCACCATTCTGTTTATCTTATCCCAGTCATCCTTATAAAGCTGTGGGTCCATTGAAGCAACTTTGGTATTTTCTTCTACCATTGATATTGTACTCATGCCTGACAGGGCACAATTTACATTGGGATTGCCAAGTACAAATCTTAAGGCTATTTCGGGAGTGCTTCCGGAACCCGAGGATGACATTCTGGAAATGAGCTCGGAAGGAGCAGCAAGTCTTCCTCCGCCTACCGGACCCATTATAACCGTTCCCAAGCCTTTGCTTACAGCATAAGCAATTGCTTCTTCATTAGTCCTGTCAAGGAGATTGTACTGGCAGAGGACTGATTCGAAGGCTCCGGTATCAATTATTTCTTTCATAACTTCCGGTTTGTCGTGAAAAGAGAAAGAAATATGCTTAATTAGGCCTTCATCTTTAGCTTTTTGGGCTTCGTCAAGAAGATTATACTTTAGCACTATGTTTTCAAAAGAATTTTTATTTAATGAATGAAAATGATAAAAGTCTATGTAATCTTCACCTAATTTTTCAAGCTGTTTTTCAAGCAGCCTCCTGTAATCTCCGGTTTCTTTTACCATCCATGTAGGCAGTTTGGTGGATAAATATACTTTATCCCTAAAACCTTTTATTGCTTTACCCACAGTATACTCACTATTGCCATGGCAATACCCGTATGCTGTATCAACATAGTTAACCCCTAACTCAAAGGCTTTGTGAATCATTGGAATTGCTTTGTCTTCATCAATATACCATTTTTTGTCTTTCTCATATTCAGGAAGGCGCATACACCCAAACCCAAGAGCGGAAATATTTATTCCTGTATTTCCAAATTTCCGGTATTGCATAGTAATCTCCTTATTTAGTATTTTAGATTTCAATAAACAATAAAAATAAAAAAGCATATAATCATTATTGACATTATATCATCTTGTATATATTATGTGAAGTAGTTATATGAGATATACATAGACGGGCTTTTCTTGTGTTGAGAGGCTTATTTGAAGGAATAAAGCCACTTCGTAAGCCGCTGAAGTTACTGTTGGTATACATGTATAATGCATAAGTACTGAAATTTTAACGGAAATACGGAAAGATTGAAAGTATCGAAGAAATATGGTATTATAATTACAATGGCATATCTGACAATTCCTCTGACTTGGAATATTCACTTATTAAAAAAGGGAAATGTTTTGAGGCCTGCGGTAAAATAAACAGAGCTTCTAAAAACAAAATGGAGGTAATGTAATTGATAGAGATAAGAAATTTATCCAAAAGTTATAATAAAGGAAAAGTTAAGGCTGTGGACAACTTAAACCTTCATGTGAAACCAGGCGAAATATTCGGCTTCCTTGGACCTAACGGTGCAGGAAAAACAACAACCCTGAAAATGATGGTAGGACTTCTCAATCCTGATCAAGGAGAAATTAAAATAAAAGGCTATGATATTGTAAAGCAGCCTATTGATGCAAAAAGAAATATAGGGTATGTGCCTGACAATCCAGATGTATATGAAAGGTTAACCGGTATTGAATACCTTAATTTTATGGCAGATGTTTACAATGTTTCCAGAGAAGAAAGAAAAGAAAAAATTAAGTATTTTCTTGAGATGTTTGAATTGTCTGATGCTGCGCATGACTTTATTAAAAGTTATTCTCACGGCATGAGGCAAAAAATTGTTCTTACAGGAGCATTGCTGCATGAGCCTGCCTTGTGGGTGCTTGATGAGCCCATGGTGGGGCTGGACCCTAAATCAGCACATTTGCTAAAGGATTTAATGAGGAAACATTGCGACAAAGGGAATACGGTATTCTTTTCAACTCATATACTTGAAGTGGCAGAAAAACTGTGTGACCGCATAGGCATTATAAACAAAGGGAAACTTGTTGCAATTGGCACTATGGATGAATTAAGGCAGGGTGATAATGCCGAGTCCCTTGAAAATATATTTTTGGAGTTGACGGAAGAATGAGCATGTTTTTAAAGCTTATAAAACTGAATTTAAAACTAAATTTTAGGTTGACCGCTTTAAAGAGCCGCTATTCAACAGGGAAGAATAATTTTCTGCAGCTTGTACTTATTGCCTTTGCCATAGCTTTAGGCGGAGGTTCCTTTATTTTAGTATATAGTGTTATGTGTTACAACATTTTTGCAGCCGGGAAAATGTTAGGCCAGCCTGAGGCGGCTTTAACAATAGCATTTGTAATAAGCCAGATGATTGTATTAGTATTTGGAATATTTTATATAATGAGTGCGTTTTATTTTTCAAAAGACATACAAATTCTTGTGCCTCTTCCCTTAAGGCCATACCAGGTTCTTGGAAGTAAGTTTGTAGTAGTAATGATTTATGAATACCTTACCGTACTGCCTGTGCTTCTTCCTCCGGTAATAATATACGGGACAGGTATGGGAGAAGGGTTTTTCTATTGGATTAAATCAATTGTTTTAATGCTTGTTTCACCTTCCCTTCCTCTTGTTATTGCATCTCTTTTTATTGTATTTATTATGAGGTTTGTTAACCTTAGGAGGAGCAAGGATTTATGGGCCATTATAGGAGGGTTTCTGGGAATAATCCTGGCAGTGGGAATAAATTTTATTACTTCGAGAATACCTGCTGGAAATGAAGCAGATTTCTTTATGAATATGCTTGCAAGCAGGCAAGGACTTGTGGAAATGATAGGCAGGAGATTCCCGCCCGGTATATGGGCTACGTTAGGAATGGCAAGGAGCGGAGTTGAAGGTATAGGCTATACGGTTTTATACATAATGGTTTCTGTAGTGCTTTTTGCTTTGCTGCTTTTTATAAGTAATATTATCTTTTACAAGAGCCTTCTTGCCGGTCAAGAGGCTACAAGGAAACGCAAGAATATAAATGCTGAAGATATAAACAGGAGATATTCAAAGGCAGCCAGTCCCGTTAAGGCTATATGCAGGCGTGAATGGAAACTGATTTTAAGGACTCCTGCTTATTTGGTAAATGGATTGAGCGGTGTTATTATAGCTCCATTAGTTGTTATAATTATGCTTTTTGCACGAGGGCAGAATGAACAAATGCAAATGCTTGTTTCACTTATGCAGGATCAGTCTATAAAACTGCAGGTAAGGCTGGGAGTTCTGGCTTTTGTGCTTTTTTTCAGCGGAGTAAATGTAATTGCATCAACTTCCTTTTCCAGAGAGGGCCAAACATTCTGGATTTCAAAGCTAATGCCTGTTTCACCAAAAGAGCAGGTGCTGGGTAAGCTAAGACACAGTATGGAAGTGTCCTTTATAGGGATGGCAGTAATGTTGCCGGTACTGATATTTTTGTTTAAAATGGATATTGCGTCAGTTGCAATTATACTTATTATAAGCATTATTGCCGCAGTACCCATCCAGGCATTGTCCCTGCTTATTGACATGAATAGGCCCAAGCTTGTATGGACAAACCCCCAGGAAGCTATAAAACAAAACTTTAACGGGCTTATTGCAAGCCTTATAAATTTTTTGGTTATAGGTATACTGGCTGTTATTTCAGTACTGCTTATTAAAATTAAAGCTCCTGCATGGGCTGTATATCTAATACTGGCAGCAGTATCATCGGCTATGGCTGTAGGAAGCGTGGCATGGCTTTTATCTGCTGCAGAGAACAGTTACAAAAAGATAGAAATGTAAGCAATATATAACAAAAAAGCAAAATTAAAGAGAAGGTTTTTGTTGCACTTTATATAAAAGCTCAGCAAAAGTATCTTCTCTTAATTTTTTTGTTTTGTTTTTGCTCATTTATTTTAATATTTTGATTTCATTCTTTACTCATGCCAGCCGTCCTTGCCGGCTCTTTTAATGGCTCCGAAAATATTGCTTTTTATTCTGCGGTTTTCTATGGACATTTGGCTTATTAATTCTTTTATATACTGGCGCTTTGTCTTACCGTTAGCATGGCAGGGACTGGGCACTATTGTTATTCCTGATTCTTTAATGAAAGATTTTATATCCTTTTCTTCAACATATATAAGAGGCCTTATCAGATACAGTTTTTTTCTTTCAAGATAAGTAACAGGTGAAAATGTGTGAATATTGCCTTCATAAAACAAGCTAAGAAGCAGTGTTTCTATTACATCATCCTTATTGTGGGCCAAAGCAACTTTGTTGCAATTTAAACTTAGAGCCACGTTGTGAAGAGCTCCTCTTCTCATATTTGCGCAAAGAGAACAGGGATTTTTCTCATGGCGTTCTTCAAAGACAATTTTCCCTATAAGTGTCTCTTCTATCGTATAATTAACACCGATTTCATCACACAAACGCTTGACCGGGTCCAGGTTGAACTCTCCTATACCCATTGTCAACGTTACGGCTTCTATTTCAAATTTTTTAGGATAATAATTTCTAAGGCTGCTTAAAGCTAAAAGCAGGGTCAAGCTGTCTTTGCCTCCGGATACACCTACGGCAATACGGTCACCCTCATCTATCATATTGTAGTCATCTATTGCGCGCCTTACCTGGCCATATATGTTTTTTATAACAATTCCTCCCCGCCTAGGTTAGTGTATAAAAGAAAAGCTTAAAATGCCGTGTATGTTTTACCACACTGTTAATTATAACAATTAATAATAATTGCAACAATGGATAAAGTCAATGTGTAATGATGAAATTATATGACAGAATCTTGTGAAGGACAAGCAGGAATAAATAAGTGACAGCTTTAAAGTGTAAGCATAATGGAGATACTGAGGTGTAAATTGATGTAGGAGTCAAATATGAAGATTGAAGTTGGCTGCTATTTATAGTAGAATATCATTTGCGTTTGCAAAACAATTTAAGACAGAATTTCGGGGTGTAGCGCAGTTGGTAGCGCACGTGGTTTGGGACCATGGGGCCGGAGGTTCAAGTCCTCTCACCCCGACCATATTGGGTACTTGTAACGAATTTAGAAATTTCGGAAGAGTACTCAATTTTTTTGCTTCAAAAACCGGATTTAATATCAGCAGGAACCAGATCTTATGCAGAGGAAATGAGATTTTATTACGTATCATCTTTTGGTATAAAATTTTTTAAATCCAACCAACCAAATTCAAAGTTCGGGTACTTAATTGCTGCAACAACATGTTGTTGAATTGTTTAAGAAGGTGAAGCCATTGAAAAATATAGAGGAAATCAAGATAAAGGCAATCAGGCTGTTTGAAGATGAGTACCTTGCGAAAATTCTTGGGTTTTGCTGCCAAAAAGTAAATACCCGTGAAGAAGCGGAGGATTTGGCTTCAGAAATAGCGCTTGAAGTTTTAAAAGTATTTTTTAATATTCCTGACGGTGTATTTACACTATGTCGTGAGATTATAAAAAACAATATAGAAACAAATAACTTATCTGAAGAACAAAAGTATTTATTCAGCATAGCCCTCCAAAAGAAGCTGTTTTTAAAAGATGGCGATACTTTCAAACATAATTATTACTTTATAGAACGAGATGGCTTAGAGAAGCTTAGTGAGCTTGCTGTGAATAAGTTGTATACGAAAGTTAAAAAATTATTCAATACAGCATACCAGATTGTGCTTGATGAATACAAAGAAACTGTTCCTAAGCATCTCCATTGGCAGATGGGTAATTTCTTATCAAATCATCTAAATTAATTTATTCCCTGTTCATTATATGAAGGGGTAAAAAACGGAATCCTTTCAGCTCCGGATAATAACAACAAGGAATGGCTGAGTTTATTTGCATCAGAATATTTATATGCACCAGAATATTAATTATGCTGCCCGGATCGGTTCTCCGGTACGGGATTTTTTATGTTAGTTTGCTGAAAAATACAAATGAAATTCATATTTATTTTAAATTATTTTAAAAAGTTTGAACCGATGAGTACTTTTATGCGACTATATATATGAAACAGCTTGAAAGAGAGGTGGTGAAAATGCTTTTTCAGCCGGCGGCTGTGCGCACAACCATGAAGAATTAATTGATAGATCAATAAGTGGAGATAAACAGGCTTTTGAAAAGCTCATGAGTAGCTACCTTGGAATTATTTATAAATATATAAAGAGCAAAGTAAGCGGTAATGAGGATATAAAAGATATTGTCCAGGAAATAATGCTTGCGGTTTGGCAGGGACTGAAAAATTTTGAGCGCAACAGCAGTTTTAAAACGTTGGTCAAATCCCACCCTTTTCTGGAACTTTTTAATATTCTTTTCGTCTAAAACAGAAGAAGCATATTTCTGTGTAAATTCAGCATATCCAATGCTAATAAATATCAGAGGAGGTATTTGTATGTCTTTTATCACAAGAAAGTTCTTAAAGCAAGGGCTTCTGTTACTTCTTATTTTATCAATGATTCTTTCATGTTCTTGCAAAAAAAAAGCACATGATTCAATGAATTATAATGAAGCTTTACCGAGACAAGTTGCAGCAGGCAAAAGTGTTGCCGAATCCAATGCAGATTCTATTTGGAATGAGGGCTATAACTCTGAACAATATGAAAGATATGTGGAAAACAAATACGTTAA
>Ga0134093_1002865_pt1 | contig 13045 bp, 10 predicted proteins | sample 4_1taG_FD_94452 | JGI IMG/M metagenome (GOLD analysis project Ga0134093, IMG submission 94452) | Switchgrass degrading microbial communities from high solid loading bioreactors in New Hampshire, USA - 4_13_20_68_A1 metaG | ecosystem: Engineered > Bioreactor > Semi-continuous > Anaerobic >...
GATTCGTTAAGTAGAATGAATAAAGCATTGGAATATATTGAAGAACATCTGACAGAGGATATTGATTATAGCGAAGTATCAAGAATTGCTTCCTGCTCGGAATATCATTTTAAGAGGATGTTTTCATTTTTATCGGGAATTGGCTTGTCTGAGTATATTCGTAGAAGAAGATTAACGCTGGCTGCAATTGATTTGAAAGATACAAATCTGAGAATAATCGATGTCGCTGTCAAATATGGTTATGATTCAGCGGATGCATTTTCCCGTGCTTTTTATTCTTTGCATGGTATTCTACCGTCTGAAGCAAGAAATGAGAATACCCAGCTAAAAGCATATCCTAGAATGACCTTTCAATTATCTATTAAAGGAGGAAGCGAAATGAACTATCGTATTGTTGAGAAAGGACCTTTTAAGATTGTAGGATTTAAGAAGAGAGTTCCGATTGTTTTTAAAGGTGTCAATCCTGAGATTGCAAAAATGACTGAACTTTTAACTCCTGAGGCTATTAAAGAATTAAAAGCACTTTCAAATATGAAACCAATGGGGATTATTAGTGCTTCTACCAATTTTTCGGAAGGAAGAATGGAAGAAAAGGGTGAGATGGATCATTATATCGGTGTGGCAACTACATGCAATGAGACCGGAAAATATGATGTTTTGGAAGTAAAAGCCGGCACCTGGGCAGTATTCGAAGCTATCGGACCATTCCCGGAAACGCTTCAAAATGTATGGGGAAGAATTTATTCGGAGTGGTTTCCGGCATCAGGATATGAGGCCGTTGAAGGTCCTGAAATTTTATGGAACGAAAGTCCTGATACCGGGAATGAAAAGTATCGAAGTGAAATCTGGATTCCTGTAAGGAAAAAAGAAAATTAGTTTCGTCTATGCCTACGATGAAAGGTATTCTATTGGAATATCGTAATATTTAAATATAGTGATTGACATAAATATTGTCCACCTCATATAATATAAATATACCCTATGGGGGTATAAATATTATATGAGGTGGATTTGTATGGAAAAAGTTGTTAAGTTTATTCACAACTGGGCATGGCTAATGCTAGTTTTTTATTGTGTTGTCGGGATATTTTATCCCATTGTCGGAATTACAGCTTTAATTTGTATGCTGGCACCTTCCGTTGTTGCAGTGTTCAAAGGGCGAATGTGGTGCGGCAATTTCTGTCCGAGAGGAAGCTTTAACGATACAATACTTTCAAGGTTCAGCCTGGGAAATAAGGTGCCTAAGCTCTTAAAGATGAAATGGTTTAGACTTACCTTTTTTGTATTGCTCATGGGGGCTTTCGCAGTTCAAATTGCTTTTGCAAGAGGCAATATTTATGCGGTGGCAGCAGTTTTTGTAAGAATGATTGTTGTAACTACTGTTATTACTATAATTCTCGGATTTTTGTACAATCAAAGAACTTGGTGTATGATTTGTCCCATGGGTACTATGGCACATTATGTCACAAAACTAAATCTTGTAAAAGGGAAATTCAGATATGTTGCTTTTAGAAAAGAAAAATGTGTGGATTGTAAGATTTGCACAAAGAGTTGTCCTATGGGAATAGATGTTTTAAGTTACAAGAATATAGGAAAAGTAGTTGATGAAGACTGCCTGAAGTGTAAGGTATGTATTGAAAAGTGCCCCAAGAAATCTCTATATATTGAGTAAACAGTAAATTGAAAGATTTGCAGTTTTTAAATTACTAATCAAAATTAAAATGTTATGATGAAATTTAATAGTATATTCGCTGTTGTTTATTAAATTTTGGTAGAAAGTATGTTAAAATTTTTATAATTAAAAAAAGTAGACTCTTTTAGAGAGGGCAAAATAGCAGAAAGATAAAGAATTTAAGGAAAGAATGTAAGTATTTCTTCTTGTAAACAACCGATAGTCTATTTTGTGATTAAAATAAGGAATGGAAGGTGAATATGGGGAAAATCAGTGCTTTTATTAGGGATGAACTAACAGGTTGGAAGCTATGGGAAATTTTATGGATTGCAATATCCAGCATAACCATTTTATTGATTTCAATATACTTGAATGAAAACATTACCGGAATTATTATGGCAATAACCGGAGTGGCATGTGTTGTATTGACCGGAAAGGGAAAACTTTCATCCTACATATTTGGAATGGTTAATACTTTGCTATATGCCTATGTTGCATTTGGTGCGAAATATTATGGTGATTTTATGCTGAATCTGTTTTACTATGCCCCTATGAATGTTATCGGCTGGGTGATGTGGAATAAGCATATAAGTGAAGAAACAAAAGAGGTAGAGAAGAAAAAGCTGAAAATTACCGGACTTATCGGTGTATTTTTGGGTTCTGCCGTAGGGATTTTCCTATACGGTTTGATTTTGGAGAAAATAGGAGGAAACCTTCCCTTTGTCGATGCTTTAACTAACGTGCTTTCTGTTGTTGCACAGATTCTATGTGTAAAGAGATATATGGAACAATGGATACTTTGGATTATTATTGACGTGGCTTCGGTATTCATGTGGGCTGTGGCTTTCATAAACGGTGGAGAGAACATTGCAACATTAATCATGTGGAGTATTTACCTGTTAAATGCAGTTTTTATGTTTGTTAAATGGTACAAAGAGAGCAGAAGGAGTGAAGTCAATGTATAACGTCGGATTATACGGAGGGTCTTTTAATCCTCTTCACTTGGGACATATTAGATGCATAATCGAGGCGGCGAATCAGTGCAAGGAATTGCACATTATTATCAGTTGCGGTGTAAATCGTAAGGAGATACCGCCAAGGGTGCGATACCGTTGGATTTATCAAGTGACAAAACATTTAGGCAATGTAAAGATACATTTTCTTGAGGATGATGCATTGGATAAGACAGCATATTCCAAAGAGTATTGGCATAGTGATGCCCAAAAAGTAAAAGCCATGATAGGAAAACCTATTGATGTTGTATTCTGCGGCAGCGATTATGATGAAAACAGTTATTGGAAGCAGTGTTACCAAGAAAGTGAACTTTACATTATCAAAAGGAATGGAATCAGCTCTACAGAGATACGAAGGAATCCTTATGCCAACTGGGATTGGATACCGAATGTTGTGCGGGAATACTACACCAAAAAAGTTTTGCTTATTGGCGTTGAAAGCACAGGCAAATCAACGCTTACCATAAATTTGGCAAATTATTACAACACCAACTATGTCGACGAGGCGGGAAGAGAAATTTCCATGCGTTCGGGAACCGATAGGCTTATGATCCCGAGTGATTTTACCGATATTCTGCTGACTCATAAAATGAATGAGTTGGAGGCAATTAAACACAGCAACAAAGTTTTATTTATCGACACCGATTGTTTGATTACCCGGTTCTATATTGATTTTCTGGATGATCCTCAAAAGGATAAAGAGAGGAATAAGGCACTGGCCGATGCCATTTCAGCTTTGAACCATTATGATTTGGTTTTTTACTTGGAGCCTGACGTGGAACTTGTACAGGATGGTGACAGAAGTGAGGAAATTGCCTCTAATCGGGAAAAGTACGGAAATCAAATAAAGAAATTGTTTGATGAGCGAGGTATAAAATATATCAGTGTCGGTGGAAATTATCATGAACGTTTTGTTAAAGTTACATCGGAAGTGGATAAATTACTAGGTATATAAATAAAAGAGTTAAGATTATGAGTGAAAATTGTGAGTATAGAACTCTTTGAGGGTAATTGGTTTGATAATGTTGCAAATATACTTAAAGGAAGAATTGAGGGGGATTAAAATTGAGTAAGCATTCGGATTTGGCAAAGGAATTGTTTCAAAAAGGTTATAACTGCTCCCAAGCTGTTTTTGCTGCTTTTTGTGATGAAACCGGAATGGATATGGATACCGCATTAAAAATATCAGCACCTTTCGGAGGCGGTATGGGTAGACTTAGGGAAGTATGCGGAGCGGTGTCGGGAATGCTCATGGTTATCGGTATGAAATATGGTTACACCGATTCATACGACAAAAAGGGAAAAGCTGAACATTATGAATTGGTTCAGGATTTGGCTAAACAATTTGAAAAAGAAAACGGTTCAATAATATGTAGAGAACTGTTAGGACTCTCAATAAAGAATGATAATCCTGTACCTGAGAGCAGAAATGAGAATTATTATAAAAAGCGTCCTTGTGTTGAGCTTGTTGAACAAGCTGCGAAGATACTTGATGAATATATTTCGAATAAAGAAGTGGAGTAGAATATAATAACGGAAATTGGGTTACAGAAATAACTAATGATATAGATATCTTTAATAGTTTACAATACTTATTCCTGCGAATGTGATTGTTAAGAGCTAGAATCGAGCTTTTGACAACCGTATTACATTATGCTTTCTTTTATTTTAAGAAGACTGATATCTTCGTTAAATCCTCTATTCGATGCTCAACTCACGAGAAGAAGTTTTTTTACAGATGAGGTTGAAATGTAGGCTCCCAAGCAAGCTGTCAAAATACTGATAAATATGACTGAAATAATCCCGATATAGTTTATCAGTAGTGGAACTCTGACAATGCCATAATTGGAAAGAACAATGTTAAGAGTTTTTGGAAGTAGGAAAAGTCCAATAGGAACTCCAAATTTAATGAATTTATTAGAACATACTACCCGGGATAAAAAGATTTGAGTTTAATTTATATGACAGAGCGATTGATTGAATGATAAAATGATAGATATAAAAAGATTTAAAAAGTCAGGAGATATTTATGCTGGGTGCAATTGTAGGCGATATTATCGGTTCAACTTTTGAATGGCATAATGTGAAGACAGTTGATTTTGAATTATTCAGTAGAGCCTCGAGATTTACCGATGATACGGTTATGACAGTAGCGATAGCTGATGCCATCTTAAACAAGGAGCAACATAAGAACTTTATAATTGACGCAATTGAGTCAAAGAAAACGTATGTATATAAGCTCAAGGAGTATGGTAAGAAATATCCTGATGTGGGCTACGGTCGAATGTTTGAGCAATGGCTATCAAGCAAAGAGTTAAAACCGTACAATAGTTATGGAAATGGCTCTGCTATGAGGGTCAGCCCCGTCGGTTTTGCCTTTGATACTTTAGAGGATGTGCTGAAAGAAGCTAAGAGAAGTGCTGTTGTAACCCATAATCACAGAGAAGGAATAAAAGGTGCCCAAGCTGTTGCCGGTGCAGTTTTTTTGGCTAGAAAAGGCAACAGTAAGGAAGAAATAAAGGATTTTATTGAAAAGAAGTTTAGATATAACCTTAATCAACGTTTAGATGATATAAGACCTAATTATAAGTTTGATTCATCGTGCCAAGGGTCAGTGCCGCAAGCTATAATTGCTTTCCTTGAGTCAGAAAGTTTTGAGGATGCTATAAGGAAAGCTATATCAATAGGGGGAGATAGCGATACAATAGCTTGCATAGCGGGAGGAATAGCACAAGCATACTATAGAGAAATACCTGGCTTTATTGTAGATAGAGTTAGACTTATTCTTGATTCCGGATTAAAAAGAGTTATAGACAGATTTAACGATAAGTATGGAATTAAATATAACAGGGGACGGCTCTCTGTTCAAAATTTGAAGTCTGTAGATTTGGTGATTATCTGCTTAAATAGCTTTACCGGTTTTGTATTTTGCTTCCAAATAGTATATGATATTATGAGAATATAGCTTATATCAGGGGTTGTTTCATGTTTAGCGATTTTATAAAACACTACAATATCATAAGGGATATTTTGAGAGATTGCTTCCTTTACGGGTGTTTTTCAAGGGACGGCATTGAAAGCAAAAGGAATGTAAGTTCCAGAAAAGTCAGCTATGAGATGCGTCGTATCCAACAGTATGTGGAAGAGAAATATATCAAAGTTGACAAAGACGGTAGATATAAGCTGCTAAATCTAACTTATGATTATTTGTGGCATTCGGATAATTTTCTTGTGAGCACGTATATGACCAAGAGTTTTACACGCACCGACATGCTTACATATTTTTTCATTCTAATGTATCTTCAATCACAAAATCGTCCTTGTTCCTTAAGTGAAATAGAAGACGGTCTGGCACAGGGTGGGTATTTATCCTATGACAAAATCAGCAGTAAGACCATTGAGAGAAAACTCTCAGAAATGTGCAAAAGTTTCGGAATCTTAACATATGAAACGATTAAGCGTACAAAATTTTATTCCATTGCTCCGGACATTTTAAAGACACTGGATAATAATGAGATAAGAGAATTGTATACTGCCATAGGACTTTTTAAGAATATAATTTTTCCTGTGGTTACAGGTTACTTCTGCGAGCAGACCCTTAAGGATTATATGCTTTTTGAGAGAAATATCAACGATCCTGACAATCATTATTTCAACTACAGGCATGTGCATTTTCATCCGGTAATTGAAGAGCAAGTGCTGTGGGATATTTTGAAGGCTATACACGAGAAGCGTAAAATAAAGATTATATATCATTCACCTATGATTTCGAATACCAACTTAGATAGGCAAGATGCAAGCAATATTTGGGAGCAGCACATAAGCAAGGCTTTAATTCCGTATAAAATAAGATATGATGTCCGGCACGGAAGGTTTTACCTGGTATCTTTTGGCGGCAATAAAAATTGCATAATATCAAGGCTTGATAGAATAGGGAATGTGGAAATATTGGAGGATACTTTTCAAAGAGAGGATTATGATGAATTATATGACAAGCAGATGTGTTGCAGTTGGTCAAGTGTAGCTTTAGATAGAAAAGAAGAACCGGAGAAGGTGAAGCTTGAGGTCATAATTGATGAAGAAACCGAAGGATATATAATTGAAAAAATTCTCAACGAATCTCCTAACGGAGAGTTAAATAAAATTGAAGACGGCCGGTATCACATAACAATTGAAGTCAACGACAGTGGGGAGCTTATTCCGTGGATTAGAGGATATGCAGGATATATAAGGGTTTTAGAGAGCAAAGAACTGGCGGAGAAAATTCTTAACGACTGGAAGGAGATGCTTTTATCCTATGGAGTTGTTCAGTGAAATTAAAAACAGATACTTTCAGTTGATGTTTAGAATTATAAATGAGTGTGCCATTGGAAAGACAAAAAGTGAAATAATGAAAATTATCGATGAAGGAGAATTTGAACAGAAGGTTATAGGGAAAAATCAAGAGTCCTTTGCGGACCTTGTTTTAAATAAATGTGAGCCGGATGAAAATTTAAACCTGTTAACCGAAAAGGACGGAAAGTATTATCCTTCAATTGGGTGTGCAGATGAATCGCAAGGTACTCGGGGAGATTCTGCAAAAAGAATCGATCGGCTGCCTCTTCCGGTGCGGTTTTCAATAATTGAAAAGGCATGGCTGAAAGCCCTTTTAGATAGGGAAGGGGTCAGAATGGTTCTAAGTAGGGAAACCATCGATAAACTTCAAAGGGAGCTTGCCGATATGGATACTCCCATAAGAGAAGAGTATTTTGAGCTCACAAATACAATTAGACTTCCGGAAATTAAAAATCAGGAAGCTTATGAAGAGAATTTCCGAGTTATATTAAATGCCATTATGCAAGAAAAACCTATAAGGTACAACAATATAGATAAAAAAGGGAATATATACAGCAACAGGCTGGCACTGCCTGTCAGCATTGAGTATTCCATGAGGGATGGTAGATTTCGCATTTCCATGTATCTGTTGGATGAAAATAGACCTATCATGGCCAACATTTTCACCTTATCGGATATAAGGATTGTGGATGAAGAGGGTGATATCGATAGAGAAACAGCCAAAAGGCTGCTGTTTGAACAGAAATATTCGGAAGAGCCCATAGTTCTTGAGGTAACCGATAAAAAGGCAGCAATGGAACGGTGCTTTATGTGCTTTTCAGGAATGGAGAGAACGGCAAGAAGCTTAGGTGATAATAAATATGAAATAAGACTCAATTATTATCTTTTTGAAGAGGAAAACCTTATCCGAAACATTATCTCGTTAGGGCCCTATGTGAAGGTCATATCTCCCCAAAGGATTGCCGATGAGATTATAGCAAGGGTTAAAAAGTCTATAAGCCTGTATAATGTATAAAAGTTTGCACTACTTTTATAGTTGCAAACTTTTTGTCTGTTAATTGGAAAATTATTCTCTTATACTAAAAATGTAGTGAGCAGTGCAGAAAAGAGTTACTTCAAACTCGATTGAAAAGACACTCTTTTCGATCTTCTCTCACTGTGATTATAAAGGTTGGGCAGTGTAGATTAGAGATACTTCGCCTTTTAAGCGAGAGGTCGCCGGTTCAAGTCCGGTCATGGAAATTCCATGTAGCTCAGATGGATAGAGCACTATATAAGCTCTAATCGATTTTCTCCCAACTTAACCTTGGGTAGTGCAGGAAGGAGTTACTTCGTTCAGATGATAGGGAAAAGAAAGGGAGTGAATCCAGCCACCTATTAAATATTTAAGAGGTGGCGGAAAAATAAATCACTCCGGAGAAAAGTCTCCTTTCGATTTTCTCCCAAGCAATAATTTCTTATGAAAGGGGAGTAACTATGTCAAAGTTTAATTTAGGAGTCTATAGAGAAAATTTAACGGTAAATAATGAGGGAGCAATCGCTTATTCCATGAGCGATAAAGAAAAGTTGTTAACACAAGTTTTGACGAGCTTTTTCAATGAGAATAAATTTTACGGAGACAACTCCCTGGATATATTGAATACCGTTAGGAATGTAATAAAAACTGAAGCAAAATTTGTTGCCAACTTGTGTGTTTTTGCAAGGAACGAGATGCATTTGAGGACAATATCCCATGTTTTGGTGTCGGAACTGGCAAAAAGCACTGAGGGAAAAGAGTATGTGAGAAGAACTTTGAATGGGATAATTGAGCGACCTGATGATATGACCGAGGTGTTGGCATATTACATTAATACATATGGGAAACCCATACCCAACTCATTAAAGAAAGGCTTGGCCGATAGCTTCGGTAAGTTTGACGAGTATCAGTTGGCCAAATACAACAGACAAAATGCAATCAAATTAAAAAATATATTGTGCTTAGTTCACCCAAAAGCCAAAGATGAAACTCAGAATGATCTTTGGAAAAGGCTGTTGGAAGATAGGCTTGAAACTCCTGTTACATGGGAAACAGAATTATCAGTAAAAGGTAACACCAAAGAAACATGGGAAAGCTTGATTGATGGAAATAGACTGGGATATATGGCCATGATGAGAAACCTTCGTAATATTATCAAGTCGGAAGCCTCAAATATAGATAAAGTATACAAGTATTTAGCCGATGAAGAAAGAGTGCTGAGGAATAAGCAGCTGCCTTTCAGGTACTACAGTGCATATAAGGCATTGAAAAATGAAGGACTGGGTACATCAAAGATTTATGATGCCTTGGAAATTGCTATTAAAGCATCAACCCAAAATATTAATAGACTTAACGGTAAAACATTGATTGCTGCTGATGTTTCGGGGTCCATGAATTCTCCTATCAGTAGAAAGAGCGATTTGACTTGTGCTGAGATTGCCGTATTGATGTTGTCAATTGCAAACTATATATGCGAAGAAAGCATTACAACCACTTTTGACAACAATCTATATATGTACAATTTGTCAACACAAAACGGTATTATTTCCAATGCCAACAGTATCGAAGTAAACGGCGGAGGAACGGATATTACTTTACCTTTACGCTATTTGATTGACAAGAAGATATTTGTTGACCGTATTATTATATTGTCCGATAATGAGATAAACAGCGGATATTCCACCAGTATGAGCTATGGTGGACCGAAGACCTGCCAATCCTTGGTTGAATGGTATAAGAAGTATATAAATCCTGATGTCTGGGTTCATGCAATAGATATGCAGGGATACGGTACGCAGCAGTTTAAAGGTAAAAATGTAAACATCATTGCCGGATGGAGTGAAAGAGTATTCGATTTTATATCTTCCGTTGAACAAGGTATGGATTCTTTGATTGACAAAATCAGCAGTTACTATTTTAAGTAGAGTGGGTGGTTATATGACAGAGGCCTTTGATAAATACTCGGCACATCAAGTTTTAATGCAGCCAGTAAAATTGGCTGGATACCCTAAAGCCAAAGATAAAGCTGATGCGTTAAATTCGCTGAGACCCTATGCAGATTTAAGAGATATTGAATATATATATCCCCTGGCCTTTGATAAGAACACGGAGCTTGCATCGGCTGCTGCCCTGATAGTTTCGGAGGTAATGGAAAAGGTTCAAGGTAAGCAGTGGAATACTGTTTATGATTGCATTAAATATACAAAGATAGATATTGAATGTATGGATAAACTTTTGAATTTCAATCCTGAAATCTCTGTTCATCTTTTGGGTGTGGCTTCCCTTAACTGCAATGGGTACATAAGAGAAAAGGCTTTAAAGCTTGTTTCGGCTTTAACCGATTCAAGGATGGTTCCCTATATACTGTTAAGGCTAAATGACTGGGTACTGCCGGTGAGAAACTTGGCTGAAGATATCTTAAAAGATACATTTACATATGAAAATATCGATGCTTTTATTGATAACTTTTACTTGATTGATAAACTACAGAATGTATCTAGAGCTGACCTTGAAAGTACAAGAAACGGCATTTTGGAATATCTAAGGAACGATAACGGGTTAGATAAATTAAGGGGAAATTTAAGGCATCCGAATGTCAAGGTACGTCTGTTTTGCTATAGGTTACTGGAATGTAAAATTTCCGATAACGATGATATTATAAATTCTGCATTAAAAGATAAATCCTTTGAAATACGGATGTGGCTTGTTGATGCGATAAAAAGTCTGGACGAAAATAGACGTGATAGTATAATCGAGAAGCTGCTTCAAGATAAATCTGCAAAGGTGAAAACTGCAGTATTGAGAAATTACGGAGATATTGTACGTCTAAAATTCCGGGAAAAACTTGTTAGCCTTTTGTTGGACGATTATGCTTCGGTTCGTGACGATGCAAGGTTTATCTGCAAAAAACATTCACTAGTAACGGACTTTCCTGAGTTTTATAGACAACAAATGCTTATAAATCCTTTGCCCGGTACATTGGTTGGCTTGGGAGAAACCGGAAGCAGGGACGATTATGACTTTGCCTACAGGTTCTTTACCCGGGATGACCCTAAAATTAAACTTGCAGCCATGATAGCTATGTGGTATCTGTCAAAAGATGATGCTGTAAAGCATGTTATGGATTCTCTTGAATCGGATATACCGAAAATCAAAAAAATTGCAAAAAAGCTTTTAATGAATTCTAAGATGTCTTCGGTGCTTTTTGAAATGAAAAGCAAACTTGAGGGTGATAGTGCTGAAATTAAGCTGTTTGCCCTTGAAATAATTAATAGTTACGGAGGATGGCATGCTCTAGAAGCTATCTTGTTTGCAATTGCAAACGGCAAAGGAATGGTATTGGATAGGGCGAAGGAGTTATTGGGTAAGTGTCTTGCCAGACTTGCTAAAATTTATACAAAGCCGGACAAACTTACAAGAGATAAAATTATTAGCCTATGCGACGATATCACAAGGAAAGATGTTATGCCTGCCCAAACAATAAAAAAGATAAGATTTTTTATAGAAACAAGCAAATAGATTTGAAACAGGGGACGGTTCTCTGTTCTAAAAAAGCAGCTATTTGATTGAATAGAGCGGGAAACCATAAGCGATTTTATATGATTCAGGACTGTAATTTTGGATTCGTGAAGCAAGTAGCCTTCATAAATAAAGAGAAGGTAATTCGTTGCCGGGCTCTAAAATTACAGGTTATCCTTAAAATTAGTGAGCAGCAGTTAAGAACGAGATTTTATTGCCCCAAATAATCTTCTTGGAATAATTTCATAAATGATAAATGTAAGTATAAATGATAGCAAAACAACTGAAAGATACTTTATGTACATATTAATTTGGAAGTTTAGAAATAGAAAAGTAAACATATTTACCGGCAGAAAATGAAATATGTAAAGCCAAAAAGAAGATTTCGACAAATAATCCAGTACCCTGCTTTTTTTGTTAAGATACTTTTGACCGATATAGATAAATAATATAATTGCACAGCACTCATACACTCCTTTTGTAACTGCCCAAAGGACAACTAAAATCGATACCTTGCTTCCCCAAATTAACCACAGATACATGATTGGAACATAAAGACATGAGAGCATCACAAATAAACATACAGAGATTTTTATTAACTTGTTTAGCTTTTCTTGAATTCTAGTGTCCGAAGCAAAAACGAAACCGAAAATAAAGACACTTAGATATACAACGTCATTGGCCCAATCCATTATTAAGGTCTGCATACCGGGAAAGAAGGGCCTTAACAGCATTTCAACCAAAATGATAAAAATAATGGGAATATAAATATTTCTTCCCTTGCAAATAAAATTTGATATTTTCACAAGTCTTTCTTTATCATATGTCCATTTTGCAAAGAGAGGCAGACAAATCAAAGAAAATACAAATAAATAAAGTAAGAACCATAAATGGGCATAGCCCAAATAGTGTACGAATTTTCTAGAGAAAAACTCCGGGAAAAATTCTATCAGGTTTCCCTCGAAACCTTCATTAAGTACCTGGAAATAAGCTTGAATGGGGCAAAGAAATATAGTGCCCAAAACTAGAGGCAATAGTGTTTTATTTACACGTTCCTTTAAATAATTGATTTTTCCTCTGTATTGAAACGAGTAATATGATGAAATTCCCGATAAAAAGAACAATAGTGTCATAAAAAAACTTCCAAGCGGCACAGTAACTATTATGAAGGGTAATGCTCCAATATCTTTTATTACGTTTTTGATATAGATGTCACCTATGCCTGTGTATGTAAGTGCTGCGTGGTATGGTATTAATGACAAAATAACTAATGTTCTGAGCCAGTCAACATAGTATAATCTAACTCTTTCCATTTTTAATCTCCTGATTTTTTGGCATAATAACGAAACTTAACAATTTGTTGTTTCAGTATATAAAAAAACTTTTCCATATTCAAGCTTTTTATATCATTAGGGTGATAATTTAATGAATAGGGAAATAAACGATTAAAATAAAAAGTATTTAACATAATTATAATGAAATATGATTTTA
>Ga0134093_1002869_pt1 | contig 13029 bp, 12 predicted proteins | sample 4_1taG_FD_94452 | JGI IMG/M metagenome (GOLD analysis project Ga0134093, IMG submission 94452) | Switchgrass degrading microbial communities from high solid loading bioreactors in New Hampshire, USA - 4_13_20_68_A1 metaG | ecosystem: Engineered > Bioreactor > Semi-continuous > Anaerobic >...
AGCTAAAAGACAGACTAAAGTCATAATAATTATAACGTCAACTACAAATATAGTGGTTGGCGTTATAATTATTATGTCGATATGTTACCATGAACATTGGTTTTCAGAAAAAATGCAAAAAACCCATTGACACGTTCCCGTAAACGTAAGGTTCAAAAAATCAGCCAAAGACATCAAATCAAGCAGCTCAAGCCATGTGGAGTGCTGCGTATTGATGTCAAGGGTTGAGAAATAGAGGAGCACAAATGCCTATAAATAAAGGGTTTCCAGACATTGGGCTTTTCTCATGGTTACTTTACCGGAAGCGATAATGTCAGGAAACCCTTATTTTTATTGTCTACGGGAACATATCAACCACCCTGAAAATTAATAGTTGAGATACCTGATTAGATAACCGCCTTTTTTTAAAATCAGCAAAATGAAGTTAGCAAAAAAAGTCGAGAAAAACCAAAAATGTATTTGATAAGATAAGTGTGCAATAGGGGAGGTGATAAAGATACAGGAGCAATTAATGGCAGTCCAGAGGATGCAGGAATACATAGAGACTCATATTGATGAGGAAATAACGCTCGCCAATCTTTCAAGGGTTTCTCATTATTCCCCCTGGCATTCTTATCGGATTTTCCGGGAATACACCGGCCTTACACCCAGCGAATATATACGATGCTTGCGACTTTCAAGGGCGGCAATCCGTTTAAAAGCCGGTAATGTTAATGTAGCTGAATTGGCCTATGAGCTCGGTTATGGCAGTGTGGACGGCTTTCAGCGTGCCTTCCAGCGCAAGTTCGGCTTTAATCCCAGCGTCTATGCCCGTCAACCAACGCCCATTCCTCTTTTTATCCCCTATGGCGTCAAATTTAAAGAAATCAGAAAGGAGTATGTGGAAGTGAAGGAAGTACAAAGTGTATTTGTGCAGCTCATCAGCAAACCTGAACGCAAATGTATTATTAAGAGGGGTGTTAAAGCAGAGGACTATTTTGAGTATTGTGAAGAGGTGGGCTGCGATGTATGGGGAATTCTGATGAGCATGGATTCCCTGTGCGGTGAACCGGTGTGTATGTGGCTGCCAGAGGCCTACAAGAAGCCGAATACATCCACCTATGTCATGGGTGTGGAGGTTTCTATGGACTACAAGGGCGTGATCCCCAACGGGTTTGATGTGATAACCCTTCCATAGGCACAATATCTGGCTTTTCAAGGAGAGCCCTTCTGCGAAGAGGACTATCAGAAGGCAATCGCCTCAGTACAGTACGCAATAAATCAATATGATCCCTCAATTATTGGTTATGTTTGGGATAAAAGCAATCCTCGCATTCAGCTCGAGCCGCGAGGAGAAAGGGGATATATTGAGCTCCATGCCGTTAAAAAGAAAGGTGGTTATTGATGAATGCGTTAAACAATAAATGGAAGGGAAAAGCGCTGCTTTTCCTCATAAGTCAGTGTATTACCTTATTCGGCTCTGCGCTGGTTCAGATGGCTGTTGTTTGGTATGTCACGGTTCACACATCCTCAGGTGCTTGGGTTGCGGCATTCACCATATGTGCCTATATGCCGCAATTTTTATTTTCCTCTGTCTCAGGGGTATGGGCTGACCGATATAACCGCAAGCTTTTGATTATTGCCGCAGATGCGGGGATTGCCGTGACTACGCTCGCCATGTGGATTGCCATGCCATACATTACCCATGAGCCTGTCTTACTCAGCGCTCTTCTTACTATGTCGCTAATACGTTCATTGGGTGCGGGTATTCAATCCCCTGCTGTTAGTGCGGTTATTCCGCAGATTGTTCCGGCAGATCAGCTAATGCGCTATAACGGGATTAATGCAACCATGCAGTCGGTGGTTCAGTTTACGGCCCCTGCCGCAGCGGGAGCCATTTTGGCGGTGGCATCAATGAGATCCGCACTTTTTGTGGATGTTGCCACGGCAATGGCGGGTATTGGTTTGTTGGCCTGTGTTGCAGTTCCTACGCATCAGGTTTCGAGTGGGAAAAAGTCACTTTTCAATGACATGAAGGTAGGCATTCGCTATTCTTTTATGGACAAACTGCTTCGCAAACTGCTCATTGTGTTTGGCTTATTTATTTTCTTATCCGTTCCCGGTCCCTTCCTGGCCAAGCTTTATGTCAGCCGCACCTATGGTGAAGCCTATTGGTATTTGACAGCCATTGAGGTTATTGGTTTTGTGGGCATGGCTCTTGGCGGTGTTCTTATAAGTACTTGGGGAGGATTTAAGAATCGTGAAAGGACTCTCCTTACGGGTATTTTTCTGTTTGGTTTTTTGGAAATTGTTATGGGTCTGTCAAAGAGCTTCATATTCTATCTTCTCATCATGTTATTATATGGTATAGCAGTGACCATGACGCAAACTGCGACCACCACTAACATTCAAGAGCAAGCAGAAACCTCCATGCAAGGGCGTGTCTTTGGGTTGTTTGGGTCCTTGTATTCCGGTGTTATGCCGATAGGAATGGCTGTATTCGGTCCTTTAGCTGATAGGATTGCACTCCAGCTGATATTGATTGGCTCAGGCGGGGCGCTTGTTCTGGCTGCCGGTATCCTATCCTTCTTTTGCAGGAACGAAAGGCATGGTGTAAAATAAATAGTGTACATTTGCAATGGAACATCTCACGTTGAGTTTTGTTGTCAAGGGTTGAAAAATAAAAGTACTGAATAATGCTATAAATAAAGGGTTTCCAGACATTTAGATTTTCTCCAGGCTAATTTGCCGGATGTGGCAATGTCAGGAAACCCTTATTTTTATTGTTTGAGGTAACATATCAACTGCCCTAAAAGTGATAGGGTTGAGTTGACAGGTTAGATAATGTTTGTTTTTGTGGGGGTTGTGGAGATAGGATAGATGTAAGCGTCAAATATGCCAGTATAATATAACATGTAATCATGCTGTATACAGCACATTTGGGAGGGGTTTAAAATTGATTACAAGGAAAGACAAAAGGAAGTTAGAGGGCAATACAAATTATTTTTTCAAGTTCTTAAAAATAAAAGAACATTTTTTTAAAAGTATGGGTTTGTGGTTAAAAAAGGTAACCGATCATCGGCATCAAAGCTACAAAAAGTATGACACAGAAGTGATTTTGTTTATGATGATTTTAAAAAATGCATTCAACTTTAAATCGATGAGAAGTATGACAGACGCATTCAATCAAGATTTGGTTATTGAGAATTTGGAACGGGCCTTGGGTGTTGAGTTGGAAGAATTGCCTCATTACGATACGATAAATAATTTTTTAGAGGAACTGCCCCCAGAAGAGTTGGAAAAGATCCGGACATACATGATAAAAGAGTTGTTAAAGAAAAGATGTTTTGAGGGCTATAGAATGAATGGGAAGTATTGGGGAGTTATTTTTGATGGAACCGGGTTGTTTAAATTTGACGAAAAGCATTGCGAACACTGTCTTAGGAGAAAACTTACCAATGAAGAAACAGGAGAAAGCAAAACAATATATATGCATCATGTTCTTGAAGCCAAACTTGTAGTGGGTGATATGGTTTTAAGTATTGGAACGGAGTTTATTGAAAATGAGTCAGAGGATGTTACGAAACAGGACTGCGAACTAAAAGCATTCTACCGATTGGCAGAGAAAATAAAGCGGATATATCCCCGACTTCCGATTTGTATTCTTGGCGACAGTATATATGCAGCAGAACCTGTTTTCAAATTATGTGATGAGTACAAGTGGAAGTATTTATTCCGGTTCAAAGAAGGTCGGATAAAAAGTATTGCTGATGAATATACCAAAATCAAGGCCATAGAAGGCAGATGTGAAGACGAAGAAGTGAGTTGGGTAAATGAAATCCCATATAATAATCGAAAGGTAAATGTTTTTGAAGGAACAGTAGAAGATAAAAGAGGGGAAAAAAGAAGATATCTGTTTATTACAAGTAACCGGATTACGGAAAGAAATGCTAGTGCCATGCTTGCTGTAGGTAGGAGCAGGTGGAAAATTGAAAATCAGGGATTTAACACGCAAAAAAATATTCGATACCACATTGAACATGCAAACAACCATAACTATAATGCAATGAAGAATCATTACCTGTTAACACAAATTGCGGACATACTGGTGCAATTGTTTGAGAACGGTTTGAGTATATTTCGATTAGTGAAAAAAACAGCAAAAGAAATATCCTCGAAACTGTTAGAAGCGATTCGCACACGCAGATTAACAGACGAGGACATCCTACAAATAGCGAAACCAACACAAGTCAGGTTCGCCTGATGTAATTATTATAGCAAGGATGTGATATAAAGAAAAGGCTTTTTTCGAATTTATGGCACAATTTAAAACAAAAATTTTATGTTTTTGGATTAACCTTTTAGCAAAAAAAGAAATAAAGCATATGTTAAATTATTGTATTTATGTAATATATAACTGAGCACTAAAGTTAAGAAGAATTTAATTTACTCTTCATTTCTGGACACAAAACCGTCCCCTTGACATCCTTGATAAAATTCAATATAATTGATAATAGACCGACGGTCTGTCTATTATTTTTTATATACAGGAGCTATAAGCTTGGGGTGAGCATATGAGGATTTCAAAAGAGCACGATGTAAGGCGAAACGAAATATTAGATAAAGCAGCAGGTTTATTCGAAGAAAGAGGATATAACAATACCACGGTCAATGATATCCTTCGTGAAGTCAATATCGCCAAGGGTACCTTCTACTATTACTTCAAATCAAAAGAGGAGGTTCTGGATGCCATCATTGACCGGTATTTGGAGATTGCGCTTGAAATGGCAGAGGCTGTGAAGAATCGAGCGGAGCTATCCCCTGCTGAGAAACTGCTGCAAGTTATAATTGGTTTACGGATGGGGAGCCCTAAAAGCGAGGTCATCCAAGAGCTTCATAAGCCGGAAAATGCGCTGATGCATCAAAAGTCAATCACCGGAATTGTCATGGGGCTGACACCCATCATGAAGGATATTGTTCAAGAAGGTATTGAAGCCGGTGATTTTGCAACACCTTTTCCGGAGCAGACCATTCAGATTATGCTTGCAGCCGCTTTTACGCTGACCGATGAAAGTATGTTTTCCTTCTCACAGGAGGAGCAACAGCGACTGATACAGGCATTGTTCTATTCCTTGGAAACCCTGCTTGGTGCCAAAAAGGGGAGATTTACATCCGGATTGCAAGAATTGACTGAGAGAATGTGAGGACTTGGTAGACAGGATGGCTGAGAAGAGTAATAATTTTAGCAAGTTTTTAGTTATATGGCTCGGTGAGTTCATATCCAGCATAGGGAGCGGACTCACAGCCTTTGCACTGGGTGTTTATGTGTTTCAGACAACGGGCAGCGCAGCAGCTGTATCACTTACCACACTATTTGCTTTTCTTCCGACAATCATGCTTAATCCGGTGGGTGGAGTACTGGCAGACCGATATGACCGAAGGCTAATGATGATTTGCGGGGATTTGTTTTCCGCATTCGGTTTGGTCTATATGCTGATCTGCTTCCAGACTGGAGGGCTGGGAACCCTGCAAATCTATATTGGGGTAACCATCAGCGCGGTATTTGTAGCTCTCCTGGAACCGGCCTACAAAGCCACCATAACGGACCTGCTAACCCCTGAGGAGTTTTCCAAAGCAAGCAGCCTCATGCAGCTGGCAGCCTCATCGAAATATCTTTTATCTCCGGTGCTCGGTGGGCTGTTGTTGAGCATAACCGATGTCGGAACCATTTTAATCATAGATATATCAACCATCATCACAACTGTAATCATCGTTGCTTTTATCAGAAAGAGTTTGCCTGCAGAAACCAAACAGAAAGAAAAGCTGCAGCTGCTGCTCAAAGATATGAAAGAAGGATGGGATGTGGTGACGGGTGACCGGGGTGTATTGGCAATTGTTGTTCTGATCTCGGTATCAACCTTCTATCTTGGCCTTCTGCAGACATTAATATCTCCTATGATACTTTCTTTTTCGAACTCGAAAGCATTGGGTATGGTTGAAACCATCAGCGCTACCGGTATGTTGCTGGGAAGCTTCATCATCGGGATCCGGCCTTTGAAGCGTTATGCATCAACGATGGCAACCGGCTTTACGCTTGCGGGTGTATTTATGGCATTTCTCGGCACTACAATCAACCTTATCCTGATTACTGCAGCCGGGTTCCTGTTTTTTTGTACACTGCCATACATCAATACAAGCGCAGATGTGATGGTAAGATGCAGAATTCCGAATGAATTGCAAGGCAGAGCATGGGGTCTGATCAGTATATTGTCACAGATAGGATATATACTGGCTTATGCCTGCGCCGGAATACTGGCCGATAACATCTTCAATCCTATGCTTATTGAGGGTGGCTTGCTATCCGGAAGCACAGGCAGATTGATCGGGGTTGGACCGGGTCGTGGAATCGGCTTCATGTTGGTGATTTCCGGTGTACTCGTTGCCCTTCTGGGTTTTTTCATGCGGAGCGTGAAGATCATTCAAGGGATGGAGCCTGCAGTGAACACCCGATATAGTGAACACAAACAAATGCCTCAGAAGCAGTCTGCTAAAACGGGAGCGTGAAAGGTATGTCTATGACAGGATCAATGATAAGGAAGGATTTCACCCGGAATAAAGCAATCAATATCACACAATGGCTGTTCATTTTTCTGTCGGCTTTTCTGATGGCATCGGGAAGCATCATCATAATGAATTCCTTTGGTGCCATTGACGGCCTTTTTAAGATTGCAAAACCGCCTCATTTCATGCAGATGCATACCGGTGCGATCAATCAGGCTGAGATTGATGCCTTCGCCGACAGCATCGATTATGTTACGGCACAGCAGACCTCAGAAATGGTGAATATCGATGGGGCAAGCATCTGCTTTGTAAGAGAAAGAGGGGGAAAAACAGAACGGGTTACCTTGTCGGACAGCATGATGGATAACGGCTTCGTTATTCAGAATAAGCATTTTGACTACCTTCTTAATCTAAACAACGAGATTATTCAGGTATTGCCAGGAGAGATAGCAGTGCCTATCAAATATATGAAGAGTTACGACCTGGAGGTTGGAGACCGGCTCATCCTGTCTGATGGCTCTTTTTTTAAGGAATTTGCAATTACGGGTTTTATCCGTGACGCACAAATGGCGTCTTCTCTGGCGTCCTCTACAAGATTTCTGGTCAGTGACGAAGATTTCTTGATGATAAAAAGTCATATCGGCAGGCTGGAGTATCTGATAGAGTTCTTGCTAACGGATACAGATCAGGTAAACAGCTTTCAAAGGCTGTACGAGGAATCCGGATTGCCCAATAACGGCACAGCCGTTACCTATTCTCTTATCAGGATGGTGAATGCCATAGGAGAAGGGATGAAGGCAATCATTTTCATATTGGTCAGCTTTCTTTTGATTTTCATAGCAATTATCAATCTGCGGTTTACAATCTTGGCAACGATAGAAGATGAGATTCGGGAGATCGGCACAATGAAAGCTATAGGGTTCTCCCATCAGGACATACAGAAGCTATACCATTCGAAATATGGCATTCTTTCAGCAAGCGGATGCTCTTTAGGCTTTGTTGCGGTCATTTTATGCAGCAGTTGGCTTACAGCCGACATGGCTCTCAATTATGGGGAGCGGGGTCTGGCATTTCTGGATATCATCCTGTCGATGGCAGCAGTGGCCTTTGTTCATATGATCATTCTTTATTTTTGCAAGCGGGTATTGAGAAGAATAGAACATATTACGGTGGTTCAGGCTTTGATTAACCAGGATGCGGGCACAAGTAGGCATAAGCCCATGAAAACAGTTAAGAGAAATATCCTTCCACTGGAAAGGAACAGAATATTACCCGTTAATCTGTCTCTCAGCATCCGGGAATTAGTCATCCATTCCAAAGCGTGGTTTCTTCTGCTGGTGGTGAATGCTCTGGCGATATGCATCATGATTATACCGGTGAATTTATATAACACTTTTCGTTCGCCGGAGTTTGCCACTTATATGGGATCTGCAATCAGTGATATACGGATTGATCTTCAGTTCGTAAAGGATTTAAACCAAAAGCATGAAGAGATCATAAAGCGGCTTGCGTCGGATAAGGAGATTAGAAGCTTTAAGACATATGCGAGCTGCCGATTTGAAGTATTCGGCGAGGAAGGCTGGGAAGATATACAGATCGAGTGTGGGGATTACTCAGATTTCAAGTTATCCTATCTTAAAGGAAGAGGACCGGAGAAAGCAGGAGAGATTGCACTGTCGACAATGAACGCCAGGAAGTATTCGGTTGAAGTCGGCGATATCCTGAAGCTGGGGATCGCAGGTAATGAGACGATATATCTCGTCTGTGGGATCTACCAGGATGTCACTAATGGCGGCTATACAGCGAAGATGATTTATCGGTATGCACAGGAGGATGTCATTAAATATACCTATTTTATCAATACAGTTGATGGGGTATTACCGGATGTAAAGGCTTCGGAATTAGCAGAAAAACTGCCCTATGCGAAGGTTATTCCCGTGGAGGATTATTTAGCTCAAACCTTTGACATGGTCATTGATCCGTTATCCCAGGCAGTCGTTGCAGTCATCGTAGTAGCGATATTCATTACCTTGCTTATCACAGTATTGTTCCTCAAGCTGAACACGGCACGTGAGTATGGACAGATTGCGAATATGAAAGCGATAGGGTTCTCGGTGTCGGATATCCGACTGCAATACATAGCCAAGACCGGTATCGTAGCGGTAATCGGTATTCTGACCGGGCTTCTGATTTCAAATACTTTGGGAGAAGCCATGGTTGGTGCGCTCCTATCAGCAGCCGGATTCGGAGTCAGCGTGATCGACTTTGCGATCCGGCCGATGGAGGTGTATCTGCTTTATCCCGCTATGGTCATTATTTCAGCAATATCGGCAGCATGGGTTTGTTCGGTGGCAGTGAAACGATATAACATTGTTCGAATGATACAGGAATAAATCATCCCATACAGGAGGAATTGACAATGGAAGCTATATTGGAAGCACAGGGACTGTGTAAACACTATGCGGTCAGCAAGGAAGAGAAGATCAGTGTGTTGAAGGATATAGATTTAAAGGTTGAGAAAGGTGAGTTTGTTGCCATCATGGGGCAATCAGGCTCGGGCAAATCAACTCTGTTATACAACATAAGCGGGATGGACCAGAAGTCATCAGGGAGAGTCTATTTTTGCGGAAAGGATATCTCGGACCTGAACGATAAAGAGATGAGCCATCTCAGACTTACCAGAATGGGTTTTGTATTTCAGCATTCCCATCTGCTGAAAAACTTAAGTATCAGAGACAACATTATCCTTCCGGCTTATAAGGCGGCTTTGAAATCAAAGACAGAGGTATCAAAAGACGCCGATGCGCTGATGATGAAGCTGGGAATAGACAAGGTCGGCAATCATGATATTACTAGGGTCTCTGGGGGACAGCTTCAACGTGCAGCCATCTGCCGGGCTTTGATCAATCAGCCAATGATTCTGTTTTGTGATGAACCGACCGGAGCACTCAACTCAGCAGCAAGTATTGAGGTTATGAATATTCTCAATGCAGTTAATCGAGAGGGGACTACAATCTTATTGGTAACCCATGATGTCAAGGTAGCTGCCAGGGCAGACAGAGTCATCTTCCTAACCGATGGCAGGATAGAGGCAGAATTCATTATTGGTAAATATAATGAGAACGGGAGCGAGGATAGGAAAAGAGAAGAGCTGTTGCTGGATTGGTTAACTAAAAGAGGCTTCTAACAGGGATTACATAAATCAAGTTGAGAATTATTGTTTATTTATCGTGTTGTTGTGTATGTTGTCTTTAAGATAAGGCGGGGATTTTATGTCCAAGAATAATGTAGGAGACAAATATAATTTAATGTCACATTTTTATAATGTTTTGTATTCAGGTAATATGAAGGCGAAGAGGAGGAAAGGAGTAAAAATCATGATTTTAGGTCTTACAAGTATATTATTGGCTGCTGTAATTATTGTATTTATAGCAAGTGGTGTTTTTTTAAAGTCCAATTATTTAGAGCCATGGCAGAAATCTTATTCAGATAGATTTGATGATTAAAGAATTAAGCTTGCAGCACACGGGATTCTAGCAGCAAACGGTCATAATATGCAGCCGTGGAAGATTAAATTAGATGCCGATAAAAATGTTTTTTATTTATTTATAGATAGCAAACGTTTAACAAAAGAAGTAGATCCATATGCTAGGCAGACTATGATTACTCAAGGAACTTTTCTTGAATATGTAAGAGTTGCCGGAGAAAAATTAGGCTATAAAACTGACATAACCCTTTTTCCAGATGGGGAATATGATGAGCAGAATCTTGAAGAGAATATGAAAAATAAACCAGTGGCTAAAATAGTTTTAACAAAAGTTGAACCCCAAGACAGTTCGCTTTATAATTATTTATTCTTACCGGATACCAATAGAGGTGCATATAAGGCTCAAAAATTAACACCTGAGAATATAAAGAAGCTGCTTGCCACTAACACAGATAGTGATTTGACATTTAATATATTTCAAGATGAAGAAAATAATAAGAGGTTAGGCAACTATGCTATTAAAGGAGCAAGAATTGAATCGGGTATTCATCGTATAAATCAAGAATCAGCAAATATTTTTCGAACTAACGAGTATCAAAAAAATAAATACAGATATGGCTTTTCAGTTGAAGGTCAGGGAACAACTGGAGTAATGAAGCATGTTATGCAAGGCCTTATTACATTGTTTCCTTCAATGAACAATGAAAAAGTTTCAGCAGATTTATATGTTAAATCCACTCAAACAGCTGTAGATAATACTCCTGCTTATGCCATGATAATTAGCAAAGGCAATAGTCGTTCTGAGCAAGTAAAAAGTAGCATGCTTTACAGCAAATTAGTATTGACCGCCCATTCTTTAGGCTTAGTTATGCAGCCGCTAAGTCAGGTTTTAGAAGAATACCCTGAAATGAAAGAACAGTATACCAAAATTCATAAAGATTATGTTCCAAACGGAGGCACTATCCAGATGTTATTGCGTATAGGCCAGCCTACTCAAGAATATCCGAATAGCATGAGGCGTGATATTATGGATTTGATTGTAAAGTAAAGTAGTAAACATTAATTAGAGGGATTGAATAATAAATCCAAGTTACATCAATTGAAATCTATTCTGTTATCAAAACTAAGTATAATAAGGAAATGAGGAAGTTTAGATGGAATTATTGGCAAAGATCGCAAAACCAAGACCGGTCGGAACTGTTCAAAATCTTGAGATTACAGACTATATTTGCTCGTACCTGGAAGGGCTGGGATATGAGACGTGCAAGATGCCTTTCAGCGTCAAAGCATGGGAGCCAAAAGAATCATTTTTATCGATTGATGGAAACAAATTGACATTACATGTAAATCCATATTCAGAATCGTTTTCGGGAACAGGAAGAGCTGCTGTTGCAAGAAATCAGGGAGAGCTTGAAAGAGCGGATTGCGAAGGCAAAATATTATTTTTGACAGACGACCTGACAAAAGAATCACTGCAGCCAAAGGATTATCTATTCTATTATCCGGATGAGCATAAAGCAGTTGTAGATTGCCTTTGCTTCAAAATTTTGCTTAAGAAGATTTGGGGCTACCGGATAATTGTGCTTTGAATTCGTTGTTGCCTTATATTTTTTTCTTGTCTTACAGTATATGTTGTTTTCTTTCATAAGCCTTCCCACTCTGGTTTCCCCACAAGAAATGCCATCCTTGTTCAACTGAGCTGTTACCCTCCGTACACCATAGGTTTTATGGCTTTCCTTGTGTACTCTTTTGATTTCCTTTAGTTAGCCTGATGAGAAATATGTGGGAGATATAACATATGTATGGACAGATGAAGGTTGGCTGTACCTTGCAGGAGTAGAAGATTTATTTAATAGAGAAGTGGTTGGATGGAAAATTTCTGAGAGAATGACAGTAGATATTACTGTCTCTGCAATGAAAATGGCAATAGGAAGGAGAGTTCCGGAAGAAGGGTTGATATTTCATTCTGACAGAGGGAGTCAATACGCAAGCAAATGCGTATAGAAAGCTTTTAAAGGATAATGGGATAGTACAGAGTATGAGCCGAAAAGGCAATTGTTATGACAATGCTTGTGCGGAATCATTTTTCTCAAGTTTGAAGAAGGATGTAATATATGGAACCCGCTTTAGGACAAGAGATGAGGCAAGGAAGGCAATAATTAACTATATAGAAGGCTTTTATAACTCTCGGCGATTGCATTCAGCACTGGGATATAAGTCGCCAAGAGAGTATATAAATGATTACTATAGAAATGAGAAAAAAGTGGCTTAAGACCGAAAAGTAGAGAGTGGCGAAGCTTCCCTTTACAATAAGAGGGTCCCGTATGATACAATTGACAAGGGCGGCAGCCACCATCTCTAAAGGAATACACGAATAATTTGTGGCTCCGCCTTGGCTGCTATAATCATACGGGAGATGCTTGTTGTCAAGGGCACTCTCGGAAACTAACAATTGACGTAATGAAAGATGGAGGAATTCTAAGAAAAAGGAAGTAAACTAACGTAATTGTATGTCCAGTTTGACCAGGACAGACCATTTTTATCACTAATCGTGAAGTATCTATATGGTTAGATGTAGTTGAAGACAAACATCTTTGCCAGACTTTGTTAGACAGAATAACATCAAATTGTCAGATTATTCTTTTGACTGACAGATAAATTAAAACATTCACTTCTTTTCTAAAAAAGGGTTAACACAAAAATTTGAAAACGATGCCGAAATAGGCTTAAAATAGATGCAAAAAATCTCACAAAAATCCAAGAATTGCTTAACTTATGAGATTTTCTGCAGTTTCTTGGGTAGGGGGGTCTAAATTCCTGCCACTTTTCACCCCCTGAAACGGGCGTGGGGTCACGCGCGAAAAATCGCAGTTTCAAATGGTGTCATGAAATATTCCGCAGGGTTCATTGGAATAACCGAGGAAAGAAATCAATCGTATGGAGATGCATTAGTAGATTGGAAAACACCGGTTTGTTTTGTACCGCTTCCACTATACTTGAAG
>Ga0134093_1002877_pt1 | contig 13003 bp, 13 predicted proteins | sample 4_1taG_FD_94452 | JGI IMG/M metagenome (GOLD analysis project Ga0134093, IMG submission 94452) | Switchgrass degrading microbial communities from high solid loading bioreactors in New Hampshire, USA - 4_13_20_68_A1 metaG | ecosystem: Engineered > Bioreactor > Semi-continuous > Anaerobic >...
AAGCCCTCTTCGCCCTTGAAGATATCCGGGAAGTGCTCCGGGAGGCGCTCCCGACCGGTCTCGATCCCGACGAGGAGCAGGCTGTACGGGAGGGCGTCGCCCGGGTCCGCGCCATCCTTGACGACCTGGAGGCGGGGACCGGGACCCCTGCTGTCACGAAGATCGCGGGCACCCTCGATATTCGGAATCGTGAAGAGGCTTATATCAATATCCAGCCGATCCAGGCCGCCGGCCGCCTGACCCTCGAGGCCCGGAAGGCGCTCATCGCCTACGGCGACGGCTACTCAACCTGCGACGCCTGCCGAAAGCCCTTCCGGCTTGATAAGATCACGAAGCCCTCCATTGCGGCGTTCCACGAGGACCTCGCGAAGTTCGTGAACATGGACGTGGCCCGTGTCGTCCCCGGAGCCCGCAGGGGATTTCAGGCGGTCGCCTCCACCCTCGTCTCGAAAGGCGACCCCGTCATCGTCTCGGCCCTCGCCCACTACACGGAGTTCCTGGCGGTCGAAGAGGCGGGAGGCGTCGTGAAGGAGGTCCCGATCTCGAAGGAGAACCTCGTCACCCCCGACGCCGTCGCCGAAAAGATCGAGGAGGTCATCAGGGAGACCGGGAAAAACCCGGCGCTCGCCATGTTCGACCATGTCGACTACCAGTTCGGGAACCTCCACGACGTCGCCGGCATCGCGAAGGTCGTCCACCAGTACGACATCCCGTTCCTCTACAACGGTGCCTACACGGTCGGCGTCATGCCGGTCGACGGCAAGGCGATCGGAGCCGACTTCGTCGTCGGCTCCGGACACAAGAGTATGGCATCGGTCGCGCCGTCCGGAGTGCTGGCGACGACCGATGAATGGGCGCCGAAGGTGTTGCGCACCACCGCGATGGTCGGCGACGTCACCAACCGGAAGTTCGGGATCAAGGAGGTGGAGATGCTCGGGTGCACCCTGATGGGGGGGACCCTGCTCTCGATGATGGCCTCGTTCCCCGCCGTCAAGGAGCGGGTCAACCACTGGGACGAAGAGGTGAAGAAGTCAAACTACTTCATCGACGCCCTCCTCGCCATCGAGGGCTCAAAGGTCCTCTCCGAATACCCGAGAAAGCATACGCTCACCAAGGTCGACACCACCGGGAGTTTCGATACCGTCGCCCGGACCCACAAGCGGCGGGGCTTCTTCCTCTCCGACGAACTCTCAAAGCGCGGGATCGTCGGAGAGTTCGCAGGAGCAACGCGCACCTGGAAACTCAACACCTATGGCCTCTCCTGGAAGCAGGTCCGCTATCTCGCGGAGGCCTTCCAGGAGATCGCCGCAAAATACGATCTCCCCATCACCACGTAAGAGGGATTTCCATGGCAGAGAAAGCATTTCGTTTAGGAACAACTGCAATCCATGCAGGACAGGAGCCCGACCCCACGACCGGGTCGCGGGCGGTACCGATCTATCAGACCTCGTCGTATGTCTTCAAAGACACGAACCACGCCGCGAACCTCTTCGCGCTCAAAGAACTCGGGAACATCTACACCCGGCTCATGAACCCGACGACCGACGTCTTTGAGAAACGCGTCGCGGCTATCGAAGGGGGCCGTGCGGCCGTTGCGGTCGCTTCCGGCCAGGCGGCGATAACCTACGCCCTCCTTGCGGTCACGCGGCCGGGCGACGAGATCGTCGCTGCCGACAATCTCTACGGCGGGACCTACGAGCTCTTCAACTACACGTTCCCGAAACTCGGGCGCAAGGTGATCTTCGTCGATTCGGCCGACCCGGAAGCGTTTTCGGCGGCCATCACCGACAAAACGCGGGCGGTTTACGCGGAGTCGATCGGGAACCCGAAACTCGACGTTCCAGACTTTGAGGCGATCGCGGCGATCGCCCACGATGCAGGGCTACCCTTCGTCGTCGACAACACGACGGCGGTGGGGCTCGTCCGCCCGATCGAGCACGGTGCGGATATCGTCGTTCACTCGGCGACGAAGTACATCGGCGGCCACGGGAACTCGATCGGCGGAACCATCGTCGATTCGGGCAACTTTGCCTGGAACAACGGGAAGTTCCCCGAGTTCACCGAGCCCGACCCCTCCTACCACGGGCTCCGGTACTGGGAGGCGTTCGGGAATTTCCCGGGGCTCGGCAACGTCGCCCTGGCCTTCAAGATCCGCGTCCAGCTCCTCCGGGACACCGGGGCGGCGCTCTCCCCCTTCAACGCCTGGCTCTTCCTGCTCGGGCTCGAGACGCTTCACCTCCGGGTCGAGCGCCACTCCGATAATGCTCTCGCGGTCGCCCGGTTCCTCAAGGACCACCCGAAGGTCGCCTGGGTGAACTACCCCGGCCTTCCCGAGCACCGGAGCCACGCCCTCGCAACGAAGTACCTTTCCGGGAACTACGGCCCGATCGTCGGGTTCGGGGTCAAAGGAGGAGAGGCTGCCGGGAAAAAATTCATCGAGCGACTCAGGCTCTTCTCGCACCTGGCAAACATCGGGGACTCAAAGAGCCTGGTCATCCACCCGGCGACGACCACGCACCAGCAGCTCGCTCCGGAGGAGCAGCAGGCGACCGGGGTCACCCCCGACTACATCCGGCTCGCCATCGGCACCGAGGATATCGAGGACATCATCGAAGACCTCGATCAGGCGCTGGAGGGCGTGTAGATGGTCTGCGGGCCCTGCCCTGCTACAGTCGCCTCCGGGCGTTGTCGCGGTCCGGGGAGCACCCATCCACCCCATTCCCCCTTTTTTGAGTCTCAACCCGCCGGGAGGAGACCCGGCATATGAGAATACTCTCCATCCATGCGGATACTATGTGGTACCGCCCCACAAAGCGGACGAAGATGGCGGAGGCCGTTGAACCCCGGGAAGAGAGGATGGATGAATGTGTGGTTCTTTTCTGTTGCGTTGAGAAACTCGACGAGAAAAACCCGTCGTACGTCGTTGCAAGCGCGAAGGCAAACATCCTCGATCGACTCGCGAAGTTGAAGGTGAGCCGGGTTTTGATCTACCCCTATGCCCACCTCACGAACACCCTCGGCTCCCCGGAGTGTGCGCTCTCCATCCTGCAGAGCCTTGAAGACGAACTCCGCTCTGTTGGCGTCGAGGTGAAGCGGGCGCCGTTCGGCTGGTACAAGGAGTTCGAGATCCGGGGGAAAGGCCACCCGCTCGCCGATCTCTCCATGACGATCTGCCCGTACGAGGGATGGGAGTGCGACTTCCGGTGTCCGCATTGCAAAAACCCGATCAAGGCGGCCGACCTGGAATCACCTCCTGCATCCAAAACCCGGACGCCGCCGGGACAGAGCATCGACCCGTGACGGAGAGCCCCTCGACGGGCAGATCGGCTACGGCCCTCCCGATCGTTTCACCGTACCGCTTCTCTACCCTGGATCCGTCCGGCATAATTTGCCGCAAATGACTCTTTTTCCAGAAAAATCGTGTATATTTGGCCGGTTTGCCGGATATTATCCCTTCCCGAGGAGAACTGTATACTCCACAAGGAGGTTCCATGACGAAGATGCGAAGTGTTGCCATCTACGGCAAAGGCGGAATCGGAAAGTCGACGACGACATCCAATCTCAGTGCGGCCCTTGCCGACATGGGTAAACGCGTCATCCAGATCGGATGCGACCCAAAGAGCGACTCGACCAACAACCTCCGTGGAGGGAGATCGATCCCGACGGTCCTCGATGCCATCAGGAGCGGAAAGCCGGTCGAGCTGGATGATATCGTCTACGAAGGGTTCGGCGGCGTCCTCTGCATAGAGGCCGGGGGCCCGGAGCCGGGCGTCGGCTGCGCCGGACGCGGGATCATCGCTGCAATCGAGCTCCTCCGGCAGAAGAAGGTCTTTGAGGAGTACAAGCCGGACGTCGTCCTCTACGACGTCCTTGGAGACGTGGTCTGCGGCGGTTTCTCCGTCCCCATCCGCGAGGGCGTCGCCGAGCAGGTCTACACGGTGACGTCTGCGGATTTCATGGCCATCTACGCCGCAAACAACCTCTTTAAGGGGATACAGAAGTACGCGAACAGCGGGGGCGCGCTCTTCTCCGGCATCATCGCCAACTCGGTGACGCTGCCGGTACAGCGGGAGATCATCGATGATTTCGCGTCACGGACCGGCACCACCATTGCAGAGTACGTCCCGCGGTCCGATACGATCACCCGGAGCGAACTTCTGGGCCAGACCGCAATCGAGTACGATCCGGACTCAACGCAGGCAGAAGTGTATCGCAGTCTCGCAAGAACGCTGCTGAAGAACGAGGAGAGGTACGTGCCAAAGCCGCTCGAGGCAGCGGAACTGAAAGTGTGGGCGGAGTCGTGGTCGGATCGGCTCCTTACGAAGAAGAACGACGCGCGATCGACGTCCGGGTCACGGAATATCGCCTCGACGAGCACGTAAGGGCATGCACCTGAGATCGGGGGAATAGAAATGGTATTTGCAACACGAGATGAGGCCGATTCGGCACTCTACGAGAAGAGGATAGACCTCTCCCAGGCGACCTGCCCCAACCGCGAACAGAGGGCGAACGGCATCAACATCTTCTACGGCAAGGCAAGCGACCTCATCGAGAAGGCCCGGTCGGGGTGCCTGCAGAACCACGAGCGTGGTTTTGCACAGTCATCCGGCTGCTCGCTGAACTTCTACCTCTCCGTTCGCATCGGCACCATACGGGATGCTGCGACGATCTTCCACGCGCCGGTCGGGTGCTCGTCCTCGGCCCTCGGGTACCGGGAACTCTTCCGGGGGGTTCCCGTCGAGCTGGGAAGACCGGCCGAGTACGACCTCCACTGGATGACCACGAATCTGCGCGAGAAGGACGTCGTCTACGGAGCGGGAGATAAGTTGAAGAAGGCAATATACGAGGCTCAAGAGCGGTATAACCCCAAAGCCATCTTCATCCTCACCTCCTGCACCACCGGCATCATCGGGGAGGATATCGAGGGGGCGGTTGCCGACGTTCAGCCGCATATCGACGCACGGCTCGTGCCCATCCACTGTGAGGGGGTGCGCTCCAGGATCGTGCAGACCGGCTATGACGCCTTCTGGCATGCGGTGCTGAAGTATCTGGTGAAGAAGCCGGAGAAGAAGCAGACGGACCTCGTGAACGTGGCGAGTATGCTCTCGTATACCTGGCAGGACCGCCTTGAGATCCAGCGCCTGCTCGGCAAGATCGGACTCCGTGCAAACCTTATCCCGGAGTTTGCAACGGTCGAGCAGTTCCAGCAGCTCTCGGAGGCCGCCGTGACCGCACCGCTCTGCCCCACCTACACCGACTACCTCTCGCGCGGGCTCGAACAGGAGTACGGCGTACCCTACTTCCTGTACCCTTCGCCGATGGGCATCACCAACACCGACGAATGGCTCAGGCAGATCGGGAAGTACACCGGCAAGTCCGACGAAGTCGAGGCCCTCATCGAGGAGGAGCACCGGATCTGGATGCCGAAGATGCAGGCCATACGGTCCGAGTTCGATCGGATCGCCGCAGAGAAGGGCAGCAAGGTGAGCGTTCTCGGCTCGCTCGGCCAGGGGCGGCTGCTGGCGCAGATGCCCTTCTTCGACGAACTCGGACTGGTGTCGCCCGCGGCGATGTCGCAGGACTACGACAACCTGATCCTCGAAGAACTCGAGGAGGTCGTCTCCCGGGTCGGCGACTTCGACCTGCTGGTCAATACGTTCCAGGCGGCGGAGCAGTCGCATATCACGACGAAGCTCGACCCCGACCTGACGCTCACCTGCCCGTTCCAGGGAGGAGCGTACAAGCGGATCAAGGGTGCGACCCGGATCCACGCCCTGCGCGGCGACCCGCATCCCTGGAGCGCCCAGAGCGGCTATACGGGGGCGGTGGCCTACGGAAACTTCCTGCTCCAGGCATTGAAGAGCAGGTCGTTCCAGAAGACCCTCAAAGAGAAGACGAAAGACAGCTACCGCGACTGGTGGTTCAAGCAGAGCAACCCGCTGTACTACATGAAGAGGGTGGTATAATATGACGGATTCTAAGGCAGAAGAGGCATACGGCCCGGGGAAGGTCCCGGAGCCCTCTGCAATAGAGGCCCCCAGGTTCTCCTGCGCCCTCGGAGGAGCTCTTGGCACGGCGGTCGGGATCTACGGCGTCGTCCCCATCCTTCACTCCGGTGCCGGGTGCGGTATCGGGCAGCTCTTCGGGCAACTCTACGCCGGGGGACAGAACGCAGGCGGACCGCAGGGGGGACCAGCACCCCCTGCTCTTCCCTGGTGGAGCACCATGTGGTATTCGGAGGTGAGGAGAAGCTCCGGGACCTGATCCGCGCGAGCACTGAGTTGATGGACGGAGAACTCTATGCGGTCATAAACGGCTGCGTCCCGTCGCTGATCGGCGACGACGTGAACGCTGTTGCAAAGGAGTTCCGCGGGAAGAACGATATCTTCTTTGTGCGGTCAGCCGGGTTTGCCGGAAATTCGTACGAAGGCTATGAGCTCTTCTTCGAGGGGTTGATAGAGGATCTTCTCAAACCTGCGGAGAAGATCCGGCCAAAGACGGTGAACGTATTCGGTATCGTCCCATACCAGCATGTCTTCTGGAAAGGCGATGCGCGGACCATTAAGAACCTTCTCGCCGAGATCGGGATAACGGCCAATGTCTTCCTCGCGGAATTCGACGGGGCGGCTCAGCTGCGTGACATTCCTGCTGCAGAGTACAACATCGTGCTCTCCACCTGGAACGGCCACCGGACGGCGAAACTCCTGAAAGAGAAGTTCGGCACACCGTACCTGACCTTCCCTTCGGTCCCCGTGGGGCCGAAGCAGACTGCGGAGTTTCTGCGCAGGGTGGCAAAGGTCTTCGATATATCGGAAGAGGTTGTCGAGCGCGTGATCGCGCGGGAAGAGCGGCGGGTGTACCGGTTCATCGAATACGGAGGCGATGCCCACATGCTTGTCCGGCCGCACCCGTTCTTTGCGGTTGCGGCGGATTCGGGGACTGCGATCGGCATCTCGCGCTTCCTCATCAATGAGCTTGGCTACCTGCCGGATATCGTCCAGATCACCGACGACCCGCCCGAGGAGGTGCGTGACGAGATTGTCAGGTGGCTCACAGAAGACCTTGAAACCCCTCTCAAACCGGAGGTGGTCTTCGAGACAGATGCGCATCTTATACGGCAGAACTTGTTGGGAAGATCGTTCCTGTTCCTGTTTGCAAGTTCCCTCGAAGCCCCTATTGCTCTCGCGGAGTGGGGCGCGCTCCCCATCACCGTCGCGTTCCCTGCATTGAACCGGCTCGTCCTGAATCGGACCTACGCCGGGTTCGACGGAGCCTTGACCCTGTTTGAAGAGATCATCAGTTCGTTTGTCGGGCCTCTGTGACGGAGATTTCCGTCCTTTTTTTGGGAACGCCGTCGACGAGTGTGGACGATCGTCGAACGCACCGGTGCAGCAATAGAGAGCCCGGAGTTGAGGTCTCCCGCGTGAAAAATGGTGTCAGGGTCGGTCCACGGAGGGACAGAGGAGGATGTTTAAGGGGTTATATCGAGACGCATAGGCGGCCGCATCATGCGGTTATCACCTCCGGCTCCGGGACGTTCAGTCCGTACAGGCTCTGGCGGGCGTCGATGAAGTAGTGCCGCTCTATAAGTATCCCTTCTTCTTTGAGTCTGTTCAGAGCGTATCTCACGGTGCGCGCCGGCAGAGAGGTCTCGCGGATCAGATCTTTCTGGGTGAACTGACCGCCTGTTTCGAGAACCTTGTACACGAGTTTTGCCGACGGCGGGAGGTGTCCGATCTTTGCCAGTCTCTTCTCATTCACGTCAGTTTCGTTGACAAAAACGATCCCTCATAGTGGAATCACCATACTCATGTTGTGGTTCACAATTGTTAACTTTTTCGATTGTCCCTGCGATGGATTCGATGGTCAATCGTAGTGATGTGATTGGGGATAGGGGCAATTTATACCATATAACAACAAAAAAGTCAAAAATTGACGATATCGGTGCGTGGATCGCCCGGGCGCTGTATGCTTCGGAAGAGATGTCAGCGATTCTCGCCGTGCAGTTATTGCGCGATTGTGGCTATAGGTTGTTATTGATGCAGCAGGAAGCCCTGCCCTGAAAGGCGGAGTAGCTCACGTATGAATCGCCGTATCTGCCCGATATTGGGATGAAGACGTCAAAAACCCACACCGGCGCATCATTCGAGGATCGTCAACTCGAACCTGCCTTCCATGCAGGCGGCGGCAAAATCAAGGAAATCCCTCATGTTTTCAGACATCTCCGATGAGAGCGAGGGCGAGACGTAGACGATGATATGCGGTCTTGCTGTCTTCTTCTTTAACTCCAGGTACAGGTCCCTGAAGATGGCGAGGACCGTCCTGAAGTTCACCCGCTTGATGATCCGGATGTGGCCGATGCCTTCCGAATCGATCAGAACCCGATAATTCGGCGTCTTTCTGAAGAATGGGTTTCCTGACTGCATATCCTTCTGCCTTATCTTCGCCTGTTCTTCCGCCCCCACAAAGCATCTGTGAACTGATGGTACTGGACGCACGTAGACCGAGCCGATCAGGGTGGGCCGGAACACCTCAATGATGCTGCAGATGTGGGAGACAGCATGATTCGGCGCGACCGTCGATGTACCGACGCTCTCTTTCCCATGGATGGCTGCTTCCCTCTCTCCTCCCGCAGGATCACCTCCACCCATGGGGCGGGAAACCATTTATGCTCAGGCGATTCAGCAAACATTGACGGGAATATTCGGACATTTTCCTGACTGCGGCAAATGTTGCGGAACGCCCTCTCATCGTTCCGGCTGCTCCAGCTCCTTCTGGTACATCACGACGTCGAGGACCTTCCCCGCTATCTCTCCGACGTTCCGGAGGTGAGCGCATCGGGAATACTCCGCCGCCTCAAAAAGCCTGGTGCTCGCACGGTTCTCACCCGTGGCCGTTCCCAGGATCACACGTATCCCTGCCCTCCTCGCGTGATCCTCAAGGAAAGAGAGAGCGATCTTCCCGATCCCCCTACCGGTATGCTCCGGCTTTAAGTAGATCGAGATCTCCACAGTTCTGTCATATGCCCGCAAATTTTTGTACCTGCGCACCCCGCAATATCCCTGGATTTCTTCACCGTCCAGGATCAGGTACGCCCGATAGACCTGATCGCCCGGCGGGTAGTCCTTGCTCAACTCCGCCGGGGTGATATCCCCGTCGTGAAACGTCGCGGTCGTGTGATGGCTATAATAGTTGTAAATCTCTGCAATGACCGGGAGATCGCCTTTCCGGGCCAACTGAAATTTTATTGCCGTCTCTCTCACCGCCTCTGGTCTGTATGATCCCGATATGTTTATGCGATATTCACCGGGATTTCTGCTGCAAACCTCACGATGGTTCGTCCGTATCCCGCCGGGGTTTTGCAGCAGTAATCCCGGGCCTGTATGTATCGGTATCAGCGCCCGCGGTACCGGAGCGTCTCGCTTTTGCTGAGGAGGTGGACGTCAAGCCCCGGCATCGCCTCGCCGAGCCCACGGGATGCGCCGGCGATTGCCGCCGGGTCGTCGTAGTGGTTCACCGCTTCCACGATCGCTCTTGCCATCCGTTCCGGGTTGGACGACTTGAAGATGCCCGAGCCCACAAAGACCCCGTCGGCGCCGAGCTGCATCATCAGCGCCGCGTCGGCAGGCGTTGCAATCCCGCCGGCCGAGAAGTTCACCACCGGGAGCCGGCCGCGCTCTGCGCACTCGATGACCAGGTCCGCCGGCGCTTCTATCTCGCGAGCACGGTTGATCAACTCCTGCTCGCTCATCCCCTGCAGGAGCCGGATCTCGCCCATGATCGCACGCATGTGCCGGACAGCCTCGACGACGTTGCCGGTGCCGGCCTCGCCCTTTGTCCGGATCATCGCCGCTCCCTCATCGATCCGTCGGAGGGCTTCGCCGAGGTTTCGGGCTCCGCAGACGAACGGGACAGAGAACCGCTTCTTCTCGATGTGGTACTCCTCGTCGGCAGGCGTGAGAACCTCGCTCTCGTCGATCATATCGACGCCGAGCGCCTCGAGTACCTGCGCCTCGACGAAATGGCCGATCCGTACCTTGCCCATCACCGGGATCGAGACCGCATCGATGATCTCCACGATCTTCTCCGGATCGGCCATCCGGGCCACGCCGCCTGCCGCCCGGATGTCGGCAGGGACGCGTTCGAGCGCCATCACCGCAACGGCACCCGCCTCCTCTGCAATTCGTGCCTGTTCGGCGTTCACGACATCCATGATGACGCCGCCTTTCTGCATCGACGCAAACCCTCTCTTCAGGAGTTCGGTACCGGACCTGAGATCTTTTAAGTCCATTTTTTCTCCTTCCCGGGATCTCGCTCAACCCGGTGCCCGAATGCCGGAGACGGGTCCCTGATGAGCGTATCCTCTGTCTTGAGCAAGGGTGTGTTTCGTAAGGTTTTAAATATATTCACAATTGTGAATTTTCTCTCCTCTCCAGTCCGACCGGCGAGTCGTCCGTACGGCTCATTCGTGGATGTTGCCCGTCATCGCGCATATTGCGGCAAATTTTGTCCATTTCTGTCGAAATAAATTCTTCCGGCACGTACCCGGGTATAGTTCACGGATGTGAACAAAATAAGAGAGATGGGCCAGTATCGTCCGGCTGGGCATTGGAAAACCCATGTTACAGCACAGCACCCCGCCCGCTCGTTCTGCACCCTCTCCGCCATGAACCGGCACTCCGTTGCCTGGCGGAGAGTATCATTGCCGCACAAACTCCGGGAACGGTGCCCATGCGGCCCTCTTTCCCGGATTATGTCCCGGAGGGCATGTCGGCTGCCTTCATCTCCAGGATGTTCTTCTCACGCAACTTCCGCCGCACACCCGTGAACGACTGTACCTGATATGATCACTCTTCTGCACAGAGCATACGGGAGATTCCTGAACTTGGGGAAGGGGTGTCGACGAATACCGCGAAGACCCCCTGGTGCAGAAGGCAGCAGCGGGGGCGTTCACTCGCCGGCGGCCGCCTGTGACGCGCCGCGGACCCGCTCCCACCCGGTGTAGATGTTCATCTTTCTGCTCCGGACGAACCCGACGATCGTGAGCCCGCCGGCCTTTGCGGCCTCGACGGCGGTGGTGGTCGTCGCCCCCCGCGAGACGATCACAGGGATGTTTGCGACCAGGCACTTCCTGACCATCTCGGAGGATATCCGTCCGGAACTGACCGCAAACGTCCGCGAAAGATCGATCCCGGCAAGAAGCCCGTGGCCGATGACCCGATCGAGCGCGTTGTGCCGGCCGATATCCGCGGCGATCAGAATCGCCTTCCCCTCTCCGTCGAAGAGCCCGACGAGGTGGATGCCGCCGGTGATCCTGTGGAGATCCGAATCGAGCGTCTCTTTCGTCGCCGCCCGGATCGTCTCGGGCGCGAGTGTGAGATCGGAGCGGATCGCAGGAAGGCGCCCGGCGTCGAGGAACGACGCGGTCCCGCCGCACCCGGAGAGGACGGTCTTGTGCGAGGTGAGGATCGAGAACGGGTTCTTTGTGAGGACACTTGCGGTATTCCCCTCGATCCGGATCGACTCGATCTCATCGAGTTCCCGGACGATCCGTTCCGTGTAGAGGTACCCCACGACGAACGCCCGGAGCATCACCGGGCTTGTCATGGCGGTGAGGGCGTGGCGCCCGTTGACGGTCACGGAGAGAGGCATCTCCTCGACGACGGGGTGAGTCGCGGCGACGAACGACTCGTCGTCGACTTTGACGATCGGCAGTTCCCGGTAGAGCATCAGATCGCCCTCCGGGAGATCTCTTCAACGGTGGCTATCAACGTATCAATCTCCTCTGTTGTGGTGTAGATGTAGGTGCTCGCCCGCACCGTCCCGTCCGGGAGACCGAGGTGCTCCATCAGCGGCTGGCAGCAGTGGTGCCCCGACCGGACCAGAACGGCGGACGCCTCGTCGAGGATCTGGGCCACCTCGTGCGGGTGCATCCCCTCGACCGTGAACGAGACGACGCCGATCCGATCGGTCCCGGCATCCAGGCCCGCGACCGTAACGCCGTCGAGCGCCGCAAGCCCGTCGATGAGCCGGGCGGTGAGCCGCTCCTCGTGCCGCCGGACGGCGTCCATCCCGATCTCCCGGAGATATGCCGCCGCCCGGGCAAGCCCGATGGTGCCGGCGACCGGCGGCGTCCCCGCCTCGTATCGCTCTTCACCGGGAGCAAGGGTGTAGCCGTCGGACGACGCGCTCTCGATCGAACCGCCCCCGACATGGAGCGGTTCGAGATCCGGCCGGCGCATCCAGAGCCCGCCCGTCCCGGTGGGCCCAAGCATCTTATGGCCCGAGAAGCAGAAGTAGTCGCACCCGATGGCGGCGACGTCGACCGGGATGTGCGGGGTCGACTGGGCTCCGTCGACGAGGAACTTTGCGCCCCGGTCGCGGCAGATCCCGGCGATCTCCCGGACGGGGAGGACGGTGCCGAGGACATTTGAGGCGTGGGTGACGGCGACGAGCCGGGTCTCGTCGCGGATGGCCGCCTCCAGATCGGCTATCTCGAGGCCGCCATCGGAATTCGGCCGAACGATATCCACCGCGACTCCACGTTCTCGGAGCCGGAGCCAGGGTAGGAGGTTTGAGTGGTGCTCGAGGAGCGTCGTCACCACCCGGTCGCCCTTCTTCCAGTCGAGGCCGGCGGCGACCGCTCCGATCGCCTCGGTAGTGTTTCTGGTGATCGTAAGGGTGCCGCCCTCGCCCCCAATGAACGACTTTATGGCGTCGTGGGCGTCCCGGTAGCGGTGGGTGGCGACATTGGCGAGCCGGTGGACGCCTCTTCCCACGTTTGCGCGGTAACGAAGGTCGTACTCGACCATCGCCTGGACCACAGGCTTTGGGGTGAGGGATGTTGCGGCGCTGTCTAAGTAGATGAGGTCCCGTGTGATGGGGAAGTCCGTTCTACAGTCTTCGATCCTCATAGGACCTCATCCATACTCCCACTCCGGTACCCGGCAAGGTCCAGGGCGACGTAGGTAAAACCGATCTTTCGGAGGGCCGCCGTCACATC
>Ga0134093_1002895_pt1 | contig 12915 bp, 11 predicted proteins | sample 4_1taG_FD_94452 | JGI IMG/M metagenome (GOLD analysis project Ga0134093, IMG submission 94452) | Switchgrass degrading microbial communities from high solid loading bioreactors in New Hampshire, USA - 4_13_20_68_A1 metaG | ecosystem: Engineered > Bioreactor > Semi-continuous > Anaerobic >...
AATTATTATTCATTCTCATGTATATTGTATCTTATATTCCATGTTATGGTAAAATTTTACCGACTAAATGCAACCGGGTCGCATTTAGTCTTTCAAAGGTTGCATTTACTTTGTCCATTCACCGAAACATTAAAATATGTCTTAAGAATTTCCAATACCTCGTCATATGTCTCCGCTTTGAAGATTTCACCCCGCATTGCCGAGGCGCCCGGCATACCCTTAATGTACCAGGCGGTGTGTTTTCTCATTTCCTTTACTGCTGTATTCTCACCCTTAAGCTCTTTCATTAGCCGGTAGTGTTCGAGAATAACCTGGTACTTCTCTTCATCGGAAGGGTATGGCAGTAATTCGCCGTATAATATATAATGAAGAATTCTTTTAAATATCCATGGATTCCCCTGGGATCCCCTCCCTATCATTACTGCGTCGCACCCGGTTTTAAGAAGCATTTCCCTCGCGTCCTCAGGTGTGAATATATCACCGTTGCCTATTACAGGAATGGTTACGGCCTGCCTGACCCGGGCAATTGCGTCCCAGTCTGCCTTTCCCGAATACATTTGCGACCTGGTCCTGCCGTGGATCGTAATCGCGCTGGCGCCCGAATCCTCGGCCATCCTTGCAAAGTCCAGGTAGTTTTCTTCGTTGTATCCTTTTCTGAATTTTACAGTTACCGGTTTTGAAGATGCTTTTACAACAGCCTTTATTATTTCGGATGCAAGTTTCAAATCCTGCATTAATGCGCAGCCTTCATTGTTTTTTACCACCTTTGGCGCCGGGCAGCCCATGTTTATGTCGATTATCGCTATGTCGTCCCTGCTGCTGAGTCTTTCTGCGGCTTTTGCCATTATATCGGGTTCGGAGCCGAATATCTGCACGGCACATGGTGCTTCCTCGGGGTGGGTTACCGTAAGGAGCTCTGTTTTCCTGTCGTTGTAGTACATGCCTTTACTGCTTACCATTTCGGTATATGTAAGGCCTGCTCCCATCCTGAAACACAGGTAACGGAACGGCATATCGGTTACGCCTGCCATCGGGGCAAGGAATATGTTGTTCTTCGGTGTAAATGAGCCAATCTTTATTGTTGTGTTCATAAAGTCCCCTTGAATGCCTTTGGATTTATTATTTATCCTTTCCATATTTTTCTGAAATTATATACCTCGGACGGGATTTTACTTCATTATATATACGCGCGATGTATATGCCTATCATGCCGAGGCTTATCATAAGGCAGCTTCCTATTATCAGGAGGAGAAGTATTACCGTTGTAAAGCCGCCTATCGCCCAGCCCTTCAGTTTCATGATTAATGTCTGGATGCCGAGAATGAATGAACCTATCAGGAACAGAATGCCTATAAACGTAACAAACTGCAGCGGAAGGGATGAAAAGGATGTAAACGCCGTTATTGCAAGGCGGAATAGTTTCAGTTTCGACCAGCCGCTTTTTCCGGTCTTTCTTTCGGGTACATTAAAGTACAGTTCCGTCCTTTTATAGCCCACCCAGGCGGTAAGGCCGCGGAAAAAGGTTTCCCGTTCGGGCATCCGGATTATTTCACCGACCACTTTCCTGTCTAAGAGTTTATAGTCCGAGGCGTTCTGAAGATTAAAGCCCGACAGCCTGTATAATATTTTATAAAACAAGGACGCAGAAAAGCGTTTAAGAGATGTTTCCCTGCCCCTGTCCCTTTTGACTGCCTCAACAACTTCAAAGCCTTCCTTCCAGAGCCGTACCATTTCAGGGATGAGTTCAGGCGGGTGCTGGAGGTCGGCATCCATTGTAATACATGCATCGCCTTCCGCATTGGAAAGGCCGGCCATAATGGCAGCCTCCTTCCCGAAGTTGCGGCTGAACCGGTATACTGAAACCTCGGGGTTTTTTCCTGCCAAATCCTTTAATACGTCCCAGGTGTTATCAGTGGAGCCGTCGTCTACGACTATGATTTCAAAGCCTTCATTAAGGCCGGATATTATGCTTTTTATCTCGTTTACCGTTTTTTCGATCTGCTTTTCTTCATTATATACTGGCAGAATTACAGACAGCATTGAAACACCGTCCTTGCATAACAGGTACATTTTAAATCACAGGTTTTTTCCGTATGTTTTCTTCAAAGGGTTTCAGTTCTATCGGGTACAGTTTCAGGGTTTCATTCATGTCTGCAACAAGGTCTTCGCTCATATGGGCAACCTGCTCGGATGATATGCCTATATGAATGCCGGCTTTTTCAAAAAGCCTTAATACAGCGCGCACAGGTGCTGCGGGAATGGGCAGAATCCTTCCTTTCCTGTTCATTGAACGGGCAATAACCGAAATCATTTCCCTGAATGTCATTGCGTCCCTGCCTGCGGCATAAAGGGTGGTGCCCGGCTTAAAGTCCTTTATCATCGCAACGGTAAGATTAATCAGTTCGTCTATATGTATCGGCTGCTCCTTTGCCTTCCCGCTTCCGAATACGGGGACAAACGGAAGTTTCTCAACATAGTCCATTATTTTGCCAAGGCTGCCCTTCTTACCTTCATATATCAACGCAGGTCTTAAAATCATATATTCAAGGCCGCTGTTTTTAACCTCTTCCTCGGCCATCAGCTTCGTGGACGCATACCAGCCCCTGTGTTTCAGGTCTACGTTTATTGTGCTGTAAAAAAGCATTCTTTTAATACCGTTGTTTCTGCAAAAGGCAATTGCATTTTTGGTGCCCTCGAGATTAACGCTTTCACAGAGCTTTCTTGACTCGTTTTTGAAGTATCCTGCAAGGTGTATTAGAATGTCTGCCGACTCATCGCAGCTGATTTCGGGAAGTTTGTCCAGGTCGCCGATTACCGGAACCACTTTCGGCAGCAGCGCAACCTGTTCTTCATTCCTGTATAGAGCGAATATTTTATTTACCGATTTATCCCCGGACAGTGCTTTTACCAAGCGGCTTCCCACAAATCCCGATGCACCGGTAATAAATACGTTCATAACCAGACCTCCGTGGCGGCTTTCGTTTTTCTAAAAGAAATTGCCGTACTGCATCAACTGGCGGATTATTACAGGAGCGTTCAGAAGAATCAGCCATTTCTTCCGCCACAGTACGCCGATCTCCCTGGCATCGTTATAGAAGCAGGGGGTTGTTCTGTTGCATTCCTCAAGTTTTTTGCAAAAGGTTTTTCTGTCCTTTTTGAATGTTTCAAGGGCGAATGTTATGTCGGTAAACTCTATGCACGGGCTTTTCACGCCGGTTTCGGTCATTACAAAAGAGTACCTCGCAGCATCGCACATCGGCATGCCCTCACCCTTTATATACCGGATATGTTCCTGGTAGACAAGGTATGCCAGGAAGTTGTTTTCCTTTGCCTTTGCTGCCATGTACAGGAATATTTCGGCAACGTCCTTCCACTGGTACATGAGTTCGTCATTCTTCTTCCCGGCCACACCCCTTACAAAGATATACGGGCGGATGGCATACATGAAATTGTGTTCGGTGGCGAACTCTTCAATTTTCTTGATATCATTGAACCGGGACAGCCCGGTTATTGTCGTAGTTATCGACCAGTTTCCCTTCCTCTCCATCCTGTAGATTTTTTTGATGTTGTCGATGACCTGGTCGAGTTTGTCCACACCCCTCAGTTTCGCAAAGAGTTCGGGGTCCATCGAGTCGATGCTTATTGCAAGGTTACAGCGCCTTTTTGCAATTTCTGCGGCAATTTCGGGTGTAAGGAGTATCCCGTTCGTTATCACCGTAGGTTTTATGCGATATTTCAGGAACAGGTCTATAACCTGTATTATGTCTTTCCGGATTAAGGGCTCGCCGCCCTGGATGAAAACATAGCGGATTCCGAATTTACTGAGCTTTTTAACCTCGGTTTCAAGTTTTTCAAGGTCCATGTCATGGCTTTGAGTCTTCCATATATTGCACATCAGGCAGCGCTGATTGCAAAGTTTCGTAACATCGTATATGACCAGGATGGGTCTTTTCAGCATAACGTTTATAATTGCTCTTAACATTGCATCTCCTTTTTTGCTTAAAAAATTTACCGGCCTTACGGTTTAGCCGTTCCTGCACCTGTTTTACAGGTTTGCTTACCGCAGAGCCGTTTTCGGCTACGGCATTGTAAGGAATATTATAATCCATGCGGCACCGAAAAGTAAAATGCTCAGAAGCAGCGGCTTATCAGAAAGAATCAATTCTTCGGGAAGCCTTCCCTCGTCGTCTTCGAAAACAAGCTGCATGTACCGGAACAGGCCGAACACGACAAAAAGAATTGTTATCATCGGGCTTTGAAAATCATATTCCAGTATCGTGTACAGGGAATATGTTATTGTTGTTCCGGTGACGCTTATCTGTATAAGTCCTTTTAAAAACTCGTCGGTGTAGTATGACAGCACTTTCCTGTGTTTGCCCGAGTATTCCTGGAGGCTTGCCTTCTCGGTTTTCCGCTTCCCTGCTGCAAGGCACAGGGCTATAAAGAACGAACACAGCAGTACCCATGAAGATATATATACATCAATTGCAACCGCCCCGGTTATAACCCTTAGAACAAAACCGAAGGCTATAATCATTATATCAAGTATTACAACCTTTTTAAAAAACAGGCTGTAGAAAATATTCATTATTATATATGCCAGTATGAAAATCAGCGTATTGAGATTTGTTAAAGCAGCCGTAACAAGGCCTGCTGCCAGAAGCACCGCCATTAATGCCAGGGCACTGCCCTTTGACACCTCTCCCGACGCAAGGGGCCTGAAACGCTTTGTTTCGTGGTGCCTGTCCTTTTCAATGTCTATTATGTCGTTCAGGATATATATCGATGACGACGCGGCGGTAAAGCATACAAAAGCTCCTAATGCCTTCAACATGCATACGGGATCGGTGAACGTCCTTGAAAAGACAAGGGGGACAAGCACGAATATATTTTTAACCCATTGCTTCGGGCGCATTAGTTTGAGCATTTTTTTAACCATTTTCTCTCCTGCAAGAACCAATATTTATTATTGCGGATTTCCAATACAATTTTGCACACATTTTTCTCATTTTAACCGGTATATGGAACAGTAATTGTTCTGGGCTATCCTTTCCATATCAAATACTTCGTCGAACTGGGATACGTCCATGAAACTTTCCGACTCCAACGGCCCGGACCATACAAGGTAAATGGTTTTATAATCAGCTATTCTTTCACTGTATCGGCCAAACATGTAAATCGGTATACCGTTTTTTTTCGGCGGGTAATAGCATTTGAGATCGGTATGCATCGACAGAATGGACGCATCATTGCTTATAACAAGGGTGTTCGCCGAGGGTTCAACCGTATTCAGAGTAAGTTCCAGGACCGGTGAATTCTTAATGTCCAATGACTCCTTTGAACCCAGCAGGGCGTGTTTTCTCGGCAGGCCTTCGGCATGTATCCACATTACCGGGTTTATTGCGAAAATAAGGGCAAACACCACGAAACCTGCCGCAAGAACCCCTTTTGTACTCTTTTCCTTGATGGTTCCAGTAAACATGTCCGCAAGGAAAACAATACAGAAGATAATGAACGGGTATACCGGAGACCACAGCCTGCTGTTGATCGGATCCATTGCGGTACTTGTTGCGGAATACAGCAAAACGGCCGAATATACTGCCAATATCAGAAAATTCGTTGCCAAATCGGGAGCCCATTCATCGTTTTTCTGCGGTTTGCTTCTTTTCATCGGAATGGAAATGAAAATGAGCAGCAGCAGAAACACCAGGGAAATAAGCGTAAGCTCCGGAGTTTCAAATGTAAACCATTCCGAAAAGACCTTACGGGAAAGCTCAATGTTATCGTTCAATGTAAATTCTCCGGGTTGCCTTCCGCCGGTGAAAGTACCCGATAAAAGGTAATTCCTCAGAACCCACAGGGCCATCGGGAAGCATGAAAAAACACCGTATGAGAAGGTTTTTTTAAGTTTCTCAATGAAGGTTTCCTCGGATAAAAACAGAACAATTGCCAGTGATGCAATTATCGTGATCCCGATATACCGGGTAAGCCAGCACAGGCTTGATACAACTGCGCATGATATAAACCACGACAGTTTCCTTCTTTTTATATACATCAGCATTAAGACCATTGAAAGCACCGACAGGAAAATAAAAAGCATTTCGGTCCATCCGTAGCCTGAAACATATATGAAAGGGACCGAGAGTGTAAGGAGAATAAGGGCGGGTATCGCAAGCGCTTTCAGTTTCAGGTTTTCAAAAAGGTATACTGAAGACACGTAGATAAGGTAGGCAAAAAGCCCTGCGTTAAGCCAAGCGGCGCCTTCGGCGACAGAAATCCCTAAAAGTTTTATAACTGCAAGGATGAGTATATAAAGAGGAGGCCACTGTATGATGGGTGTATCGTAGCCGAAGTATTTCATTATACCCGATTCAATCAACGTTGATGCAGCATATTCATACGACTGGGTATCGTGGGTGTAAATAGCGCCCGTCTGGGGCATGCAGAAAAACACCAGTATGAACGCTGCGACTGCGAATGCAGCCCCCGCTACATATCGCACCTTTCCAACCTCCCAATTTGTCCTTTGATAATTATACCATGTTTCAGCGGACAATTATCCATATATTATTGATAATTATATCCAAAGAAACACCTTTTGATATATTACAGCAAAGGGCGGATCCATGCAAGCCGGCAATAGGCAAAAAAAACCCTTCTATTTTTCAATAAAAGGGTGATTGTTGTTGTATGTGATTTATAAAGTTCGTGTGTAAATGGTTGGTTTTCGATATAACGCACCATTCGGTGCAGGATAGTTTCAAAGTTCTTAAAATGGTAAATCGTCATCGTCATCCGATAACGGGAAAAATCCGTCTCCGGGATCAGGCTGTGAAACCGGAGCGTCCTGTGCAGGCACCCCATATGAAGGTTGTGTAAATCCGCCACCCGGCGAGTCATCCCGTCTTCCATCAGCGAAAAACACTCTTTCGGCCTGGATTTCAACCGTATAATGACGTATTCCCTGGTTGTCTTCATAATCGTTATTCCTGATACTTCCTTCAACAAGAACGCGCAAACCTTTTCTGAAGTATTTGCTTACAAACTCTGCAGTGCTTCGCCAGGCAACAATTCTAAAAAAATCCGCCTGTCTTTCCTCGCCCTGCCTTTGGAACGGGCGATCCACTGCGAGCCTGAAACGGCATACCGGGATGTTGCTGCCTGTGGTGTACCTGAGTTCAGGGTCTGCTGTCAGACGACCCATTAAAATGACCTTATTCATAAATTCAACCTCCAATATACGGGATTAAGCACTTAAGCCTATTCCTTCTCTTCGCGCTTAACTACAAGGTACTTCATAACACCTTCGGTAATCTTGTAGATTCTTTCAAGCTCGGCAGGGAACGTAGGCTCTGCAGAGAAATGCATAATAGTATAGTACCCTTCCTTCTGCTTGTTAACTTCGTAAGCCAGCCGCTTCTTTCCCCATTCGTCAAAGCTCTCCAGTTGTGCGTTGGATTCGACAAAGGATTTCACCTTTTCAACGATCTCCTTAATCTTCTCCTCTTCCAGCCGGGGATCGATTACGAAGATGGATTCATATTTTGTCATGACGCATTCACCTCCTTTTGGACTATGGCCCCGCGCAAATGCGGAGCAAGGATTTCGACAGCAAAAATGATTCTATCATAAAAAAAAACATAAAACAAGAACGAGTTCGGCTATTTTTTCTCCATTCTCTGTATTATTGTTTCCTGCTGGTGTACAATATGCTCCTCTGCAAGTTTGCCGGCAAGTTCGGCGTCCTTCTCCTGCATTGCCTTCAATATTGCCCGGTGCTCCTTAAGCACCTCCTCTGCATTCGAGAAATCCTTCAGGTACAGTACCCGGAAACGGTAAATCTGCTCTCTCAGGTTTCCTGCAACGTTTGTGAGCTTGGCGTTTCCTGCGGCATTGTATATCACTTCATGGAATTCAACATCCTTCTTGATGGCACCCGAAATGTTCTCCTTCTGCAGGCAGGCAATGTACTGTTTATGGATATTTTCAAGCTGCCTTAAGGTTTCGGGTTTTGCCCTTTCGGCCGCAAGCCTTGTTGCAAGTTTATCCAGCGCTGCGCGGACTTCAAGGACATCCATGATGTCTTTAACAGTAATTTCTGCAACATGGGTTCCCTTTCTCGGGGTCATGGTAACAAGGCCTTCCATTTCCAGCCTTCTTACCGCTTCCCTTACGGGGGTACGGCTTACGCCCATTTTTTCAGCAAGGGTTACCTCCATCAGCCTTTCCCCGGGCTTTAATTCACCCGATACAATGGCATCCCGAAGCGTGTTGAAAATAACATCCCTTAAAGGCATATAATCATCCATTTTGATCTTAGAAATTTTCGCCATAAATTTCTCCTCCGTCCGTTGTGGAAACAAGATAGATTCGTTTGTAACGGTTTTTCAGCTCTTCAAATGCATCACGGGCTTTTCCAGGGGCTTCAAAAAGCCCGAACACCGACGGCCCGCTGCCGCTCATCAGTGTGCCCATTGCACCCGATTTCCTCAATGCAAGTTTTATATCATTAATTTCCGGGTATTTTACCACGGTTACGCTTTCAAGAACATTAACCATTCCCCGGGCAACTTTCTCAATATCTCCCGCCTTAATGGCAGTTATAAGGGTACTGGTGTCCGGGTGCTTTTTGCAGTCGTTCATGCTGTAGTTCCTGTACACCCATTCGGTTGATACTGAAAATTCAGGAACTATAACCACCACGCCAACACCCGAGAACGAGGGAAGCCTTGTGAGCTTTTCGCCGATTCCCTCCGCGAGGCAGGTACCGCCGTACAGGCAGAAAGGTACGTCTGCTCCGCATCTCACTCCGATTTCAGCAAGCCCGCGCAGGTCGAGGCCGATGCGATACAGGATGTTCAGGCCTTTCAGAACTGCCGCTGCATCGGCGCTTCCGCCTGCAAGCCCTGCTGCGGCCGGGATTCTTTTTTTGATATCTATTCTTACACCAGTATATTTTTGGCAGGTTTTATCGCTTCCATTCCGGGCAATGCCGGTTCTTTCAAAAAACTCTTTTGCCGCCCTGTGGCATATATTCCTTTCATCGCATGGCAGGTCCGGGTCATCGCATATGATTTCTATTCCCTCCAGTGTTTTTTCGAGTATTACCTCGTCGCACAGGGATATTGTCTGCATAATCATCTGCAATGTATGATAACCGTTTTCAAGTCTGCCCGTAACATCCAGCGACAGATTAATTTTGGCATGCGCCTCAAGTCTTATCCGTTCCAACGTATTTTTCCTTACCTTCATTTTGTCTCAGGTTAATGTTAAAAATTTAACTTACTTACATCCTGCTTAAGCTTGCAGATAACCCGCTGTAAAGTCAATTTATTTGCAAATTATAAAATTAAAACATTAATATGGCAACTGTTTTTTACCGAGGTATTATGGTTACGATTATCCGTTTTTTAAGCCTGCAGGCTGATAATACTCTGTTTAGCCATGTTCAGCTATTATTAATTTTATAATAAAAACTATAAAAGAGCAACATTTATGAATACAAAATACATTGTCAAAATAATGAAGACAGGGCAAATACCCTGTCTCTACTGCATTTGGCAGGTTAATGTTTTTTATTCGTACCGTTATCCTATCAGAAATATTTTTCTGCCGGTTTCGGGATCTGTATCTTCGGTCATCCCGTTATCATTCATTATCTTCTGAATTGAAACCCTGTATTTCCTGGCAATGCTCCACAGGGTATCACCGTCCTGGGTGTAGTATACAAGCACCGGCGGGTTTTCTTTTTTATCTGCGGGTTTAACGCCCTTTACCCCTGTAACTATGCTGATTTCCTGTTTCCTTGACAAATGTGCCCTGATCCGGACATCGGCGCTTATTCCAAGTTCGGTATCCGACATTATGTCAAAGCTGCTGTTGTCTGCCGTCAACTGGACGTCATTGACGTAAACGTTATCAGCGTCAGGCAGGGCTATACGATGCGTGAACTGCACTTCCTGGTTCGCACCGCGAAGAATTCTCATATCAATCCCGGTGCCGTAAAGGACAAGAACGTCAAGGCAGCCGTTAATCTCCATTCCCGTATTGTCCTTTTCAACCGACAAAAGCCTTGGCTTTACGCAGATATTCGCTATTTCTTCAAGGGTGTCGCTGCCGCACTCAAGGGGAAGTTTTGCGTTTACCTGGATGTTCTCGGCTATATCCTGCTCATCGACGCTTACCGAAACCTGCTTCTTTTCCAGTTCAAAGTCATAATCCAGTGCATATGCGTCGTTAATGAGGTTTACATTCTCCCTTGAATACAGGATGTATTCAACGTTTACTTCACCATCCACCCTGATACGGGTCAAAAGGCCGTCATAATCCTCATCGGGCCTTATGTTTATGGATTTGATCCCGGCATTGACAGATATGTTTGTATAATACCTGTCAATGGACAGATTCCTGGACACAGGCAATTCAAAACGGACGTTTTCCACCTGCGTGCTGTCGTTCTCGGGACGATACACAATATTGAGATCAATGGTTGATTCCAGCGTGTCATTCTCTGAAATATTCGTCTCTTTCAGCATGGCATTGCAGTACATGATTTCTTCTATTGCGGGTTTTCCTGAAGGAAGCTCAAGAAGTTCAGACAGGTTGATATTTACCTCACCGATATCTTCTATCATCGTGATGTCCTGCTGGTCTGCCTTTTGATAAACGTTTTCGCCCTGGAGGTTTTCACCGGCCTCGATGCTTTGAACCGCAAGATACCTGACATTCAGCTTCATTACTGTTTTTGCGCTCAGCTTGCGCCCGTTGATAATGTCAATGTCCGTGTGTTCAGCAGCGCTTCGTACTAAGGTGTATATGTTTTCTTCACCGGCAGGATAATTGCATGAAACCGACCACGGCGCATTAATGTTTATGGCCTCTATGCTCTGTTCCTGGTTGTCTGCCCTGTATATCACCTGGTAACAGACATCGCCGCCTATTTCCATGACCCTTCCGGTTTTTTCACGGGTTTTGACAACTACGTTTGAATCCACTGCAAGCACATCCAGTACGTCGGGTTTGCTGTCGGGCACAATAATGCCTGCTTCCATAAGTTCTTCCTTCTGCTGCTCATCTATCACCTGGTACAGGTTGATGGGTTTTTTTATTAATTCAACAGACATACTAATCCCCCTCAAAATTACAAAATACATTTTGTAATATATATGGATGTTGTCCCCAAAATATGACACCCGGAAATCAAAATCAGGGAAAAATGATGGTATTGAAAACCGCTTTTTCAGAAGCTGAATTCCCAAACCCGCATAGTTTCATCGACATTTTTAAACATCACTTTTCCAATTGCTCAATAAAGCATACGTATAACTTTATTACTATTATTCTTCCTGACCGCAATAACCGTTCACGCAAAATTCCAAGCATTTAATACAATTTTTTCTCCCGCTTTTGCAATTCGCACACAAAATTATGCAATTTATGCAAAACCTGTTGACAGATCCTTTTTTCATTCATATCATATTTACAAATATTGTATATTGAGAGAATATTTATGTTAATTAACTTGCAGGTAACCCCCAAAATCCTTTGTTGTGTTTTACTACAGGTTTTGCTGCGTGCTTTGCTGCGCTTGTTTGGGTTCCTGAGTTACTTGGCTGTAAGACGGTATAAGGAAAGGATAATAAAACAAGTCTTGGTTTAAAGGAGTGGAAATTATGAAGAGCTTTAAAAAGAGAATTGCAACGATTATTGTTATATCCTTGATTTTGAACCTCATGCCGGTAACGGGCAGCATCCAGGGTTTAATATTTCCGGGAAATATAAAACCAGGCATTGCTGCAAAAGCTGAAGAAACAATAAGTTTTTCCGATGTTCCGTCCTATGCCTGGTACTATGAGGACCTGCAGTACATCCTGAAAAATGAAAGAAATATTTTCGCAGGTTACCCCGATGGTACGTTCAGGCCGAACGAGACACTTACTGCTGACATGTATATAAAGCTGATAGTAACCGTAATGGGCCACAAAGTTGAGAATGGTATTGGTTACTGGGCTTCAACGTATATCGAAAAAGCCATTGAGGAAGGGTATGTCATTCCTCTTCAGGACACCCGTATATCGTTCAAAACAAAAGATGACCCGTATGCGGGGTATAAAATGCCGATAAGCCGGGAATACATGGCCCAGATAGCAGGCAGGGCCTTAAATAAGATTATTGATAATTCCGAATACCGGGATCCTATTGAGGTAAGCAGCCTGATAAAAGACTACCACGATATATCACCCACCTTTAAAAGCAATGTTGTTAAGTGTTATGACCTGGGAATTCTGACAGGTTATCCCGATGGTGAATTTAAGCCCGACAACTACCTAACACGGGCCGAGGCGGTTGCAGTGATAAGAAGGATAATTGACCCGTCCGCAAGAATAAGGGCAGAATTACCTGTTGCTGCAAACCCAAGTCCTACACCCATTCCTGTGAGTGAGCTCAACCGCCCCCCGAAGAAGGATTTGGGAAACGGTGTTGTCGAAGTTGAAGGAATAAGATTTGATCCCGAAAAAGATACTGTCAACACGTCAAGCAAGTCTATGAGGATTTTAAAGGCAGAAGAATTTGTAGGTGTATTTTTAAAACACCTGAAATTCTATGAACATGAGGGTAAGGTTCGGGTACGCGGGTATATTCCGGAACTGCCAGATGGATATAAGTGGGAAATAGCAATCATTTATTGGACGAAAGAGCCTGATGATGGCTCATGGGGAAGTACTTTTTCTACTTATGAACAAATTGCCCCTGAACTATCATTACCTGAACCCGGGAACACTTTCGACAAACCATTGCGTACCGGAAAAGACAATATTGATTCTTTATACTTAACTTTTGAAATACTAACACCAAATAACGCTTCGGGAGGAAGTTTTTATATATCCTTAACCTTAAATGAATACAGCAGATATG
>Ga0134093_1002911_pt1 | contig 12839 bp, 10 predicted proteins | sample 4_1taG_FD_94452 | JGI IMG/M metagenome (GOLD analysis project Ga0134093, IMG submission 94452) | Switchgrass degrading microbial communities from high solid loading bioreactors in New Hampshire, USA - 4_13_20_68_A1 metaG | ecosystem: Engineered > Bioreactor > Semi-continuous > Anaerobic >...
ACCAAAAAGATTATCAATGTTTGGAATAACATCAAGTCTAATTTTGTTTCTTGTATAAATTTTCTCAAGATTTGAACTGTCGATTACGGTATCCAAATTTTTTTCGAGTATGTAAGCCTCTATTTCACTTCTTTCAATATCTAAAAGCGGCCTTATTATCCGTCCTCTGGCGTAATCCATTCCTTTAAGTCCGTCCAGCCCGGTCCCTCTGATAATATTCATTAGTACAGTTTCAGCCTGATCATTTTTATTATGAGCTACTGCAATCCTGTCTGCTCCTATACTGTCCGCAACCATCTCAAAATTTCTGTACCTTTCTTCCCGACCTGCCTCTTCCAAAGACAATCCTTTCTGCCGTGCAGCTTTATTTATATCCACACATATGGACTTAAGTTCTACACCCAATTTATAGCAAAATCTTTTTACAAATTCCTCATCACGATAGGATTCGTCACCCCTCAGCATATGGTTTATATGGACCGCTACCAGTTTTAAGTTTAAATCATTTCTTAAGGACCACAAAACATGAAGCAAGCATATGGAATCCGGTCCTCCGGAAACACCTACTACTATACAGTCACCATTTTTTATAAGGTTGTTTTTTCTTATTGTACTCAAAACTTTTGCTATCATAATTATATACCCATATAACAAGCGATATTATAAAATGTCCTTTATTTATACTATTCCCTATATTTCTCCAAGTTAGCAAACTTGGTATATTGCCCAAGCCATGCGAGCTCAACAGTCCCGGTAGAACCGGCTCTATGCTTGGCAATAATAACTTCTGCCACATTTTTTTTGTCGGTATCCGGGTTGTAATAATCATCTCTATATAAAAACATAACTATATCTGCATCCTGCTCAATAGCTCCCGACTCTCTTAAATCACTTAAAATCGGTCTATGATCCTGCCTTTGCTCCGGAGCACGACTAAGCTGTGAAAGAGTAATTACAGGAACATTTATTTCCTTGGCAAGAATTTTCAGCGACCTTGATATTTCCGATATTTCCTGCTGGCGATTCTCTGATCTGCCGCTCTTACCCTGCATAAGCTGAAGATAGTCAATTACTATCAGGCCAAGATTCTTTTCAATTTTTAATCTTCTGCATTTTGCCCTAATTTCCATTATGGATGCACCCGGAGTATCATCTATATATATGGGTGCTTCCGATAAAGGCCCTAAAGCTCTTGCAACTTTCTGCCAATCGCTGTCTTCAAGCTTTCCGGTTCGCATTTTTTGGCTGTCAACCATTGCTTCACTGGCCAGCATTCTGTTTACAAGCTGTTCTTTAGACATCTCAAGGCTGAATATGGCTACAGGTACTTTCGAATGAATAGCTGCATGTTGAGCAATATTAAGCACAAAGGCTGTCTTCCCCATTGCAGGCCTTGCTGCAATAAGTACCAAATCTGAATTATGAAGGCCTGCCGTTTTGTAATCTAAGTCTATAAAGCCGGTGGGAATTCCCGTTATATATCCCTTGCTGTTATACAACTCTTCCAAACGGTTAAAAGTATCCACCAAAACATCTTTTATAGGGACAAATCCTTGAGTATTTCTTTTTTGCAGAATATCAAATATTCCCTTTTCAGCCTTATCCAATACATAAGCAACTTCTTCTGAAGCTTCATAGCCCATGTTTATTATATTTGTCGAAACCTTAATCAGTTTCCTTAAAATTGCTTTTTCCTCAACAATCTTTGCATAGTGTTTGGCATTTTCAGTAGTAGGTACAATGTTAGCAAGGCTGGTAAGGTATTCAAGGCCACCGACACTATCCAATGTTCCTCTCAACTTAAGCCTTTCAGCTACTGTAATAAGGTCTATAGGTTCGCCTTTTTCATAAAGGTCAATGATGGCATCAAATATTTCCCTATGGTCATCCCTGTAGAAATCTTCACTGTTAATTATTTCTATAACACTTGCCAATACTTCCTTGTCAAGAAGTATTGCACCAAGCACAGACTGCTCCGCTTCTATATTTTGCGGCGGTATCCTACCTAATGTACCTATATCCATATATATACATCTTACTCCTGTTCAACTTTTATTGATAGTTTTCCAGTCACACCAGGATAAAGCTTAACTTCTACCTCATAAGTTCCCAAAGACTTCAGTGAATCCGGCATATTAATTTTCTTTTTATCAATATCGAGTTTATGATCCTTTAAAAGCTTGTCCGCAACATCTTTACTTGTTATCGAACCGAAAAGTTTTCCGCTCTCCCCGGCTTTGGTTTTAAACACCACAGTAATAGATTTTAGTTTTTCCGCCAATTCCTTTGCCTGCTGAAGTTCTTTTTCCTTCTTAATTTTTTCGGCTTCTTTCTTTGAATTCATAATATTTATGTTGGAAGAATTCGCTTCAACAGCAAGCCCTTTTGGAATCAAAAAATTCCTTGCATACCCGTCGCTGACATCTACCATACTTTCCTTCTTACCTAAACCTTTTACATCTTCTTTTAAAATAACTTTCATCTGTATCTCTCCTTCTAAAATAAATTTAACCCTATGTTTCTTCCTTTTTATAATCTTCCATATATTCCAAAATAGCATTTCTAAGTTTTTCTTTTGCTTCTTCCACAGTCACCCCTTGCAGTTGAGCACCGGCAACAGTCATATGTCCTCCTCCGCCAAGCTTTTCCAATATCACCTGAACATTTACATCACCCAGTGATCTTCCGCTGATGGAGACACCGCCATTTACACTACTCATTACAAAAGCTGCAGTTACACCAGCCAAATTTATCAGCTGATCAGCCGCCTGGGCAGCTATTAAAGCACAATTCTTGACGATTGGAGAACACACTGAAATGGCAATACTGTCCATAAAAATTTCCGCATCCTTAACAGTATTGGAAACATTGATATATGTATCAATATCATTTTGAAACAGCTGCTTTACTACTACAGTATCCACTCCCTGTCTCCTCAAAAATGCTGCCGCTTCAAAAGTCCTTACCCCGGTTTTAAAGGTAAAATTCTTAGTATCCACTACAATACCTGCATATAATGCTTCAGCTTCTATAGGCTTTAACTTGATTTTTTCCTCGACATACTGCAAAATCTCCGTAACAAGCTCGCATGTGGAAGAGGCATAGGTTTCATGATATGTTAAAACCGCTTCCTGTAAGTAATCTGCACCTCTTCTGTGATGGTCAATTACCACAATTTGATCGGTATATCTTATCAAATCCGGTGCTTCGGTATATTGAGGCCTATGCGTATCCACAATTATAAGCAAAGTTTTATTATTCACTTTGTCCAAAGCATCGGTTGTAGCTATAAAAATATTATCATATTCATTGCTTTTTTCAATTTTCGATACGAATTTGTCTATTGTAGGGTTAGAACTGTTTAATACAATGTATACTTCCTTATTGCGATTCTTGGCTACCCTGTAAATGCCTATTGCGGCACCAAGGCAATCGATATCGCAGTTTTGATGTCCCATTATCATTACATTGGAAGCCTGGTCCATTAATTCCCTGAGGGCGTAGGCAATAACTCTTGCTTTAACCTTTGTCCTCTTTTCCAGCTCCCTCGACTTGCCTCCATAAAAGGTAAAATCTTTGCCGTCTTTTATAACTACCTGGTCTCCTCCTCTGCCTAACGCAATATCGATGGAGGCACTGGCATATTTAAAGTTCTCCCAAAGAGACCCCCCGTTTAATCCAAATCCCAGACTTAGAGTTACAGGAATCTTATTTCCGACATTAATTTCTTTTACGCTGTCTAAAATCTCAAATCTTTTATCTTCAAACTCTTTCATATATTTGTATTCAAACACAATCAGATAACGGTCTCTCTCGTACTTCTTAACAATACCTCCTGTATTTTTCATCCACTGATTTATTTTTAAATCAATTTCAGCAAGCATTTGAGGTCGCTTTGCATCATCAGTACTCTGCATTAAATCGTCATAATTATCTATAACAATCAGACCGATGGTTATTTTTTCTTCATCAAATCGCTTTTTCAAATTTACCAGTTCAGTGTTGTCTAAAAAATACAAAAGAAGAATAAACTCATCCTCATCAATCTTCCTGTCCACTTTTACAAAACTTCCCAATACCTTATAATTCTTGTTCCCTATGGCAATTTCTTTTGTAAAGTTATTCTGCTCGTTTGCAATATTATTAGGATCCAGCTCTTTCACAAAAGTGTGTATTGTTTTCTCTAAAAGATCCACTCCTCCGAAGATTTCTTTCGAAGATGAGTTGTACCATATTATAGTGCCGTCTACTTCCAATACAACCAGAGGCATTGGAAAGTTAAGCAAAGTATCTTTTGTGGCTCTGTCTATGTTAAGAGTTAAATTTTCTATATATCGGGTAATTTCCTTCTTTCTGATGTAATTGGATCTATAATTGTAATACACCAGAAAAAGAAACATTACAAAGCCGGGTAACGCAATTCTGTAATCAAGATATGCTATAACTGCCAATAGGATAAATATTATCCACAGATAAAAACCCGCCTTTGGAATAAAAATTCCCGAATGCTTTTCACTATTCATAACACTTTCTCTCCATATAAGTATCTCTGGTCTACTTATTGTTTTTTATCCTTGAACTGTTTAAGTGCCTTGAAAGTTCGGACAAATCACCGTAATATTTTTCCACATCATGATTTTCAATCAGTCCAAGTTTAACCTTGTTTTCTATTTTTAATTCAATTGAATTATAGCTTATGCCTAATCGTCTTCCCAATAAATAACATATCAAAATTATATTTGCCAATGTATCGGAAACAACTTCATGCACTTCTTCTCTAACACCATTTATCATGGCTTTAAAAAGGTTTGCAATATCTGTCAAAAGCTCACTCTTTAGCCACTCAATTATTTTTATATTTCTGGTTATGTCAATCTCCTTGTCCAACAATGCCATAAAACCACTCCATTAGTATTATAATATGCCTCTCTGAAAAAATATACTTTCATATCGAAGTATAGCACCAGTTAACTCAAAATCTTTGAAACGGCAGTTGCAAAACAGCACCCAAAATACTGCTTCATATTTTCTGCACAGCCTGCCTTATCAATAAAACAATAAGGATGAAAGCACAAATTCAACCGAATTCATATTTTTCGGTGTCTTCAGCTTTCCAGTTTTTTTAATATTTTAAATCAAACAACTTGCGACATATATTATAATAACACTAATATCTATATAAGTGTTTATTTCCCAAAAAAACATCTGTTAAATTTAAATTTTTTATTCACTTTATAATAAACTCAGGATAAGACCCCAAAAATTTATAAAATGAAGTCTTCCTTTTCACCATAGTCAAGGCATCCCTAACATCATCATCTTCAATATGACCTTTTAAATCCACAAAAAATATGTAATTGCCAAGTTTGTCCTTTGCAGGTCTCGATTCAATTCTTGTCATATTTATATCCCACAAGTTAAAAATATCCAATATTCTATACAAACTTCCCGGTTTATCTTCCGTTGAAAAAACTATTGAAGTCTTATTATTTTTTGCTTTAGCAGCTGCAGTTTTTGATACTACGACAAAACGAGTATAATTATTTTTGCTATCCTGTATTCCTTCTGCAATTATATCAAGTCCATACACTTTTGCTGCTGTAAGGGACCCTATTGCAGCCATGTTAAAATCACATTCCGCTACCTGCCTTGCCGCTTCTGCCGTACTGTATATAAATCTTATCTCCGCATGATTAAAGTTGGTTTCAAGATATTTTCTGCACTGACCAATGGGTTGCGGATGTGAAATTATGTACTTTATATTTTCAATATTTGTCCCTTTCCTGACTAAAAGATTTTGCTTTACTTCAATAGCTACCTCTGCCTTTATTAGCAAATCGACATCAGTGGCAAGGGTGTCCAATGTGGCATTAACAGCCCCTTCCAATGAATTCTCAATGGGCACTATCCCTTCATCAATCTCATCATTATTTACCGCATTAATTATTTCCCCAAAGGTATTAAATGCACATTCAACAAAATCCTTTTCACCTTTTTTATACTCAAGAAGTGCTTCCTGAGAAAAAGTACCTTTTGGTCCCAGAAACCCAATTTTTAACATAGCCATCTCCTTAATTAACTGTCAAAATATAATTTATATAATAACATTAGTTTTTGAAATTTCAAGTGGACTTTAGCTTTAATGGGCAAAACTTAAGTCTTTGCACCTCATTATTACAAAATTATAAAGAATAAGCTCTTAAGTTTTTAAATTTTGTTGTTAATAATTCCAAGGCTTGTATACAAAATTTCCCTTTGAATCAATATAGCCCATCATACCTGACTTCCAAACTCTTGCCAATCCACCTTTGAAAGGTTCTGCATCAGTAAAAGAAGGTTCAACCAACCATTTCCCTGTTTTATCCACATAACCATAGATGGTATCATAACTTCCGTCAATCTTCTTTCCTACGATTCCGAAACCTTCGCTGAAATTTTTATAATCATCGTATTCAGGTTCAACTACAATTTCCATATTTTCATTAATAAATCCATACTTTCCGTCTTTCATTATAGCGACCATTTGATCATAAAAATCGTACATCTCTGTATAATACATATCTGTTTCTTTAACAATTGTACCTTCCATATTAATGTAGTAAAATTTATTCTCTTTTTTTACCAGTGCCAATCCATTAGCAAACTCTTTAGCTTCATCAAAATCCGGTTCTATTGCAAAGTTTCCCTGTTTGTCAATATATCCCCATTTTCCTTCTCTATAAACAGGAGCTAGTCCTTCTCTAAAGTTAAGGGCCTTTTCAAATTTATAATCTATAACTTGTTCCCCTTTATTGTCTAGATATCCCCATTTCCCATCATTACCTTGCACTAAAATATAATCATCCACTATCCAAAGTCTATTTTGAAAAACCGGTTCCACTATCTTATTTCCATAAATATCAATCAGTCCCCATCTATCATTTATTTGTACAGAACACAAGGAATCCTCAAAATTTGCTGCAAAATCATAAACAGGTTCAATTACCAGCTCTCCGCCGGTATTTATAAATCCCCATTTATCACCAATCTTTACAGCGGCAAGTCCTTCAGAAAACTTCATAATGTCATCGAACTCAAGAGCACCGATATCCTTACCCTCTGCATCTTTTAATTTCCATTTATAGGCCTCATAAGCAATAAGACCATTTCCAAGAAGTTTACATCCGCTATATATCGGCTGCAAAATATATCTCCCACTCTTGTCTATTACCCCGTATCCATTGCCGGTCTTCACTATTGCCATTCCATCAACAAAATCTTCCGCATATTCAAAATTAGGAGGAATAACCACTTCTCCCCTTGAGTTCATATATCCGTATTTATTGGACTGAAACCAAAAGTTCCTATACTTTATAAATACAAAGTAATCCTGGTTTGCATCATTACTCTTAATAAAAATATTTTCCGATTTGCTGCCACCACTTACACTGCATGAGCAAAATACTAACAGGATGCAAAAAATTATAAATATTCTCCAATACCTATTCATTTTATCCTCCGGAGCAGATAGCATTACCGAAATATCCGACATTAACTCTGCCCCTTTACCCCAATAACTACATTTTGTTTTAATATTATTATATAGATATGAAATATATACCCGCAACACATTAGTATTAAATCCCTCATATATTTTTGCAGTTTGCAATTCTTCATATTTAATAAAACTACTTTATATGAAAGCTTTGCTGATATATACTATAAATATGTCGATAATATCTCAATGGAGGTTATGGGTATGTGGTTCAATCATAAATTCTTCAAGTACGGATCCGGTATACTTCTCACTTTACTTATAATATATATGTTTGGCAAAATAGATTTTTTTCTTTTACCTTTCAAGAAGCTAGTAGCAGCTGTTTTCGCACCCATTCTTGCATCAATTATACTATACTATATACTAAGACCCCTTGTAAGATTACTGGAGAAAATAAAAATACCCAAAACCGTTTCCATTCTTCTATCCTTTTTGATTTCAATTTTTATCATTGTGTTAATTGTAAAGAATATAGGCGTCATAATAGCTCAGCAGTTCAATTCTCTTATGAACCTATTGTATAAAAACTTTGATATTTCTATATTTTCAAATAATTCGTTTTTTGACGACAGTATCATTCAGTACTTACCTATAGATGAGCTAAAGAAAAGAGCCCTCCAGATTTTAGACAGTCTTATGAACAGTTCAAAAAATTTCTTTATGGGCTTTCTTTCAACAGTTACAAATATAAGTACAATAGTTATAATGATTCCCTTTATACTCTTTTATTTCCTAAAAGATGATAAAGAATTTGCCAGAAAATTCATATCGCTGCTACCTAAAAAATACGCACCCGATGCCCGAAAGATGCTGATAGATATAGACAAAGTACTTTCCTCCTATCTTGTAGGACAAATGACCGTAGCTTTTGCCGACGGAATTCTTATGTACATCGGTTACCTTATAATCAGAATAAAATATCCCTTAATTTTATCTGTTTTTGTAACAATTACGGCTATGATTCCCTTTTTTGGTCCATTTATAGGAATTGTTCCTGCAATTTTTGTTGCACTGACCATGAATCCATGGATGGCTCTGAAAGTTTTCTTGCTTCAAACAATAGTACAACAGATAGACGGGAATTTTATAGCACCGCAAATTATGAAACAAAAACTAAATATACATCCCGTTACCGTAATACTCCTTCTTATGATAGGATCGGCTTTATACGGTTTTGTAGGTTTGTTGATCATTGTACCGGCTTATTCAGCTTTAATTGTAACGGTAAAAAATATATACAGAATTTATAAAACTGAAAAGCTAAATCACAGTAAATTGAAACCTACCAAATAAATATTTGAAATTTCCCGTTCCCCTTTCCCTAGCTTTTGAAAGTTCTCTGAAAATATGAGCAAATCAAAGACGGGAAATCTTTCAGGATAAAAAATCGGGCTAAAGCATTGGCCTTAGCCCTGTTTATATTTATAAAGTGCCATTATAAGGAACATTATAAGCCATAAGCTTTGATGTAAATTTCCTCCAGTTCCTTAATTAATGGCAATCTGGGGTTGGCAGTAGTACACTGGTCTTCAAAAGCCTTTTCTGCAAGCATCGGAACCTTTGACAAAAATTCTTTTTTGTCAACTTTGCATTCTGCAATAGTCATAGGAAGATTTAACTCTTTCATCAGATCCCTTATTGCTTTAATGAGGCTTTTTACTCCTTCTTCAACAGTAGTCGCCGGTAAACCTAATGCTTTTGCAATCTCAGCATATTTCCTGTCCGCAATGAAAGTCTCGTATTTCGGGTAGGATACAAACTTGCTCGGTTTTGAAGCATTATATTCTATTACGTGAGGTAATAGTATTGCATTTGCCCTTCCGTGAGGAATATGGAACTCGCCGCCTAATTTATGGGCAAGACTGTGGTTTATACCCAAGAATGCGTTGGTGAAGGCCATTCCTGCTATACACGAAGCATTATGCATCTTTTCTCTTGCCAATTTATCGTTCCCATTCTTATATGACCTTGGCAAATACTCAAAAACCAACTGTATAGCTTTGATTGCCAAACCGTCTGTAAAATCTGAAGCCATCACCGACACATAAGCCTCTATAGCATGGGTCAAAACATCCATACCGGTATCGGCTGTGACCGATGGTGGAACAGTCATTACAAACTCAGGATCAATAATTGCCACGTCCGGTGTAAGTTCATAGTCGGCAAGAGGATACTTTGTATTATTCTTTCTGTCAGTTATAACTGCAAAAGATGTCACTTCTGAACCTGTTCCCGATGTAGTCGGTATTGCAACAAACTTAGCTTTCTTGCCAAGTTTAGGGAATTTAAATACTCTTTTTCTTATATCCATAAATTTCAATCTCAATGAATTAAAATCCGTATCGGGATTTTCATAATAGAGCCACATTCCTTTTGCAGCATCAATTGCCGAACCGCCGCCTAACGCAATAATGACATCGGGCTGGAACTTCTTCATCAAATCGTAGCCCTTTAATACCGTATCGACAGAAGGATCAGGCTCAACTTCGGAGAAAATCTCACAATGTACATAGTCACGTCTCTTTCTCAAATAATACAGAACTCTGTCAACATAGCCCAATTTTGCCATATAAGGGTCTGTCACAATAAACGCTTTCGATATGTCGGGCATTTTCTCAAGATATTGAGTTGCACCAGCCTGGAAATATATTTTCTCGGGTATTTTAAACCACTGCATATTGACCCTTCTCTTTGCCACTCTCTTTTTATTTATAAGGTTTACTGCCGAAACATTGTCAGTTGTTGAATTTCTTCCGAAAGATCCGCAGCCTAATGTCAGAGAAGGCATGTTTGTATTGTATATATCTCCAATAGCCCCATGCGTCGAAGGAGAATTTATAATAAGTCTTCCTGCTTTGATTCTTCTTGCAAATTCATCTATTACTTTTTCATTTTCGGAATGAATTACAGCAGAGTGTCCAAGTCCGCCAAACTCGACCATTTCCTCAGCAATCCTTATTCCCTGTTCCCAGCCGTCCACAATATAATATGCAAGGATGGGACTCAATTTTTCTTTTGACAGCGGGTACTCAGGTCCAACGCCATTAAGTTTTGCAATCAATATTTTAGTATCTTCAGGAACCTCAAAACCTGCCATTTTAGCAATTTTGTAAGCCGGCTGACCCACCACTGCCGGATTCATTGCACATTTAACCTCATCAATCGCGGTTTTTTCCAGTTTCCTTGTTTCTTCTGAATTTAAGAAATAACATTTATTTTCTTTCATGAACTTTTCAAATTCTTTGCTTATTGCCTTGTCTACAATAACCGCCTGTTCCGAGGCACAAATCATTCCATTGTCAAAAGTCTTTGAAAGAATGAGGTCGGTAGCTGCTCTTTTTACATCAGCAGTTTTTTCAATATAGCAGGGAACATTACCCGGTCCGACACCAAGAGCAGGTTTACCGGTGCTATATGCTGCCTGAACCATTCCTGCGCCTCCTGTCGCAAGAATCAATGCAACCTTCGGATGATTCATAAGCATTTGGGTAGCTTCTATGGAAGGCTGCTCAATCCACTGGATGCAATCTTCCGGAGCACCGGCCTTAACGGCAGCATCTCTTACAACTCTCGCAGCTTCTGCGCTGCACTTCTGAGCTGAAGGATGGAATGCAAATATAATTGGATTTCTTGTTTTTATTGCAATTAAGGATTTAAACATAGTGGTTGAAGTAGGGTTGGTAACCGGTGTAACTGCAGCAATAACTCCAACAGGTTCTGCCACTTCAACATAGTCTTCATAATCGTTCTCCCTTATTACTCCAACTGTTTTGTCATATTTAATATTGTGATAAATATATTCCGTTGCAAATATATTCTTTATGCATTTGTCTTCATAAACACCCCTGCCGGTCTCTTAAACAGCCATCTTTGCAAGTCTCATGTGTTCATCAAGACCTGCCATAGCCATCTCTTTTACTATGTTATCAATTTTTTCCTGGTCAAACTCCATAAACTTTTCCAATGCAGTTTGCGCTTTATCCACCAGCTTGTCAATTTCCCTCTTTATATCAATTGTTCTGTCTTTTTCCCTAACAGCTTCCTTTACAATCATAAGCATTACCTCCTTTATATCATTACTAAATTCCAATAGACTCACACTATGAGTTTGTTATTTTTTTAACACACTTAGTTAAAAATAATACACTATCAATAAGTGCACTATGTATATTCCATATTTTTTCGTTAATTATTTAACAATTTTATTATAAAACATTGTTATATTTTTGTCAATCTCATTTTGAAATGTTTTTTATAAAAAATAAAAAATTTGGAACTTTATTTTTGAAAATGTAGTCTAATAAATTTGAGGCGGATATCTATGAAAAGTAAAATTAAATTTTTAGCTGTAATTTTGCTGTCTTTTATCCAGATTTTTATAGTTTGCCCCAATGAGGTTAATTCAAAGTCAAGTCTTGTTATCAATGTAACTGAAAATATTGAAAAAGTCGCTGCTACTCCTTGCCCCATAAAAGAAGAACATTCTAAAAGCAGTTCTGCTGCCAGCCCGGTAATAATTAACCCTAAGATTTATAACGATATTGACAAAGGCATGGTCATACAAGGCGATTCGTCCATTGACTCTCATATATTGATAGACCCTCCGGGAAGACGTTTTGATCCTGAATTGTTCAACACTTTTCCGCCCGAGGAAAAGCGTTAGAGGAATTTTGCACCGTTATCTTCCCACTTTCAGTCCCATGCAATTACATTTTTATTTATTGTCAAATTGTTATAGAATAATTATTTCCAAATATTTGGGTAATATCCCTTTGCATTATCCCATTTATTAAACCATAAACCGGTTATATGAACATATTTGCACCAAAAAACTGAATTTACTGTCTGCATGGATTTTATTGCCTTCCCAAAAAATATACATTCTCTTCAAAAACTTTTTTTGCAAAACTTCTTAACCGTTAAGTCTGTCAAAATACATAATTAAGCCTTGATAATATTTTCCTATGGTGATAATATATTAAATAAAATGCTTATATATTTGCTTATCTATATTATTATGTATATTCACATTATATTTAATCAAAATTAAAAGTATAATGATTAAACTATATTTGCCGATAATAAAGTATGTATAAATATCCAATTTAATTTCTGAGCAAAGGACTATTTAAACACGTACACAAGGTGGTGATCAAGTGTCTTTGGAAATCCTGAAATTCATAAAACAAACCGAAGAAGAAGCTGAAAAGCTTCAAAAACAGTCTTTAGATGATTCCCGTCAAATACTTTCTGAAGCCAGCAACCAGTCTTATAAACTTCAGGAACAAGCTATAGAAGATGC
>Ga0134093_1002916_pt1 | contig 12829 bp, 10 predicted proteins | sample 4_1taG_FD_94452 | JGI IMG/M metagenome (GOLD analysis project Ga0134093, IMG submission 94452) | Switchgrass degrading microbial communities from high solid loading bioreactors in New Hampshire, USA - 4_13_20_68_A1 metaG | ecosystem: Engineered > Bioreactor > Semi-continuous > Anaerobic >...
CATCAAAAGAACATTGCGCGGTCCTTCCCACAGTTCGTTCACCGCCGAATCCCGGTACAGGCGGGGAAGTGCCGAGAAATCCTCCATTACTCCATGCCCGCCGAAGATGGACATAGCCGTGCGGATCACCTCTGTGCAGTCCCAGGAGGCGGCCATCTTCTGCAGCATGATCAGCTCGCGGACTTCAAAAGCCCGCTTGCGCTGTTCAGTTCCCTCGCCGGCCGCTCCCTCCTGCAGCTGGAGAAACTGCTGGTAAACCTTGAAGGCTCCGGCTACCGTTTGCTTGGTTAACTTTTCTATACGTTGCAGTTGCCCGGCCACCAGCGGGAACTGGCCGATTTTAGCGCCGAAGGCTTCCCGGAATTCCGCGTACTTCTTGGCCTCGCGCACTGCCCGGGTCATAAAACCGGCCGCAGATAACCCTACGGTAAGGCGGGAGTATGTCAGTACAATCCCTACTACATTGGCGATGCCCCGGTCCAGCGGTCCCAGGGGGTAGGCCACTGCCCCGTTAAAGGTAATCTCCGCCGTAGTCAGTTCGCTGGTCCCCATCTTCCATTTTATCCGGTCAATGGTGTAACCATTGCGGATTTCCTTTTCCTTGTTGCCCGGCAGCCAGGATGGAACTACGAATAAGGCTACCTTTTCCGAGCCCGCCGGTTTGGCAGTTACCACCGCATAATCGGCATGGGTGGCTGAGCAGAAGAATTTGGTCCCGTAAAGGCGCCACTGCCCATCCTCCTGCACCGCTTCCAGCACATTGGCCTGCACGTCGGAACCCCCTTGGATTTCCGAAAGGTACTGGGCCCCAATGGCAAACTCACCGTCAAGGCCTTCCTGGCAGTGCTGCAAAATCCGCCGGGTCTCCTCCGTGTCGGCGTACTTTTTCAATATCTCCACCAGACCTTCGGTACAGGTAATGGGACAGGCTATGCAGGCCTCACCGTTCTGGTAAATGATATACATCTTGATTAACTTGACCCAGGGAGAAGTTTTCTCAGAAAACAGCCCTTCTGAAAAGACCTCCCGCTCCATTATCTCCGTTTCTTTAGGCCTGACAATACGGTCAATGCGGTGTCTGTGCCCATCGTAATGCATGATATAGGGCCGCTTTTCCGGCCAGGCAATGGCATTAGCCATGTCCCGCCACCGGTAAGAGGCTTTCTTGGAAACAGCCCGGGCTTCCCGGTCCACTAACTCCCACTCATCCCAGGCAAAATGCCTGACCACCTTCTGGATAAAAGGATCGTCAGCATAATAATCCACATTATTGCGCCACTCTAGGAACTCATCAAAATTGTAGGGATTATTCCGATCCGGTAAAGACATCTGATCCCTCCCCTTCCCTGGTATCCTCCTTACCATAATATGCATAGACTCTAACATCTAACTAATTTCATAATACTATATCCTCCAGTCAAAAATCGATTAAGCTGAAATTAATTGCCAGCCCTGGAGAGGCTTAGGAGCGGTTCCAGGTAATGATGCTCTTGTAAGCAGCAGCTATTGCCGTTAAGATAGATGGATAAGGAGAAGAGAATTTATTATGTGAAGTTGCCAGGAGGGTAGCACCATGATTATAGGTGTGGATATAGATAACACCATTACCCATACTACCGAGATGATAATGCACTATGCCGAAATTTACGGGCGGGAAAGAGGCCTGAACACTGTTCCTGACCTGCGCTATTACTACCTGGAAGATGCTCTGGGATGGTCTACGGCTGAGGCCGATGCTTTTTTTGACAAATACCTGGCTCGTATCTATTACGAGATGAAACCCAAGGACCAGGCGGCGGAAGTACTGGCCGAGCTGAACAAGCAGCATGAAATAATTCTGATCACTTCCCGCAACCTCAAATTTCCTCAGGTGAAGGAAGCAACCATCAGCTGGCTTAAGCGCAACAACATAAGCTATGACCGGCTGATATTAAATGCCACCAGCAATATGCACTTTTTCAGCAAATTGTCCATTTGCCAGGAATACCAGGTGGATGTAATGATTGAGGATCATTATGAACTGGTAAGTGAACTCTGTCCCCTTCTGCCGGTGATAATGTTCGAATATCCCTATAACCGTCACCTGCAAGCCGACAACATCATTCCCGTGAAACACTGGAGTGAAGTTAAACACTGGATAGACTTTCTACACTCCCGAAAAATAAGCAGTGTAGGATAAAACGGTTGAAAAACGCATACTTTGCCTGCCGGCCAAGCATAATAGTAATTGAATTTTAGATGCTTGGAGGTAAGCAGCAATCCCCATCCCTTTGGTGCAGAGCGTTGTACAGCTGGATCAAATCTGAACGCGCGTACCGGTGCACCGGAGGAAATTGCCGCCGCCGCTTTGTTCCTGTCCTCCGATGATGCCAGTTTTATAAACGGAACCCTGCTGGTGGCCGATGGGGGCTGGACCGCATATTAAAAAACCATGGGTGGTAGGTTATAAACTGGAAGCGTTTTTGGCTGTAATCAGTTAACATATGTTCAGCCAATTTGGGAAGGTGAGACGGAAATTAAAATGCGGTTTATGGCAGAGGCTTCACCCTAAATACTCTATTCCCAAAACCACAGCAACCTCCCTGTTATAGGGAGGCTGCTATTGTTTTAAACAGTTTACTTATCCTTTATGCATGGCCCGCAAGACTTTCCGGTCGGGTTTTCCTACTGCCGTCCTGGGAATGGCATCGATAAACTCTATTATGGTAGGCACTTTGTAGGGAGCCAGGTTGGCCCGGCAGTGAGCAATGATTTCTTCTTCAGTAAGAGTCTGCCCTGGTTTCACCACTACATAGGCTTTTACGGTTTCCCCCCGTTTGGGATCGGGAACTCCTACCGCACAGGCTTCCATAATGGCCGGATGAGCATAGAGGACTTCGTCAACATCCCGGGGATACACGTTAAATCCGCTGCAGATAATCATATCCTTCTTCCGGTCTACAATGAAAACAAACCCGTCTTCATCCATGTATACTATGTCCCCGGTGTAGAACCAGCCGTCCCGGACAGCATTGGCCGTTTCCTCTGGATTATTCCAGTATTCCTTGATAACCTGCGGACCGCGGGCTATTAACTCGCCCAATTCTCCCCGGGGCATTACCTTGGTACCGGTTTCTACATCCACCACTACTAAATCCGTATCCGGCCATACTATGCCGCAGCTGCCCGGTTTACGCAGCCTGAATACCGGATTGACCGTAAGTATATTAATCGTTTCAGAAAGTCCGTACCCTTCAAATATTTTTCCGCCAGTAAGTTCTTCGAATCGCTTCATGGTCTCAACTGCCAGGGGGGACGAACCACAGAATATACCCTTTAGAGAAGTAATATCTGCTTCAGCAATCTTAGGATGATTATTTAGTCCTATTATCATGGCCGGTACAGCAGCAAATAAATTAGGACGATGCTGCTCAATAGCCGCTAATAAATTATCAGGAGTAGGCTGGGCTACCAGCACTATGGATCCCCCGCAATAAAGGCAAATGTTGACATTGGCATTCAGACCATAGATATGATTCAGAGGAATAGCGCACAGAGTCCTGACTTCATCAAAAGGAACTAATTTAAAATTGCTGGTAACCCAAATGGACGTGCGCACACACTGGGTCCACATCATGAAATTGGTCAAAACACACCCTTTGGGTACCCCGGTAGTACCGCCTGTGTACTGCAACCGGCAGATATCGTCGGCGGAAACTTCCACATCGGGTTCTGCGTCACTGGCCGGACCAATCAATTCCATAAAATCGTAAATGTTCTCGCCTTTTTCCACTTCCACCGGCGCGCTGGGTATTTGGAATACTATTACTCGTTTAACGGGTGATTCCGGATCTTTTAACAATTCGATGGCTTTGGAAGCGAACATAGCCATGACAATAACCGTTTCCGTACCGCTGTCGGCAAACTGCACCCTTAATTCCGGAACCGTATAGAGGGGGTTGGCGGGTACTTCGATAGCACCGATCTTCAGAAGCGCGTGCAGGGAAAACAGGTATTGCGGCACATTGGGAGCCATTATGGCTACCCGGTCACCTTTTTTAACCCCCAACCCTAAAAGGGAATTGGCCAGTTTCCGGGCAATAATATTGACCGTACCGTAATCAAACTGCATATCTCCCATGAGTATGTAGGGTTTCTGCGGATGCTTGTCCGCCCAATGGTTAAACCAGTACTTAAGCGGGTACCTCTCATAGTCATACTTTGTAGGTATCCCCTCGTCATAGAGCGATTCCCAGCGCGACCGCCATTTGGCAACATCCTCTTCAAAATCCTTTAACCACGGCTTTTCCAAGATAATCCCTCCCCTGATCTTATTTCACTCCGTGATCTATTTATAATATTATATCATAATTACGACACTATATTATTTAATATCATAATATTTTTATATATATTGCTTATTTTTACTAAAATTGGCATAAAAGGGGGGTAAGTGTTCTGGCTTATAGGCGGCTTTTTCCTGGCAAATTGGAACGTGGTATTAGATAGAATCCAATAAAAGCAGCCAGCAGCTTTTTACATAAACTGCTGGCTGCTCTATCTGTTTACCTATTTATGCTTTTCCGCATACATCTGACGAAGTACGTTTTTCTCGATCTTGCCGATGTAGTTGTGGGGGATAGCGTCTACGAAGAAATAGCCATCGGGGAGGTCCGGTATCCACCATTTTTCTATTTTGCCCTCTGCAGCGAATTTTTCCAGGTGAGCTCTGACATCTTCGGCAGTAGCGGTTTCTCCGGGTTTGAGAGCTATACAGGCACAAGGTCTTTCATCCCAGCGAGGATGAGGTACGCCGATAACTGCGCACTCTAATACTGGTTTGAATTGGCTGATGGCATCTTCCAGTATCAAAGTAGAAATCCACTCGCCTCCGGACTTAATGGCATCTTTATTACGGTCAGTAATCATTAAATAACCTTCTGGATCAATATAGCCGACATCTCCGGTGTTAAGCCAGCCATTCTTCCACAATTCCCGGGTCTTTTCAGGTTCACGGAAGTACTCATGGGTACACCAGGGAGTACGCACTACCACATTGCCGACTGAATGGCCATCATGAGGCAGTTCATTGAAGTCATCATCCACTACTTTGACCCGGGAGAAAATCCAGGGAATACCGCTCTTTATATAATAAGAAATCTTGTCTTCCATGGGCAGATCCAGATGTTCTTCTCTCAATTGTCCCAGGGTCATGGCCGGACAGGTTTCGGTCATTCCATAACAGGATTGGGTCAATATGCCCAGTTCCCAGGCACGTTCGGCCAGCTGCCGGTTGAGTTTGGCACCGCCTAACCCTACATGCCAATTGCTGAGGTCATATTTTTCCGCATCAGGATGGAAGACCAGCATATGCAGGATAGTAGTGACACAGTGGCTGAAATTGACCTTTTCTTCATGCAGCCATCTGAGGATCTTGTCGGGTTCATAGCGTCCGGGCAAGATAAATTTACATCCCATCATGAAGGCGAAATAAGGCACACCCCATGCCTGTACATGGAACATGGGAGTAAGGGGCATATATACCTGATTGGCTCTGAACTCCATACCTCCCGGATATAACCCCCAGGTCATACACACTGATACCGCATGCATAAACAGATCCCGGTGAGTGAAAACAACCCCTTTGGGATTACCGGTAGTACCTGAGGTATAGCACAGGGTAGCACGACTGTTTTCCGATATCTCTGGGAATTCGTAATCAGGGGATTGCAGAGCCAGTAAATCTTCATATAAGTAGACATTGGGAAGTGAAGTTTCAGGGCGGAAATCTTTCTTGTCCGACATCAACACATAAGCCCGGACGGTGGTTAGTTGATCCTGAATACTTTCAATGAGCGGGAGAAAATCTTCGTTGATGAACAATACTACATCTTCAGCGTGGTTAATACAATAGGCGATTTGCTCGGGGGCCATGCGGATGTTCACGGTGTGAAATAGACTGCCGTACAGGGGAATTGCCCAATGAGCTTCCAGGTACCGATGGGTATCCCATTCTAGCATACCAACTGCTTCTCCAGGTTTTACTCCCAGATAAGCCAGGGCATTTGATAGCCGCTTGACGCGTTCATAGTGTTCCAGGTAGGTAAACTGCAGTTCATCCCGGTACTTAATTACTTGGTTAGGGGCATAAATAAGGCCGTAATCTAAAAAGCTACGTAATGTAAGCTGGTACTGGTAACCGATAGTTTCCATACTTGTCGCCTCCTAATTATATTGAACTGCCAACAAAGCAATAAAATTCATAATCGCCTCCTTTATTCTCCAATATACGACATTTATCTCATTATACTGCGGTCACCGACTGGCGGTCAACGAAAATGAAAAACTTAATTCGGTATGTGATAAATATGGCACACAATACAGGAAGGTTACCTTGAAGGCGGTACAAATTAAATAGTATGGAATGAGGGCAACAGCATTAGAAATGATCTTTTCATAACCTCTTCAATGTCGTAATCTCCATCATGCAGGCACCAGTCATAAGTGATGCCGCGGGAGATGCTTAAAACCAAGCGAGTAAGAACTTCGGCGGAGACATCCGAGCGTATCTGATTTTCCTGCTGACCTTCACGAATAGCATCGCGTATCAATCTAAAAAAAGCACGGTCTTCCGAAATAAAAAAGGCAGTACCTGTATCCAACTGGTGTTTGTAGATCTGCTTAACGAATTCCAGGCCTTTAGCTTTAGCATAGCGGGCTTGAAAGGAAACCGCACATATGATCCGGTCATAAGGGGTGGCGGTGGCGGGAAGAGCCATAACTTCTGCACTGAATTTTATGTCCACATCCATGTAAGTTTCGATAACTATATCAGATTTGGATTTGAAGTAATGGTAGAAAAGACCTTTGGCCACACCGGATTTCTTGCAGATCTCCTCCACTGTCACATTATCAAATCCCTTTTCTGCAATCAATTGAACGGCCGTGTTAAAGATCTTGCGCCGGCTCTCTATGGCCTGTAGATCGCGGGACGTCAGGTTTTCCTTCTTCACTTTTCATTCCTCTTTCGCAAAATACCGGACCTGAATACTTATTTTAGTATAACTGCTGCCCCAATTAACCGCAATCAGGTTGATAATTGCCTATCTCACATTCAGGTAGCACAGAAGATAGCCCCGTGACCAGTGACAGCTAATCATCCCTAATGGAATGTACCTAGGGCTACATAGATTAACAACATGAAAAGCAATTAACGGTAAAAGGTATAAGCCAGGAGCAGCCAAACCGGTATACTCAATATGATTCCCCAGCGTTCATTTTTAGTCAGTTCCTTGCCTTTGGCAGCCAGATAGACTCCCATACCTACTGAAGCTATTAATAAAGCCCCGGCTATAATATACTGTGCAGCTATTCCTGCTCGCTGTATGGGAAACACCAAAAAGGCACACAAAAGCCAAATAATCGCCAGCACCCAGGCCACTCGTGAAAGCACCATATTATTCTCTCCCCCTTTTTATGATTCAATATAGTTTATCTTCTCAAGGCCTATAATGGGAACCAAAACCTCACCTGTTTTACTCATTTAAACGTCAAGAGTTTTCCCCGGAGCAGCCCTTTTCAACTCTTTAATCTTGCCCGCATAGAGTGAACGGGTAAGAAGCGGGAACCAGAAATTAGCCAAAAGATAAGACGTTTTACGTACTACGGGCTTGGGTTGGCGAGCTGCAGGATGCGGCTTTTGCTCCGGCAAGCTTATTTCGGTAATTACCGCTTCATCTCCCCGGCTATTGGCGGCAGCCAAGACCTCACCGCCTGCTCCCATAACCTTGCAGGCCGAATACATCTGGCAGGTCATTTCCAGATCATTGGCCTCACCCAGGTATTTGGCCAGTTTCAGCGAAGATAAAACATAAACCAAAAAGGTTCCTTTACCTTTAGGGATAGGTGTATTAAAGGTACCATTGCATATAGCACTCACAGCCGGAACACCCAGCCAGGCGCACTGCTGTTCGATAGTTTTCCCAAACAGGTTGTGGGCTTCATCATGCATGGATTGTATAGTAGAGCCCATATCTTCAGGCCCCAGCTCCACTGAAGGAAGTCTCAATTTTGCTTTGAAAACATCGGGCGGACAGCTGGATATAACCATCAGGTCCACTTTGCCCGCATACTGCTTCCATAAATGCGCATGAGCAATGTCCCAGCAGATTAAAAAACCGATATCTCCAAGGTCAGTATGGGCCACCAACGTTTGAGGCCGGTTCTTGACCGGGACAAAATAGCCTCGTTCCCAACTCCAGGGATAATTTTTTATATACCGCCACATACGCCCATCAGGTGCAAACAGCAAAAGGGTATTGTAAATATCCTGGCCTTCCTCATCCCAAAGCAGCAGGTTGCCCGCCAAATGGATATTAAGCTCGGCAGCAGTATGCTTCATCCACTGCACCGTAGTACCATCTTCAAATCTTTCCGCATTTTCATAATTTGCGTTGGTGTATGCGTACCCGGTATTAAACACCTCGGGCAGTACCACCAGTTCTGCTCCCTGGCCGGCAGCTTCTCGAACCAAGCCATAGGCCCGCTCCAACCGAACGGGAACAGGAGCCGGAGCTACATCCATCTGAATCGCAGCTACCTTCAACTTACGCGACATATTATCAGCCTCCTGGTAAACACCGGTAGAAATACCCCTGCACTTTCCATAATGGTATCATTCCTCCATATATTGGTAAAGCACGCTAAAGAAGAACATAGCTCCTTCTTATGCCTGGCTTCGCCCAGCAATGCACACCAGAACAGTATGGTTATTGTCAAGCTGCCAAAATCAACAACAAACCACTCTCTTTAAGCGTTAGGGAAATTAACCCTATAATCGGATTCCCTGCCCTGCACATAAAAATAGCAACCTCGCTTTTATAAGGAGGCTGCAATAGTCTTATCAGTGTTTTTATAGAGTAATAACTTGATCGATGTTGGCACTGCCCAAAACAGCGTATAGGTTAGGAAAACAGCCAATAGCAGCGCCTTGAATCAATTTGTCGTCAATACCTCTTTCGATGCTGCACATATCGCAGGCCATTAGAATGGTGCCATATTTTTCATGAATCTCCTGCAATCTGTCACCGGTACTGCTGCCTTCGGTAAGCAGGAAGGTATTATCGAAGAAGAACATCATCCCGACAACCTCCACTCCGTGTCTTTCCTCCAGCATTTGAGGAATTATCATTTTGTCCAGGATTCTTTGCGCATTGTTGGTGGAAAAAATGTAAGCCACCCTCATTCTTACCCTCTCCCTTAAACTATTTATTTGGCAGCTCTGCTTCTGCCATTGGCAACATTGGTATACTTGCTGTGCATCCGGTTGTAAGAAGCAACAAAGATATTGTCAACGCCCCGATGCCTAAACGGGATATCATCCCTTCTTTACACTTTCTCCTTCTCGAAAAGCTTGGCGTACCAGGTCGGTCAGTTCGGACACGTATTCTTTGAAAGCTTTGCTTTGGCGTGAACGAGGCCGGGGAAGATCGATATACACATCTTGAATGATCCGCCCTTTATTGGCAGACATAACGATGACCCGATCGCTTAAGTAAACGGATTCATTTACATCATGGGTAACCATCACCACAGTAGTTTTGGTTTCTTCCACCAGGGCTGCCAGTTCTTCCTGTAAAAGCTCGCGCATTTGAAAATCTATGGCTCCCAGGGGCTCATCCAGGAGCAGTATCTCCGGGCGACTGGCCAATGCTCTTACAACCGCTACTCTTTGCTGCATACCACCGGAAAGCTGTATGGGATATTTATTCTCACTGCCATGTAAATGAGATATATCCAGCAATTCCTGTAAGCGTTGCTCTCTTTCCTTTTTGCTGAAATTCTGCACTTTAAGCGAATAAAGAATATTCTCCTTCACTGTCATCCAAGGAAATAGGGCATAATTCTGAAAAACGAACCCCCGATCCGGACCTGGTCCCTCGACTTTTTTACCGGCCAGATAGATCTGCCCCGCATCAGGCAACATGAAGCCTCCCAGCATAGTTAAAAGGGTAGTTTTTCCACATCCGGATGGCCCCAGCAGAGAAACATACTGCCCCTGTTCCACATTAAAGGACATGTTTTCCAAGACGATATGAGCAGGTTTCTTCTTCTGGGTAAATGTTTTGCTGATCTCCTTAACTTCCAACAAAGCCATCTTTGAATCTCCATGAAGTCATTTTTCTCTCAACGGCAATAAACACTTTATCAATGGCATAGCCCACTAATCCCGACATGATCATCAGGGCATAAAGCTGGGCTGTTTCCAGACGCACCTGAGCTTCTACCATCAGAAATCCAAAACCAGCACTGGTAGCAATAAACTCGGCACAGATAACAGACATCCACCCGGCTCCCATAGCCAAGCGGCAGCCAGTTAAAATATGTGGCATTGCACCCGGTACCACAATGTCGCGCACGATGTCCAGCTTTGAAGCACCCATGCTGCGAGCAGCATTATAGTAATTGGGATCGATTCCCTGCACACCGGCAATGGTGTTAATAACCAGGGGGAAAATTGCACTCATGGCAATCAAGAAAACTGTCGGCCCATCTCCCAATCCAAACCAGATGATCGACAGGGGTACCCAAGCCATAATTGGAATCTGGCGAATGGAGTTCATTACAGGTGCCAGCGACTGCATGGCCGTGGCCGAATAACCCATGAGAAGCCCGAGGGGAACCCCAATCACATAAGCATAAAGAAAACCGGTAATTACCCTTTTTAAAGTCAGTCCTAAATTAGACATGATAACTGGATCTGTCCAGGCAGTGAAAAACTCCATCGCTGTTTCCGATAAATAGGGCAGCAACAAAGTGTTCTGTATCCTACTGGCAGCAAAGTTCCAAATAATCAGCAGGACCATTAATACGAACAGAGTATAGAAATTACCTCGATATTTATCAAAAATATCTCCCAGATTTAATTTGGCATTGCCAGCATCCGGTATTGCACTCCCATGTCTTTCCATACTTCTACCTCTGCACTGCTATCTTCCAGTTCCAACTTTATAGCCAGCTCCCTGGTCAGCACTTCCGTACTGTTCATTTCTGCCGCCGCCTGGTTATAGGCTTTAATAAAATTTGCTAACTCAGGACCGCCTATCAGATCTTTATGCACCACTAATACCGAAGTAGGATAATCCGCTGGTAAGGCTGAACGGTAACCACCTATTTTCAGCGCCCCCAGTATATCCAGGACAATCCCTTCCACCGCTTTTCTTTCCAGGGCATAGGGCAGGCCTGATGGCAGCATAGGCTGCATTTCAATGCTACTGCCCAGGTTGGACCATACTAACTGTTTCTGAATATCCCGGCCGTTCATATAGCCTACGGTTTGCGGCAACTTATCCTGAGAAGTGACCAGTACCAGAGCGTTGACGACTACCGCACCCAAAACTTCATAGGGCTGCCCGCTGGCAATCAATTTGTCGGCACTGTCTGGACAAAGTATCGCCATATCAAAATTTCCGGCGGCTAAGGCCAGCTCGGTTTGGCTGTTGCAACAATCCTGCAATTGTTGATAGCTCATATTAACAACCTCGAGGGCTCCACTATCTTGACTGGCTAAATAACTGACCAGCAAACCGGCAGCGTCATCATTGCAGGCTACTTTCAAGTCGCTCATTTCTTGCCCGGGGCTCAGCCAGGCCATCAAGGCCAGAATGATTACCGCAGCAACTATGATTCCTTCCAACAGCAGGCTTTTATTTCTCATGTTGTGAAAATGGCCCTCTCCGTACCAAAAGGACGACTAAAATGCCATCGCTTCCTAATGTGTCATTGCGGTGAAAAGAGCTCTCTTCGTGCCATCGCGAGGAGCACAGCGACGTGGTGATCTCTCTTAACAGACCTGCTGTTCGCGTTTGAGATTGCTTCGCTCCGCTCGCAATGACACCCTGGAGTCTCATCCATCGTTGCACTGCAGTTCATATCTGCTCAGTCCTTTTCTAATGCCAAGATATTTACGCCTTGATATTGTCCACTTCCATAGCTTTGGCCTTCCAGTCTTCATAACCCATTCCCAGAGGAAATACCGGATCTACTTCATTTTTGATGAAGGTTTGAAAATCTTTGGCACCGCAGTTATCCATATAGGTAGTATCAACATAGTCAGCCAAGTTTACATTGTTGATGTCGTCCTGCACGCTGTACTTGCGCATAGTTGCCAATTGGTTTTCCATTTCATCCATTTTCAGATCCCAGGAAATAGTGCGGCCTTCTTCATTGGTCTTTTTCCAAATAGTCATTAAGCCCACTTCCAAAGGCACATTGTAGTTCTTGGCAAATATTTCTGCAGCTTTATAAGGATGTTTGTACATATACTGAACCGCTAAGGTATGAGCCAGTAAAACCCGCTCTGCCAATCTGGGGTGAGCTTTGGCAAATTCACGATGCATGGCTATCTTACAGCAGGTTCCTTGAAATCCATTCCGCTCTGTATTTTGGCGTATAACTACCCAGCCGGTACCCTCGTATTCCGCCATGGATCCCCAAGGATCACAGCAAATATAAGCGTCCAACTTTCCCGCTTTTAGAGCAAAATACTCATCCTTGTCGGACATGTTATAATTCTCATAGAGGGTGATATCAGCGGGAATACCCAGCTGTTCAGCCCATTCCACCCAATTGAGATTGTTCTCTTCGGGATCAGTGCCAAAAGAAACTCTTTTTCCCACCAAATCTGCCGGACTTTTGATCCCAAGACTGGCTACCAGGTATTCCGCTCCTCCTGTATGATTCTGACCGGCTATGAACAATGGCGTTCCCTTTTGAACCGCCCTCAGAGTAGTGGTCCATCCTGCATAGCCCACATCCATTTTCCCGGCTGCCATAGCTTCAGGTACATTGC
>Ga0134093_1002926_pt1 | contig 12798 bp, 14 predicted proteins | sample 4_1taG_FD_94452 | JGI IMG/M metagenome (GOLD analysis project Ga0134093, IMG submission 94452) | Switchgrass degrading microbial communities from high solid loading bioreactors in New Hampshire, USA - 4_13_20_68_A1 metaG | ecosystem: Engineered > Bioreactor > Semi-continuous > Anaerobic >...
CCAGCTATTTTATGTCTACCTCACCTGGGTGGTCTTGTTGTCATGCGTTTCATTAACGTCAGGAGCCTAAAAAAATTTCTCAAAATTTTTATTATAAACTCTTGACTTTAATTAGCTGGTCTTCCTTATGATTATATGAATAGGATTATTTACAACGGCAATCGCTTTGTATGCGGTTTGAAATGGTCTGACGATGGAATGGAATGGGACGAAAGCGTACAGGATTTTTCAGCAGGGCATATTGCCTTTTATGACGGTATTTGGGATGGCAAAAATTATTACGAAGTTGGAGAAAGTATTATATCTTCATCGGACGGAATCAAGTGGAAAAACTATTCAATAAATGAAAAAGACTCTCTAAAAGGCATTGCATATAGCGGAAAAAGATATATAGCAGTTGGAAGTCATTTGGATATTGATAACCAAAAAGGAGTCGTATACTATTCAACCGATGGCAAATCATGGTCTAGAGTTTTAGTTGATACTAGAGGCCTAAATACAGTTATATGGACAGGAAAGTCTTTTATTGCAGCCGGACTTGACGGAACTGTAATGGAGTCTGAAGATGGTATCAACTGGCGTAATCACATTACAAACACCAAGGAAGAATTTATTTCAATGTCTGTATGGAAAAATGGTCTTGTGGCAATAAGCGACTCAGGAAACATATTCTATTTAAATCAAAAGATCGATTTTGACAAGCTCACAAGCCTATCTCCAAATGCCCCTAAAACTGAACCCGCAGTTGATGAAATACTGAACTGGAATGTAATAGATTTAGAAACTGAAAATGAATTTAAGAAGGTAATATGGACAGGAAAAGAGTTTGTGGCGGTAGGTGAAAATGGAATTATTGCTTTCTCGCTAAATGGTCAGACTTGGAATAAACGTATCATTGATGGAATAGGTACAATAACCGGTATCGCCTATAACGGAAACAAATACGTTGCCATCGGTCGGAATTTAAACAATGAAGAAACAACTATTCTATCATCGTCAGACGGTATAACCTGGACACAACGCCCAATGAAAACCAAAAGCTCCAGTTCCGGAAATATCATATGGAACGGTAAAATGTTTGTTGCTTTGGGAAGCGGACCGGTCCAGTTTTACTCTTCCGAGGATGGCGAAGTCTGGAATGAGTTTTCAACAGAATCCATTATAGATTTTAATAATAGTGTCGTTTGGGACGGAGAAAAATTTATTTCCCTTGCATCAAATATAGGATATTCATTATACCTCTCATATGATGGTGTTAACTGGAACAAGAATGATATATGGCTTCCTTACGGATTTATTTCAAAAATTCATTATCTTAACAACACCTTGATTACAACCGGCCAGGGAATTATAGCCACCTCAAAGGATGGTGGTACCTGGTCCATAGGTAATTGTCCCACATCTTATCCGATAAGAGACCTAATCTATGACGGAAAAAGATATCTGGTCTTTACTGAGAATGGTAGAATACTACAGTCAGAAAACGTAAAGGATTGGGAATTTAAATATTCAAGGACACCTTTTACCTTCAACTCGGTTTGTTGGAACGGAAAATCTTATGTTGGAGTAGGAAAAGGAAAAATTGCAATAGCCATTCCCACGTCTTTTCCCAAAGTCCTCATTGACAATACACCTATATTGTTCGATGTCGCACCGGTAAATGTAAACAGCAGAGTCCTTGTACCTATGAGAACAATTTTTGAACAGCTTGGGGCAGATGTTCAATGGGATGATTCCAAAAAGCAAGTGACCGCTGTAAAAGGCGACACAATAGTTACCCTTAGAATTGGCGATACTATAGCAAATATAAATGATTCGAAATATGTTCTCGATTCCCCTGCGATAATTGTGAACGGAAGAACAATGGTTCCTATAAGATTTATATGTTCAAGCTTTGGTGCCGATGTTGAATGGCTGGATAAAGAAAAATCAGTCAACATTAAAATTCCGAAATAGTTGACTGATAAAATAGGCTGTGGACAATAATTAATGGTAGAATATATGAAGTATTAAATAAACAGCAATAAACTTACTGCCATGACCATCATACCTGCTACCAATCCATATATTGAAAGGTGTGGTTCTCCATATTCCCTTGCCGTGGGCAAAAGTTCGTCTACCGAGATAAACACCATAATACCTGCTACTGCTGCAAACAATACTCCAAAAATAACATCATTAAAAAACCTAAACAAAATCAAATACCCTATAACAGCTCCCAAGGGTTCCGATAATCCTGACAAGAAGGAAAGCCTGAAGGCTTTTCTCCTATCTCCCGTAGCAAAGTAAACCGGCATGGAAACCGCAATACCTTCCGGGATATTATGGATAGCTATGGCAACTGCAATAGCTATTCCCAGCGAAGGATCTTTAATTGACGACGTAAAAGTCGCCAAACCCTCAGGGAAGTTGTGAATAGCTATTGCAAGGGCAGTAAGCGTACCCATTCGCATAAGCTTTTTCTTGTTATCGTCACTATTTTCATTATAAATCTCTTCAACTTTCCTCATCTCGTGGGGATTTTCACTTGAGGGAACAAACTTATCTATTGCAGCAATCATAAATATCCCTCCAAAGAAAGCTCCCACAGTGGCCCATGAACCTCCTGTCTCGCCTATTGCCGATATAAGAGATTCCTTGGCCTTTACAAATATATCAATCATGGATACATAGATCATCACTTCGGCAGAAAAACCCAATGCAACCGATAAAAATTTTGTATTGGTCTTTTTGGTGAAAAAAGCAAGGGCACTGCCAATTCCCGTGGATAGACCTGCAAAAAGTGTAAGTCCAAATGCCATTAAAACATTTTGCATATCCATAGTCTATTACTCCCTTCCGTATTTCTTCAGTATTTTTACCACTATATCTTACAATATAATCAAATAAGATTTGAACTTTTTTCTATAAATATTCATACATTAGTCTTAGGAAAAACTTTCTCGCAGCTAAAATTGTTAAAATAAAAAAATACCATAAAACCTATAAATCAAAAAACATAAGCATCAAATATATGAAAGATTTTATATATTTCGTAATAAGGATTAAAAATTCCTTCTCTAAATCAATAGTCATAAAATCTTTCTTACAAATAAACTTTCTTTAAATAAAACATTATTTATATAGCTCCAAGAATTAAACCGGTAGTAAAATACTATGAATTTAAATTAAGAATAGAATAAAAACTGTTGTAATTCAATAGAATCAGTATTGCCACAAGGAGGATTTCAAACATGGGACTTACCAATCGTTCTACGGGTGCAAGCGTACTAGACAGTGAACTGCGTATTGAATGCATTACAACCGATGATAGAATCATTGCACTCGCAGGCAACCCGAATGTAGGAAAGAGCACAGTTTTTAACAGTTTGACAGGTTTAAATCAACATACTGGAAACTGGCCCGGTAAAACAGTGACCAATGCTCAGGGAAAATATCGCCACAAAAACAATAATTTTATTATAGTAGACTTGCCCGGAACTTACTCTCTCATGGCCAACTCAGCCGAAGAGGAAGTTGCACGGAATTTTGTCTGTTTCGGCAAACCTCATGCCACAATAGTAGTAACCGATGCAACCTGTCTTGAAAGAAACTTGAATCTTGTGCTTCAAACTCTTGAAATTACCGATAAGGTTGTTGTATGCGTCAATCTTATCGATGAAGCAAAAAGGAAAAAGATAAACATTGACTACTCTGAATTATCCCGTCAACTGGGTGTACCTGTAGTCCCCACCAGTGCCCGAAGTAACAAGGGTTTGAAAGAATTGATGGATGCTGTATATAATGTTGCCAACAGGCAAATCACTACAAAACCTATAGATATTACATATGATGATGCAATCGAACAGGCACTAAAGATGCTTCAACCGAAAATATGGGAACTGGTGGACGGGAAAATCAATAACCGCTGGGTGGCACTTAAACTTTTGGATGGAGACACTGCTCTATTAGAATCTCTAGACAAATACTTGGGGTTTAATCTCACAGACAACAAGGAACTGCTGGAACTTCTCGACAAGGCTAGAAATTTTCTTGCCGATAACGGTATAAGTCCCGACCAACTGCGTGACAAAATAGTGTCGCGACTTGTAAGCATGGCAGAAAATATCAGCAGCACTACTGTAACCTTTGAAGACAAGAATTACAACTCTATGGATAGAAAAATTGACAGCATTCTCACATCCAAATTTTTCGGCATACCCATAATGCTGGCTCTTTTGGCACTGATTTTCTGGATCACCATTGAAGGTGCAAACATACCTTCAAGTTTAATTGCCGATTTGCTGTTTGGAATTGAGGCCAAACTTACCCAATTGTTTATGGCATTGGGCTCTCCCCAATGGTTGCATGACGTATTAGTCCTCGGCATCTACCGGACTTTAGCCTGGGTAGTTTCAGTCATGCTGCCGCCAATGGCCATATTCTTTCCTTTGTTTACGTTACTTGAAGACTTAGGCTATTTGCCTAGAGTTGCCTTCAACCTTGATAATTTCTTTAAAAAGGCATGTGCACATGGAAAGCAAGCTTTAACCATGTGCATGGTTAAACAAAAAATGCAATAAGTGCAATTAAAATTTTTCCAATCACTCTTCTCCTTAAATCTAAAATGTTTTAAATCTTAAAATTTATATTACCATAAGACTATTCAATCGTATACGAAATAAAAAGAATAAGTAAATATTGGTACAATAATACTGTAGGAAGCCATTTTAAATTTAGTTTCCTACATTTAACTTATCATTTTTTGACTGTAATTTTACCGGTGGCATCTTTACCGGTGATTTTAATATCATAATTATCCGATTCAGAAACGGTTACAGTGAATATTCCTGACTTAAGATTGTTTCCCGTATAAGGTTCACTGCCTTTTTGTCCGCTTACCATTAGTGCAATTTCTCCTTCTTCATGAGTAACTTCAAATTGCATCACATCCCCATTGTTAAGGTATACGGTACACTTCTCCTTTGAGCTCCACTCTTTGAAATCTATTGTAAATTCAGTTCCCTTTTGATTTTCCAAAATTACAATGCTACCTTTTGTTGCGGAGCAGCCCGAGAGAGCCATAAAAACGACAGTAAACAGAGACAGAAAAGTAATCGCTTTCTTCCTTATTCTTGCGTTTCCTCTCCAAAAAAGCATGTCAATACCTCCTTTACAAATTTTTCAGTCTCATTTATCCAAGGGCTGTGACCGGAATGCTCAAACCATACAATTTCTTTTTGTGGTGCATCAAGAACCTGTACGTAATCCTCGGCCAGCACCGTGGGTGCATTGATATCATGGCGTCCCAGGAAGAAATAGACGGGAACGTTAAGTTTAGTGTAGTACTTTCTCATATCAATGGAATAAAGTTGTTGGTACACATGGTTGAATGTGTTGACTATGCCACGGAAGAAGTTGATTTTATCAAGTAGTCCATATTCCGAGGAACCGATATCCCTCAAGGTGTTGTATCCAGGATTGTTTATCTGGGGATTTGTTGACATATAAGCACTTAGATAATTTAAGTACACTGCACTTTTCCATGTTACGTCCTTTCCGAAATAGGGCGGTTCTCCGTTTGCTTTAAGCTTCTCTATTAAAGTAGTATCTCCTCTCGATTGGGCAATTTCCATAGCCTTTGCATAATCCATCCGTTCTGTTTCGGCAAAATCCACCATTTGCCCTGTTCCAATCAACGCATGATAATCCCCGGGATACTTATCAACAAGGAAAATCCCCAAAGCACTGCCCCACGATTCACCCAAAAGATAAATCTTTTCCTGAGAAAAACGCTTCTTCAAGTATTCCGTCAAAGCATGACCGTCCTCAACATAAGTTTGAGCTGTAATATTTTTTATTTTATCTGCATAATAGGACTTTCCGGAGCCCGGCTGGTCCCAATTGACAACGACAAAATGCTTTTCCAACTCCGCCAGTTCATGCCTAACTGTTGCCATTTGCGTTCCTCCGGGGCCGCCCGCCAAAAACAACAGAACGGGTGCTGTTTTATCCCAACCTCTCAGGCTAATCCACTGTTTCCTGCCGTTAAGCTGAAGTTCTATAAGCTCAGCAATGCTATTTTCAGGCGTTTTCCCGTCTTTATCAACAATTCTCGGAGTGTAAGCAGTGACCTGCGAAAAAGTAATCACCATTACGTTCAGTATAATTACCGCGGTTAAGAATATCGATGTTTTTTTAATGGGAATAAACTGCTTGGTATTAGTCTTTCTTCCAATACACGCTACGACATAACAAATCGACAAGAACAAAATCCTTAAAACAGCAACCATTGATAAAACGGTCAAAATTAAAAATAAAACTATTTGTAACATAATAAACCTCCTTTATAGCTTAATATATACGCTTTCCAAAGCACTGCCCATTACGGGAATATCGGTGATGCGGCTGTATTTGGATTGCAGCCGGTTTTGCTCCATTAGTTTTTTAATCAAACTTATTTTTTCGATATCAACCAGCGGTTCACGGAAAACAAGTGCACCACCGGGTTTAAAAGTTTTAGTCAACGCCTGTATGACTGTTTCCAATTCACTATTCGAAATATCATGTAATACAAAGTGGCAGTATGCCACATCAAAGCTTTCATCCGTTAGTTGTGCTGATATGTCCTTTAGAAAATCGATATTTTCATAACACTGCAGATTTTTTCGACACAGATTCAACCATCTCTCGGATATATCCAAGCAAGTCAATCGTCCATAGGGCAGTCGCTTTGCAGTGTAGTACGCAACCGTTCCCATGCCGCATCCAAAATCAAGTACCTGTTCTCCGCCTTCAAGGGGTAAAATGTCGGCAAACTCCCGATAAACACTCTTGCCGTAAAGTAAAAACACAAGCCGGGTCAGAAACATCTCCAACCGAGTAGGTTCACAACTCATTGTCCATCACCTCATAAAAAAATCAGCTGTATTTCAGGCCCATTATCATCATATCAATCCAACCTGTCATACAGCTGATATTAATCTTAAATTTACCTTAAATGGTGGGAATGGTTATATGGAAGGTACTGCCCTTACTCTCACCAAGACACAGTGTCAAATCTCCACCATGGGCCTCGGCTATTTTTTTCGCTATGGAAAGTCCCAACCCGCTGCCACCGGTTTTGGAATTGCGTGAATCGTCCACTCGGACAAAAGGTTTAAATATATTTTCCTCAAGATGAGGTGGAACTCCTATTCCATCGTCTCCAAACTCAATAACCGCACGGTTATCTTTTACCGTCAAGCTTACTGAAACCAATGTTCCCCTAGGATTATACCGAACTGCATTATCTGCAAGATTTTGAATAATCCGGCCAAATCGTTCGGTATCTATCATTACATAAACACTCTCTTCACAAATATTGAATTCATATTTAAATCCTTCCCGCTCCAGTTGAGGCACAAGTTCTCCACATATTTGCCGGATGTATTCGCAGATATCTGTTCTCACCAACTTTAATGAAAATTCCGGGCTGTCCATCTTGGAAAGCTCGAACAACTCGGTAAGTAGGTGATTTGCCCTTTTACTGTTATTTAAAATAACCTCAAGGTATTCATTGCATTCCTGTCCGGTTAAATCCTCCTTTTTCATGAGAAGCTCCGCATAACCCTGTATGCTGGACATAGGATTTTTAAGGTCATGGGAAATGTCAAGAATCAAGCGACGCCTATCCTCCTCCGATTTCTTACGCAGGGAAATCTCATGCTCAATCCGGGCAGCCATGTCGTTAAAAGTGTCCTGAAGCTCGGCAAACTCATTTTTCAAACGCAAATCCACCCGTACAGAATAATCTCCTTCCCGTAAAAGCCTGGTTCCTTCACAGAGCTTTCGCAGAGGTATGGTTATGCTTGCCGCTGTAATCCTCGAATATATAAAAGCAAAAAGTGCAAGGATAAGAAGATAAATCAGAACTACAAATACAATTGCCCCTCCGGCTCTCATGAAATCACTGGCTGCAGCATCTTTATTAAATATTAATGAAAAATCCAATCGAATGGATGTAGGAAATGTAACAATCAGCCAGAACTCTCCTTTTGGCTGGTAAAGAATATCATAATGGTAAGGCTTTTTACCGGTCTGTGTTAAAAAGGTTGTAAATTCCCCGGCAGTTAATTTATCTTTTCCGATGGTATCAAGGCCGCTAGTGTAAACCACACGATACTCCTTGTCCACAACCTGTATACCGCCACCGTTTTGAACCACGGCAGAGGCATCAATCTGCCTATAATCCTCTTTGATAATTGCACTTGCCGGAAACTGATTTTTTGTCAGGGACTCGGATATCAATCCACTGGCAAACGACAGTAACACAAATGCAAGTACAGTATCCAATATGGTCAATAGGAATATCACAAGAAAATTTCTTAAAAATTGATTGGACAGTTTTCTTTTCATGACTTTTCTCCGGTATAATGAAGTTTGTATCCAATACCTCTAATGGTTTTCAAATACTTTGGATTTTGCGGATCGTCCTCAATTCTGCTCCTAATTCGGCTGATATGCACCATTACGGTATTGTCGTCAAAATAGTATTCCTCGTCCCACACCGCTTGATAAAGCTGCCGTTTTGTAAAAACCTTCTCCGGGTTTTCGATGAAGTGTAGAAGCATCTTATATTCCTTCGCCCCAAGTTCAATCGGTACTCCATCTTTATAGACACAGCATTTTTCCTTGTCTACGGACAAGTTTCCGTATGTAATGCTTGCTGTTGCTTTTTCCCTCGACGTCATATACTCGTTATTTCTTCTTAGTTGTGCACCCACGCGTGCCACCAACTCGGCAATGGAAAAGGGTTTGACAAGATAGTCGTCCGCACCCAGTCCAAGTCCCAATACCTTGTCCATATCATCCGACCTTGCAGTCAGGAAGATGACGGGTATGGTACTGTGTTCCCTAATTTTTCGCAGGAGGTTGAATCCGTCCATAACCGGCATCATCACGTCAAGGATTGCCAAATGTACATCCTGTGTATTAAGGATGTCCCATGCCTCCTTTCCGTTTTGTGCCGTCAAGACTGTATATCCGTTTTCTTCAAGACTGATTTTCACTAAATTCCGAATGTCCTTCTCGTCGTCTGCCACCAGTATAACCACCTTTGCCACCTCCTATATAAGATGCTTCGTTATTTAAGTGCACAAACAATGATAAATCTTATCAAACCACACCATATTATTTTAAATGTTAATGTCCATCATAAAATTACGTAATATGTTTTCACCCTTTACAAGCTTAACAATCTCTAATGGAACCAAATATCCAAAACCGGGTATTTCTTTTGAGAACCACTCAATTAATGAATTATTGTCCAATGCTATAGAAATGAATTTAGGTGTTTCTCCTTGTCTTTGATTATTTGCAATGGAAATAGCCTTTGCCAATTCGTCCTGTAAGAATAAAAGCTGTTGTTTGCCAATCTCCTTAATCATATTTCCTCCTATATAATTCTTTAATCCTTTGAATTCACTAATCTCCAGTGGATTCACAGATATCTATTCGGCATTATTGAAACATTTCTTTAATTAATATGCCGGACACAGCCTTGTAAGATTTCCATTAGATATATCAACTGAAAAATACCAGTCTGTCCATCCATCTACATATTTCTCCGATACGCATATTACAGATGCCTCAGCTTTTGGATGATTGGTTAAGTAATAAAATGAAAATCCATCGGGAGGACCAACCTCAAATTTTCTTTCACCCTCAACTAAAAAACCTATAAGAGAAGAATATGAATTACCTTCTCTTGAAAGTGCAAGTATAGTATTTGCATTTTCATACAGATAGGCACTTTTCAGATTTTCACATACTATTGATATCAGTTTTCCATCAATACATAATGAAATTGAATTTGCATCCGGTTCATAGTTAAAGTTTTCTATTTTCATGTTCATATCGTTCCTTTTATGTACTTATGACTCTTACAACTTTAAGATTAAACTAGATTTTTTCATTGTTCAACAGTCGATTAAAATCCTGCTTTACCTTCGTTATTGCAAAACTGGTTTAATATACGTTTTTATAAAAGCAATAAAGCTGGAGTATCTCCAGCCTGTTATTCATTAACTAAAATGAATTATAACTTAATTTATCGATTATTTCTTCTGCTCTTTTCATTTCTTCTTTATTTTCACTAGACAAGGCAACTATTAAATCAAGCATTGGTTTATCAATATCTATATTTCTTGTATCACTTAACAAACCCTTACAATACAAAAACCCTATTGCAGCATTAAAACGTGCAATATCATCAGCATCATTTTGATAAATTCTTTTATAAATATTCTCCAACTTTTTACTAGGCTTGCAATCTAGTAAATACCCGACAACAACTGATCTATAACAATTAGTCTTAATCATCAGATTTTCAATTAGCAAACCTTCATAGTAATCGTCATTTGTAACTTTATACAAAATATGTGCTATTCTTGCATTAACTATACTAGGAGGTGGCCACTTTTTTATTTCTTCTTTAAGAAGAGCTATACCGTCAACAATTTTCAATTGAGGTAAAAATATATCAACATCTCGATCACCTTTACTAAACAATTCTACTATCATTTTCTCTACTTCTATTCTTTCATTATCATAAATCTTATTTAACAGGTCTGGATCATACCCTTGAGCTTTTTGATGTCCTGTTGCACTAATCTGATTTATAAAATCATTGTATGCAATACTATGCTTTTCCATAATTATTTCACCTTAATTGTATTTATATTTCTTGAATCTAAAACTATTTATATCTTATAATAATTGAACTGAAGCCACCTTTAGGATCAAACACGGACTCAATTATCCCCCATGAGTAATTGTAAGCTTCTCTACCGAGTAAAGATTTAAGTCACTCGTCTTGTCTTTTTTTCTTATCCATTTTATTTTCTTTTGACCAATCCTTTGAATTATTTTCCGCATCATACAAATGTATTTCCTTTAAAAAATTATTTTTGAAATAAACACTAACAATGAATTTCTTATTTGCTATACTTTTAATTTCCTTTATTGTATAAAGACGTTCAAGGGATATACCATTATACAAACTAGAGTTTTTAAATTGGTCGACGGTTAATGTAGGCGAAAGTGTTATTTCTCCTATATCAATTGATCCCGTCGAAGTCCTCTTCACACAGATTCGTGCATAATCATCCTCAACGATTTTCTCGCCTTAAAGATATACCGCTTTAAACACCCAGTTCAGTCTATTATAGATATATCAAGTTGTTTCACGTTCTAGGTTTGCTCCAATTGATTTCCATTAACAAAATAGACGTAACTTTTGCTGAATATCAAGATTTCCGTTTATTTTAGATAAAGCTTGTCACAATAATGTTTAAATGCATTACTTCCATCCATAAAACTCAAGAAATTTATCAGGTATTCGAAGTTCTAACTGTTCTTTTAGTTCTTGCAGAAAATATTGAAATCTATTTCTTCATACCACTTCTGACTATTTTCTATTGATATAAAACTTTTTTCTCCATACTGAATACTACATCCTATTCTTCCCTTTTCATAATTAAGTAAGATAACAAAGTAATTGTAAGCTTTGAAATTAATACTAAAAGCTTTATAAGGTTCATTTACAAGGTCAAAAATGCAAAAATCGTTCACTCTATTACCGAAATAATCTTTTAAGCCTTTTGTAATATCCTTCGCAATAAGCTCTACATCGCTAGAATACATACCAAAAATCTCCTTTAATAACCAAGTACTAAATCTATATGTATATACCGTTTTAGACAATCGGTTCATCCTTTAATAGATACATTGGGTTGTTTCATCGTTCTTGACTCTCTTCCATGAATACTTTAAATTTATACCAATTTACATGTATCATTAATTTGGCATTGCTAATATAAACATTCTCACAGCTTTTATTCCAGCTTCATTAGTTACTAGATTAATTACTGAATAATTTCCCAGAGCTGGAATTTCCTCTAGAACCCATCTCATTGCTTGCTCATATCTTAGAAGCCCAACAATAACATTGATTATATCTTGAGGAACTTTCTTCAGAATGTCATCTTTTACTTCTACTATTTTAAAACAATTTGCAAAGTTATTTCATATTTCAGCATTATACGAATCAGCTAACCTATTTATTTCATTTCCCATTTATAGTCCTCCCGCACGCTTAGTTAAGAGTTTCGTTCAAAAATAACAATACTATTTACACCCAAATTCCTTTTTAACATCTCTAAAAAGCAAAAATGATTTATACCATAAACATTAAATTTAATATCATAATTTAGATATCATTCTTCTACTTTAAACTTCAGGCATTCACCTTTACATTTCAATACCTCAAGCGGCTTACGTTCTGGATATTTATTACATACCATAGGGTTTAGAATCCGATTAATACATTTAACACACTGCATTTCGTTAATTTCAAATTGCCCAACATCAAGTTTTACCCACCTAGCTTCTGACATGATAGCACCTCCAATTACAGTAGCTCAACAAAAGTTTCAAGTTATTTGCCGAAATCGTATCTACTTTTATAATAAACATATATTGGCCTTTATTAAATCTCTTTTGCATTCTTTGATGATAATCATAATAAAAAGGCTGGGTAAAACCAACCTTTGTTTATCAAAAAATTTCATCTAATAGCTTTTCGGCCTTGTGCAATTCATCTAATAACGGATTCATATAATCACTTGAAACTTCCAGATATGCTCTTACTCCACCATTATCGGTATTCTTACTTTCAATATCATCTTTAGCATATCCTAATTTTGCTTCAAGTTCTGCTTCAAGTAGCTCCTGAATAATATCTTTAAAAATGTCCTTTAGATAAGCATTTACATCTGA
>Ga0134093_1002927_pt1 | contig 12792 bp, 10 predicted proteins | sample 4_1taG_FD_94452 | JGI IMG/M metagenome (GOLD analysis project Ga0134093, IMG submission 94452) | Switchgrass degrading microbial communities from high solid loading bioreactors in New Hampshire, USA - 4_13_20_68_A1 metaG | ecosystem: Engineered > Bioreactor > Semi-continuous > Anaerobic >...
ACTGATAATCGGCCATTTGATCCTAACTATAAGTGGACAGCCGGTTCTACTAATTAGTGTGGAATTACTATGTGGTTGTCAAAGTGCACAATAACTATTGACTATTCATAGCACGTCTTACTGTTTTTCGCCAAAGCGGTAATGGAGGATCAACCCAAGCGGCCGCTGAAGTATTATGCGGCCTGATAGAGCGGTTCAACCTGTATTCGTTGATGATCTCCAACATCGCCATGTCCCTCTGGACGCTCAAACACATGGAAATAAAGGCAAAATAAAAAACTGAGCGGAACGGTCCACTCAGTTTGATCTGCTACGCAATCGACTCCGCAATCAACCTTCCCATTTCCCTGCAGCCGACCAGCTTCATCCCAGGGCTCATGATGTCTCCTGTCCTGTACCCGGCATCCAGCACCTTGGTCACAGCATTTTCAACAGCCTGAGCTTCCTGATCCAGGTTGAAGGAGTACCGGAGCATCATTGCTGCCGAAAGGATCGTGGCTATTGGATTAGCCTTGTCCTGTCCGGCTATGTCCGGAGCGGAGCCGTGAATCGGCTCATACATCCCCAGCTTGCCTTCGCCGAGGCTGGCAGAGGGGAGCATCCCGATGGAGCCAGTGATCATGCTTGCTTCATCGGAGAGAATGTCGCCGAACATGTTGGTAGTGACAATGACATCGAACTGATGTGGATTCCGGATCAGCTGCATCGAGGCGTTGTCCACGTACATATGGTTCAACTGTACTTCCGGGTAATCCTCGGCCACCCTGAGCACCACCGAACGCCACAATCTCGAGCTTTCCAAAACGTTGGCCTTATCCACGCTGGTGACCCGTTTGTTCCGCTTCATGGCAATCTCGAACGCGGTGCGGGTGATCCGTTCCACTTCCATCACACTGTACGATTCGGTATCATAGGCTTCCAGGCCGTTCGGCCCCTGGCGCTTGCCGCTGGCGCCGAAATAGATGCCGCCGGTGAGTTCCCGGACGACCATAATATCAATCCCATCGCCGACAATGTCGGGCCTGAGGGGGCAGGCATCGCGCAGGGCTTTGTGCAATACCGCCGGGCGCAGGTTGGCATAAAGCCCGAGCTTGCTCCGGAGCCCAAGCAGAGCTTGTTCCGGGCGGATGCTGCCTGTGAGGTTATCCCATTTAGGCCCACCCACAGCTCCCAGCAGCACCGCATCACTGCTTTGGCATCCTGCCAAAGTATCGGCCGGCAGCGGTTCACCGCACTGATCAATAGCCGCTCCGCCGACCACGTATTCTTTAAACTCAAAGCTGTGGCCGTATCTTTGGCCTACTCTATCCAAGACAGCACAAGCCTGCTCGATTACTTCCGGCCCGATGCCGTCGCCCGGCAAGGTGGCAATCACGAACTTCATTGGCGTCTACTCCTTCTGTTTCCCTATTTGCGCTGGCTTTTCAGGTATTTAAGCAGCCCACCGGCGGCGATCAGCTCCTGCATGAACTCGGGGAACGGCTCCGCTTGGTATCTTTCACCGCTTGTTTGATTAATAATAACGCCCGACGTGAAATCCACCGAGAGCTTATCGCCGGCCTCTATCTTTTCCACAGCTTCCGGGCATTCAAGGATCGGCAGCCCAATGTTGATTGCATTCCGGTAAAAGATCCGGGCAAAAGTGGCGGCGATTACCACCGATACCCCGGCCGTTTTGATCGCCAGTGGAGCGTGCTCCCGGGACGAGCCGCAGCCAAAATTCTTGCCTGCCACGATGATGTCCCCCGGCTGCACCTTCTTGACAAAGTCTTTGTCAAGGTCTTCCATGCAGTGCTTGGCGAGCTCTGCCGGATCCGAAGTGTTCAGGTAACGGGCGGGGATGATCACGTCGGTGTCCACGTTGTCGCCGTATTTGAACACAGTGCCTTGTACCTGCATTTGATCCTCTCCTAACCTTAAATATCTTCCGGATTGGTGATCCTGCCGGTGAGAGCGGAAGCGGCAGCCACTGCCGGGCTGGCCAGGTAGACTTCCGATTCCGGGTGGCCCATCCGGCCTACAAAGTTACGGTTGGTGGTGGCGATTGCCCGCTCGCCTTTGGCCAAGACACCCATGTGTCCGCCCAGGCACGGCCCGCAGGTGGGGGTGCTGACCACTGCTCCGGCTTCGACCAGCTGCTCAATCAAGCCTTCCCGCAGTGCTTGGAGGTAAATCTTCTGGGTCGCTGGGAAGACAATCACCCGCACGCCCTTGGCCACTTTCCGGCCTTTGAGAATGCTTGCCGCAACCCGGATATCTTCAATCCGGCCGTTGGTGCAGGAACCGATCACCACCTGATCAATCTTCACATCGCCCACTTCGTCGATGGTGCGGGTGTTTTCCGGCAGATGGGGGAAGGCAACTGTCGGCCGGATTTTGCTTAAGTCGATGGTGTACTCGGCAGTGTATTCGGCGTCCGGATCTGGCTCAAAAACTTTGTATGGTTTGGTGGAATGCTCTTTCACATAGGCGAGTGTCTGGTCATCCACCAGGAAGATTCCATTCTTGGCACCAGCTTCGATGGCCATGTTGGCCATGGTGAAGCGGGAATCCATGGACAAGTGAGCCAGCCCGTCGCCAACAAACTCCATGGACTGGTACAAAGCGCCGTCCACGCCGATCATGCCGATAATATGCAAGATGATGTCCTTGCCGCTCACCCATTTGCCGGGCTTACCGGTGAGGTTAAACTTGATCGCCGCCGGCACTTTGAACCAGGCTTTCCCTGTGGCCATGGCCGCCGCCATGTCGGTGCTGCCAATTCCGGTGGCAAAGGCGCCCAAAGCACCGTAAGTGCAGGTGTGGGAATCGGCACCGATGATCACATCACCGGGGACTGCCAGGCCTTGTTCTGGGATCAACGCATGTTCAATGCCCATTTCACCGACTTCAAAGTAATGCTCGATCTCCATTTCATGGGCAAACTCTCGGATCAGCCTGCACTGCTCGGCCGCCTTGATGTCTTTGTTGGGCGTGAAATGGTCCGGGACAATGGCGATCTTTTGCTTGTCAAAGACCTGGTCAAAGCCGGTCTTGCGGAACTCGTTCACCGCAACCGGCGTGGTAATGTCATTTCCCAGCACCAAGTCAATATCCGCCATGATCAGCTGGCCGGCCTTCACTTCCGGAAGCCCGGCATGGGCTGCCAGGATCTTTTGCGTCATGGTCATAGCCATGGTAAAACCTCCCTAAATCACAGATAAATGCGCAGCTTTTCTTCCATGTCCTTCAGCAGCTTGTGCTCCATGGAGTCCACCAGCGCCATCCAGCTAGCCTCGATAATATCCGTGGAAACCCCTACTGTGGTCCAGGAGTCGGTGCCGTCGGTCGATTCGATCAAAACCCGCACCTTGGCGGCGGTAGCCGTCTTGGTGTCCAGGACGCGCACCTTATAGTCGGTGAGGTGTACTTTCTTCAGCTCCGGATAGAAGACTTCCAAAGCTTTGCGCAGCGCCCGGTCCAGTGCATGCACCGGCCCTGCGCCGTCGGCGGCGGTGATTTCCTCCCGGCCGTCCACCTCAAGCTTCACCATGGCGCTGGAGCTGCAGCTGCCGTTGACATTGCTGTTCCCGATGATTCGGAAATAATGGAGTTTGAAGAAGGGGCGGTATTTGCCCAGGTGCTTCCGGACCAGCAGGCGGAAGCTGCTTTCCGCGCCCTCGAACTGGTAACCTTCGTACTCCAGCTCTTTGAGCTTGGTGACCAGTTCCTCAGCCACAGGCGAGTCCTTGGTCAAGGTCGGATCCACCGCCTGCAGTTTGGCCAGGATGGTGCTGCGGCCAGCCACTTCGGACATGAGCAGGCGCCGCTCATTGCCCACCAGTTCCGGGGCAATATGCTCGAAGGAACGGGATGCTTTGTTCACACCATCGATGTGCATGCCGCCTTTGTGGGCGAAAGCGCTTCTGCCCACATAAGGATCCCGTTCATTGAACTGGACGTTGGCAATCTCCGCTATGGTCCGGGCGGTGAGCGTCAGTGTCTGCATCTGCTCTGGTGGAATGCAGGCATATCCAGCCTTCAGCTGCAGGTTGGGGATGATCGTGCACAAATTCGCATTGCCGCAGCGCTCGCCAAAGCCGTTGATCGTACCCTGGACATGCACCGCACCAGCCTGCACCGCCATGATCGAGTTAGCCACGGCCAGGCCGCCGTCGTTGTGAGTGTGGATACCGATTGCGGCGCCGCTGCCTGCAAAGCGTTCAACCACCAGTTTGGTGATCGAGGAGACTTCCTCGGGGAAAGCGCCGCCGTTGGTGTCGCACAAAACCAGAACCCCAGCGCCGCCCTCTACAGCGGCCTGCAGCGTTTGCAGCGCATACTCTGGATTGGCTTTATAGCCGTCGAAGAAGTGTTCCGCGTCGTAGATTACTTCTTTGCCCTGGTCTTTGAAGAACTGCAGTGTTTCCCGGATCATGTTCAAGTTTTCTTCCAGTGTGGTCTGGAGGATGTCCGTGACATGGAAATCCCAGCTCTTGCCAAAGATGGTTACCACTGGAGTGTTGGCTGCCAGCAGTGATTTCACATTCCGATCTTCCCAAACGGCAGTGTTTTTCCGCCGGGTGCTGCCGAAAGCGGTGAGCTTGGCGTTTTTCAGTTCCAGCTCACTTGCTCTGGCGAAGAATTCCAAGTCCTTCGGATTGGAACCCGGATTTCCCGCTTCGATATAGCTCACGCCCAGCTGATCCAGGGCCGCAGTGATTTTCAGTTTGTCCGCGACGGAAAAGGAGATCCCTTCAGCCTGGGCTCCGTCGCGCAAAGTGGAATCAAGGATTTGAATTTGTTTCTGTTCACTGCTCATCGGCATCATTTCCTTTGGTGTACCGTAGTTCATCAAGCATTTTATTGATTGCATTGAGGTAAGCTTTGATACTAGCTTCGATAATGTCCGTGCTCAACCCGCGCCCGGTGTACAGGTGGCCGTTCTTGGAGATCTTGACAATAACCTCGCCTTGGGCATCTTTACCTTCGGAGAGGGCGTTGATCGTGAACGCATCGAGCCGGAATTCGATCCCCACAATTTCATCAATCGCTTTGAAAGCAGCGTCGATCGGCCCATCGCCTGTAGCCACAGCCTCTTTGGGGAACTCGGCCGTCTCCAGCCTCACGGTGGCAGTGGCGGTGATGGTGTTGCCGCTGTTGATCACAAAGCGTTTGAGCCGGAAAGTTTCCGGGATGTCAAGGGCCTTTTGCTGCACCAAGGCCACAATGTCCAGATCGCTGACGATCTTTTTCTTGTCTGCCAGGACCTTGAACTGTTCGAAGGCTTTATCCAGCTCATCCTTGGACAGTTCGAAGCCGAGGCTGAGCAGGCGGTCTTCAAAGGCATGGCGCCCGGAATGTTTGCCCAGGACCATCCTATTTTCCGCCAAACCAATGGATGCCGGGGTCATAATCTCATAGGTCTGCTTGTTGGCCAGCACACCGTGCTGGTGAATCCCCGACTCGTGGGCAAAGGCATTTGCCCCGACAATCGCCTTGTTCGGCTGGACATTCACACCGGTAATGGAACTCAGCAGGCGGCTGGAGCGGTAGATTTGGGCGGTGTCGATGTTGGTGTCCACATTGTAAAAGTCGCGCCGGACCACCAACCCCATTACAATCTCTTCCAAAGCCGCGTTGCCGGCCCGCTCGCCGATGCCGTTGATAGTGCACTCCACCTGGTGCACTCCGGCCTTCACCGCCGCCAGGGAGTTGGCCACGGCCAACCCCAGGTCATTGTGGCAGTGCACCGCCACGTCGACCTTGTCGATATTGGGCACCTTTGCAAGGATGGTGGCGATCAGGTCGGCGAATTCCCACGGGGTAATGTAGCCGACGGTGTCTGGAATGTTGATCACCGTGGCACCGGCTTTAATTACCGCTTCAAACACCCGGCAGAGAAACTCGGGGTTGCTGCGTGTGGCATCTTCCGCAGAAAACTGCACATCCGGGCAGTACTTCTTGGCATATTTTACCATCTCGACAGCCTGCTCCAGAACCTGTTCTGGCGATTTGCGCAGCTTATACTGCATGTGGATGTCAGAGGTCGCGATAAAGGTGTGGATCCGGGGGCTTGCCGCTTCCTTGACCGCTTCCCAGGCGGCATCAATGTCTTTGGCCAGAGCCCGGGCCAGGCTGGCGACTTTGCAGTCCCGCACTTCTTTGGCCACAGCCTGGATGGCCATCAGATCCCCGGGGGAGGCAATGGCGAACCCCGCTTCGATAATATCCACCCGCAGCCGTTCCAGCTGTTTGGCCATCTCCACTTTCTCCTGCAGGTTCATGCTGCAGCCCGGTGACTGCTCACCATCCCGGAGCGTGGTGTCGAAGATCTTTACCTTGGTAGCCATCTTAACCCCTCACTACAGTTATTTTTTCAGCCAGCTCATCATCTTCCTGAGCTCTTTGCCGACCTGCTCAATTGGATGATTCGCCTCAATTTCCCGCATCTTGTTGAACTGCGGGCGCCCGACCTGGTTTTCCAAAAGCCAGCTGCGGGCGAATGCTCCTTCTTGGACTTCCTTCAGCACTTTGCGCATTTCGTTCTTGGTCTCTTCGGTGATAATCCGCCTGCCGACCGTGTAATCCCCGTACTCGGCGGTGTCGCTGACGGAATAGCGCATGTACGACAAACCGCCTTCGTTAATCAGGTCGACAATCAGTTTCATTTCATGGAGGCATTCAAAATAAGCGCTTTCCGGCTGATAACCGGCCTCAACCAGGACCTCGAAGCCGGCTTTGATCAGGGCGGTGATCCCGCCGCAGAGGACGCACTGTTCGCCGAAAAGGTCGGTTTCGGTTTCTTCTTTGAACGTGGTTTCGAGCACTCCCGCACGGGCTCCGCCGATTCCCGCCGCATAGGCCAAAGCCAGCTCCTTGCAGTTACCGGTGGCATCCTGGTGAACCGCGATCAGGCAGGGTACGCCCCGGCCCTGCTGGTACTGGCTGCGGACCGTGTGGCCCGGACCTTTGGGGGCCACCATGAAGACATTGACATACTCCGGCGGCACAATCTGGTTGTAGTGGATATTGAACCCGTGGGCGAAAGCGAGCGACTTGCCCGGAGCGAGATAAGGCGCGATGTCGGTTTTGTACAATGCGGCCTGCTTCTCGTCATTGACCAAAATCATGATGATGTCCGCATTTTTCACTGCGTCGCCGGTGACCATCACCTTCAGCCCCGCGGCCTCTGCGGCCTTCCAGGACTTGCTGCCTTCATACAAGCCGACGATGACGTTGATTCCCGAATCGTGCAGATTGAGGGCATGGGCATGGCCTTGGGAGCCATAGCCGATCACAGCAACGGTATTGTCTTTTAACAGACTCAAATTGCAATCTTGTTCGTAGTAAAGCTTTGCCATTCTAAGCATCCTCCTGTGTCAATATATTGTGATCGCCGCGGTGCATCCCAACCAATCCGGCCCGGGCGACTTCCAGGATGCCGTAGGGCTCCAGAAGATCGAGCAGGGCCTTGATTTTGGGCTGATCGCCGGTAATTTCCACTGTCATGGATCTGGGCGCGATATCCACAATTTTCGCCCGAAAAACATCAATGATATCTGAAATGGTAGCCCGGGTGCGGTCGTCGGCTTTGACTTTAATCAGCACCAACTCACGGTATACCGAGGTTTCCGCCGGCAAGATCGCCACTTTCAGCACGTCCACCAGCTTGCCGAGCTGTTTGATGATCTGCTCCAGGATAGCGTCATCTACTTGGGTGACAATGGTCATCCGGGAAACAGTGGGGTCTTGGGTCTCACCGACGGAAATGCTGTCGATATTAAAACCCCTGCGGCTGAACAGCCCCGCCACCCGGCTCAGCACACCGGAGTGGTTATCCACCAGTACTGAGATCACATAACGTTTCATTTGCTCACCCCCATGATCGGATCGTCGATGGCGCCGCCGGGCGGGATAATCGGGAATACCTTTTCCTCCGGATCAATTTCACAGTTGACAACCGCCGGGCGCTTGGCGGCATGGGCTGCTTCCAAGGCCTTGCTGAGGACAGCATCCACATCTTCAGGCCGGTCAAGGTTGAAGCCGAGGGCGCCGTAAGCCTCCGCCAATTTGACAAAGTCGGTGGAGCGGTCGATGATCGATTGGGAGAATCTCCGGTCGTAGAACAGATCCTGCCACTGTTTGACCATGCCCAGGGCGCGGTTGTTGAGGATGACGATCACAATCGGCAGTTCATATTCCACAGCGGTGGCGAGCTCGTTGCAGTTCATGCGGAAACTGCCGTCGCCGGCAATGTTGATTACCGTTTTGCCGGGATTGCCGATCTGGGTGCCGATAGCCGCTCCCAGCCCGAAGCCCATGGTCCCCAGCCCGCCGGAAGTGATAAAGGCCCGGGGTTTGGTGAACTTATAGAACTGGGCTGCCCAAATTTGGTTCTGGCCTACTTCAGTTGTAATCAAAGCGTCACCTTTGGTGAGGGCGTAAATCCGTTCAACAATGTATTGGGGGCGCAAGCCGCCGTTTTGGTAAGTCAGGGGGAATTTTTCCCGCCATTCGTTGACCTGCTGCAGCCAGGCGCTGGTATCGGGGAATTCTTCGCCGTCCATGGCCTCCAGCAGTTTTTGCAGAGCGATTTTCACATCCCCGATGATATGCCCGTGGGCTCGGATATTCTTGTTAATCTCCGCCGGATCAATGTCAATGTGCAGAATACTGGCGTTGGGAGCAAACCGTTTGGGATTGCTGACGACCCGGTCGCTGAAGCGGGCCCCGATGGCAATCAGGAGATCACACTTGCTCGCGCTCAAGTTCGAAGCTTTGGCCCCGTGCATGCCGATCAGGCCGCAGAAATAGGGATCAGTCCCGGGGTAAGCCCCGAGCCCCATAAGGCTCGATACCACCGGAGCCTTGAGAATCCGGACAAACTGCTGCAGCTCGTGATCAGCGCCAGCCTGGACTGCCCCGCCGCCGACAAAGACCAGCGGACGCTCGCTCTGTTTGAGCATCCGCACCGCATTTTCGACGGCTTCAGGAGTGATGCCCTTGATATGGCGCTCAATTGGTTTGGGTGTCTCCATTTCGTACTCCGCTTTTTGAGCCGTCACATCTTTGGGGATGTCTATCAAAACCGGGCCCGGCCTGCCGTCTTGGGCGATGAAGAAGGCTCTGCGGACAATCTTGGCCATCTCTGCAGCGTCTTTGACGATGAAGCTGTGCTTGGTAATGGGCATGGTGATGCCGAAGATGTCGACCTCCTGAAAACTATCCTTGCCCAACAGCGACAAAGGCACGTTGCCGGTGATGGCGATCAAGGGAACGGAATCCATGTAGGCAGTGGCGATGCCGGTCACGAGGTTGCAGGCGCCGGGGCCGGATGTGGCCATGCACACGCCCACTTTACCCGTCGACCGGGCATAGCCGTCAGCCGCATGGGCCGCTCCCTGCTCATGGGAGGGGAGAAAATGCTTGATTCGTCCCGAATACTTGGCAAGGGCGTCGTAAATGTTGAGCACCGCCCCGCCGGGATAGCCAAAAATGGTGTCTACTCCTTGCTCAAGCAGACACTCAATTAAGATCTCTGCTCCTGTCAGCTGCATTTGTACCACCTCTTTACTTCAATACTGCTCCATATTTTGCTGAGCTGACCATGCGGGCATATCTGGCCAAGTAACCATGCTGCACTTTCGGGGGAGGAGCCTGCCAGGCTTTCCGCCGCTTCGCCAGTTCCTCGTCACTGACTTTCAGCTCAATTGTACCCTGGTTGATGTCGATGGCGATCAAGTCACCGTCTTGGACGAGGGCGATCGGCCCGCCTTCCACCGCTTCCGGTGCAACATGGCCGATGGATGCGCCTCTTGTCGCGCCGCTGAAACGCCCGTCGGTGATCAAGGCCACATCTTCATCCAAACCCATTCCTGCTAGAGACGCGGTGGGAGCCAGCATTTCGCGCATACCTGGGCCGCCCTTTGGCCCTTCGCAGCGGATGACCACCACATCGCCTTTGACAATTTTGCCGGCCAAAATGGCGGCAGTTGCTTCCTGTTCGGAGTCAAACACTCGGGCTGGGCCGGTATGCACCAGCATTTCCGGGGCGACAGCCGAACGTTTGACCACACAGCCGTCAGGGGCCAGGTTGCCTGTGAGGACTGCGATGCCGCCCGTCGCACTGTAGGGGTTGTCAATAGGCCGGATTACATTGTGGTCAAGGTTCTGCGCATCCTTGATGTTTTCCCGGTGGGTCCGGCCGTTGACCGTGATCAGCTCCAGATCAAGCAGGCCTTTTTTACTGAGTTCCTTCATTACCGCCTGCACGCCGCCGGCCCGGTAAAGGTCTTCCACATAATAGGGGCCTGCGGGGCTAAGCTTGCACAGGTTCGGAGTCCTGGCGCTGATTTCATTAACCAGGGATAAATCCAGCTCAATCTCTACCTCATGGGCGATTGCCGGCAGATGCAGGACGCTGTTGGTTGAACAGCCGAGGGCCATATCCACCGTCAAGGCATTGACGAACGCCGTACGGGTGAGGATGTCCCGCGGCCGGATGTTTTTGGCCAAGACTTCCATGACTGCCCGGCCTGCTTCTTTGGCCAAACGGATGCGTTCAGCATAGACTGCGGGAATCGTCCCATTGCCCGGCAGCCCCAAGCCCAGGACTTCGGTCAGGCAGTTCATGCTGTTGGCGGTAAACATGCCGGAACAAGAGCCGCAGCTGGGGCAGGCTGAATCTTCGCAGGCTTTCAGCTCTTCCAAGGTCATCTTGCCTGCCTGGACCGCTCCCACCGCTTCAAACATGGTGGAGAGGCTCATCCGGTCTTGATTGCCGATCCCCGCCAGCATGGGCCCGCCGCTCACAACCACAGTGGGGATGTTCACCCGGGCAGCGGCCATCAGCATTCCCGGCACGATCTTGTCGCAGTTGGGAACCATTACCAGGGCGTCGAAGCCGTGGGCCATGGCCATAGTTTCGATCGAATCGGCAATCAGTTCGCGGCTGGCCAGGGAATAGTGCATCCCGATATGCCCCATGGCGATTCCGTCGCAGACGGCGATTGCCGGAAATTCGATCGGGGTCCCGCCGGCCATCCTGACGCCAGCTTTCACTGCTTCCACTATCTGATCCAGGTGAATATGGCCGGGAACGATCTCGTTCTGGGAATTGACAATCCCAACCAAAGGCCTTTCGATCTCCGCATCGGTATAACCCATCGCTTTGAACAAAGAACGGTGGGGAGCTCGTTCCAGCCCCTTTTTAACCACATCGCTGCGCATGACTATTCCTCCATGTATTCAGCAACCAGGCCATTACGATTTTAGACATTCTACTCGTTAAACGTACGCAAGTTGCACATTTAATTGTTAAATATTAACGAAATTCGTCCATATGTTCGCGGTGTTTAGCTAAATACTGTTCTCCCAATGGCAGTTTTGTCCTGCATTAAATTTGTAAGATGTTTGTAAGATTAGCGAGAAGGAATGGACAAGCTTGAACGATCCTAAACTGTGATATTTATGAATTTTACATAAAAAGTGAAGGAATAATGGGCCGAGTCGAGTATATACATATGAGATGCTATCCATATAAGGGGGCTGGCAAGGTGTCAAGTGCACAGAACATTTTGGCATACTTAATAGCCTGCTCACCAAGGCGGTTTACACGCACCGAATTGGTTAAGATGGTTTACTTGGTTGATTGGGGATATCTCACTCAATATGGGCGGCAGGCGACATCGCTTGAGTGGATTCGAGATCACTATGGTCCCAATGCTCCTTCATTAATGAGCGTTTTGGATGAACTAAAATCATCTGAACAAATTATAGAAAGCGAAAAGCCAAACAATTATGGAGGAGCAATGTACCTGTACGATCGGACCGATCGGACGAGGCTGCCAGAGCTACCTTATGGACTGCAGAGAATATGCGATGAAGTTCTAGCTTTATATGGTCGTCTATCACTTGACGAGATCAAAGATGCAGCCTATTCGACTCCACCAATGAAGTTTATCTTGGCTCAAGAACAAGTGGAGGGGTGCAGTATGTATGGTAGAGCACTTGATCTTGATCGTTTTGCACCTAAAAAGCGTAAGCGTATAGCAAGACGGGCTGTTGAGCTTTCAACAAGGGGAAGCGAGTCGGAGCGTTGTGCAAGCAACATAGTGGAATTTATTGTTTGGGAGAATTCGATTAAGAAAGCAACCAATGTTGGAATCGGGGAGGACGGACGACATGGGTGCAAGGATCGAACCAAATAAGAATATTCCGAATAGGGGAAGAGATGAACGTCATTTCAGGCAAGGAGAGATCTGGATTATAGATGACCAACAGATTGCTATCCCTGATTCAGAAATAACTGGCAGAACAGTACATGAGTTCCGCCCTGTCGTTATCCTGAGTGATTATTGTGACAACTGCAATCCCAATTACCCGCTTCTACTAGTTGCTCCATTATGCTCAATTAAAGCTAATAGCCCAAAAACTATTGCTGATGTAGAAGTATATCCAAAAGATGGTGTCCGAGATCCTTCATATGTCAAGGTTGGTTTAATCCAACCAATTTTAAAAGTTTACCTCCAGCATAAAGTCGGAGAGCTCACACTATCAGCGCTTGATCGTGTATTGGCTATTCTCGACATAATCACCGGAGCTGAATCCCCCGAAATTGATGAAAGTGCGGTATACGAAACGGCTGCAGGAGGAGCTTTTGACGATTCTCTCCCTTAATTTATAGAAAGACAAGCCATTGAGATTTTACGCCGATGCCACAACCTGCATCGGCTTTTGATTTCTATACAGAAAGGATATATATAAGGTGTATATGCGAATATAAGCTGGGGCTGCGGAAGCCAGGAGAGC
>Ga0134093_1002929_pt1 | contig 12789 bp, 7 predicted proteins | sample 4_1taG_FD_94452 | JGI IMG/M metagenome (GOLD analysis project Ga0134093, IMG submission 94452) | Switchgrass degrading microbial communities from high solid loading bioreactors in New Hampshire, USA - 4_13_20_68_A1 metaG | ecosystem: Engineered > Bioreactor > Semi-continuous > Anaerobic >...
GCTCGCGTTGGCTACGCATGCTGCTCAGTCATACCTTTGCCGTTCTACTCGCCCAGCAAGCGGGCTTGGACTCCCCCCTCCAATTCGCCCGCCTGCTGGACGATTAAACTTGTACATTGGGTTAGCCGTTAGCTAGGAACAGAACCCGGCAGACGTAACGATCTTTTTAGCGACCGCCTACCCGTGTCGAGCAGATTTCACGGGGTTGTTGCCAATCGCTAACCGCTAATAGCTGCCACACCACCGACAGGACATACCATGCACGACAACTCGCCCAACCGCTGGCCCCGTGCGCTGGCCGTTCTTCTGCCGCTTGCTGTCTATCTGGCGGCGGCCGTGCTGATCACCTGGCCGCTGGCTGCGCGCCTGACCACGCACGTCGCCGGACACGGCTTCGGCGACGGGTATGAGGTCGTCCGGCAGGTATGGTGGGCGCGAGAGCAGATCGCCGCCGGACACAACCCGTTCGACCAGCCGTTACTCGTCTATCCCGACGGGTTTACAAGCTGGCTCCAGTGGACGCAGCCGCTCCAATACCTGCCCGCCGCGCTGCTGGCGTTTGTCGTCAGCCCACTCGCCGCGTTCAACCTGACGCTGCTGATCACGCTGGCGCTGAACGGGGTGGGCGGGTATGCGCTCGGCATGGCGCTGACCGGCAACCGGGGCGCAGCGCTGCTCGGCGGGCTGGCGTTGCTGGCGTTCCCTGCCGCGCAGGGGCATCTGAGTGTCGGTCACCTGGGAAATCTGATCCTGTTTCCAGCAGCGCTGCTGGCGCGCAGCCTGTGGCGCGTGCTGTTCCAGGGCGCGGGCTGGCGCGAGGTGTTGCTCGGCGCGGTGTGGGCGGCGCTGACTGCGTTGGGGCACGTCACGCAGATTGCATTCGTGCTGTTCCCGATCGCCGCGTTCTTGCTGCTCGGCGCGCTGATCGTGGCGCCCCGCACTGTCATTCGCCGGGGGGAGCCGCTCGCGCGCCAGCCCCTATTGCGGGCGGTGGCGCTGCAGGTGCTGGGCGCGGCGCTGATCGTGCCGTTCTTCGCGCCGTTGCTGACCGACGAGGGCCGTGCCGAGCTATCTAGCGTGGAAGAGGGCGGGCGCGTGACGTTCAGCACGGATGCGCTCGGTTTTGTCAGCCCGTCGCCCTTTGGCCCGCTGGACGACGCCGGTCTGACGCCGGACTATTCGCGGCGCGTGCTCGGCACGAACTCCGCCGAAGGCTCAGCGTATCTCGGCCTGATCCCGCTGGCGCTCGCGGTGATCGCGCTGGTCCGGCGACGCGGCGCGTGGGTGTGGGCGGCGCTGGCGCTCGGCGCGATGATCCTCTCGCTGGGGCCGCTGCTCAAATGGCAGGACGAACCGGTCACGCTGAGGATTGAAGATTACGAAACGTACATCCCGCTGCCGTGGGCGTTCCTCGAAAACCTGCCGGTCTTCGACGCGACGCGCACGCCCGGCCGCTTCAACCTGGCGACCGGCGTGGCGGTCGGCGCGCTGGTCAGCCTGGGCGCTGGTGAGCTGCTCCCGCGCATGCGGCGGCGCGGATGGGGCGTGGCGCTGGCCGTTGCGCTCGGCGGGCTGATTCTGCTCGAATACCAGTTGTTCTGGCCGTTCCCCACCGACGACGCGCGCCAGCCGGACTACTTCCGCGAACTCGCGCAAGCGGACGACGTTCGCGCGGTACTGAACGTCCCCGCCGACGATCTTCTGGTTGCCAAGTTCGGCCTCTACCAGCAGACGATCCACGGTAAGCCGCTGATTGCGGGCCACACCGTCCGCCGCACGCCACAGGACCCGGCGATCCTCGCCCTGCTGGACCGCGCCGCGCTCGGCAGCGTCGAGGGGGAGTGGGACACCATCCGCGCCGAAAATGCGGCGGCGCTGCTCTCCGCTGCGGGTGCGGACCGGGTGATCGTTCACAAGGCGTATCTCGACGAGCCGGATGCTGCGCTCGATTGGCTGAACGCCACGCTTGGCGCGCCGGAGTACGAGGACGAGCGGATCGCCGCGTTCGCCGTTCCCCGCGACGACACGTTGAGCGACGATGCGCTGCCCCTCGCTCCTGGCTTCGCGGGGTGGAGCGGCCCTGTCACGGCTGAAGGGGAGCGGGTGATGTTTCTGGCGGGCGAGGGCGCATGGCATCTCTATAGCCCGGCGGAGCAGTTCGGAGCGTTGGTCTTCAGCGCCGCGCCCTACCGGACGGCGCGCCCGCTGTCCGTGTCGCTGGACGGGCAGCTACTCGCGGCGTGGACCGTAGCGCAGGAGCTTAGTGGGGAGCCGATTCGCCTGCCGCTGTGGCTGGGGCCGGGCTTCCACACGCTGGCGTTCGAGGCGCCGGGTGGCTGCACGCCGTACCCGTTCGAGCTTGCCTGCTGGGACGAGCCCGCGCTCAGTCCGGCTTGCGCGCCCGCCGATCCCCCGGCGTGCATCAGCATCGCGTTCGGGATGCCGGTGTGGGAGCCGCTCGACGCGCCGCCCACGCCATCGGCTGTGCGCTTTGAGGGCGGGCTGCGGCTGCGCGGGTACACGCTCGACGTGATGGGGAGCACCGTCAACTTGCGGCTGTTCTGGCAGGCGGACGGGCCGCTTCCGGCGGACTACGCGTTGTTCGTCCACGTGGCGGATCCGGCGACCGATCAGCCGGTGGCGCAGTTCGACGGCTATCCGGCGGTGCGCACCGACGAGTGGACCGATGGCGCGAAGTGGGTGTCCCAGGTGGAGATTGCGCTGCCGGACGACCTGCCGCCAGGCGAGTATGCGGTCAATGTGGGGTGGGCGGAGCATGAAAGCGGCGCGCGCCTGCCGGCCGAGGGCGTAGCAGGCGGGCTGGTGCGGCTGGACACGGTCGCCTTCTCGCCGCCGGAGTAAAAACAGGGGCAGACGTGCGCGCCTGCCCCGATGCCCTCACCCTAAATCCCTCTCCCGAAGTGAAACGCACAGGGAGAGGGACTTATGCCGCAGCTTTTCCCCTCTCCCCGCGACGCAGTCGCAGAGGGAGAGGGGCAGGGGTGAGGGGGATTTTTCCGTACTAACCTCTAGCCGCGCAGCAGCTTCGGGATGTCCTTAAACTTCGGTGTGGTGCCGCTCAGCAGCGTGTTCACGCGGAACAGCCGCCCCGACAGCCAGATCACGAACGCGACCGCCAGCAACAGCAACGCGAGGCTCAGGCCAAGCTGCCACGCGGGGATGCGCGTTACCGCCGCGCGCATGATCATCGACAGCGGTGACGTGAGCGGGAAAATGCTCAGCACCGTGGCGAAGGTCCCGTTCGGCTCCTCGGCGAACATCGTCAGGAAGAAGAACGGGATGACCGCCGGAAGCGTCACGAAGGTGACGTAGTTCTGGCTTTCGCGCATGGACGATGTCAGCGCGCCGATGGCCGCCATCGCGCTTCCGAACAGCAGGAAGCCGAGGATGAAGTACACGATTGCAATCACCAGCGCCTGCGGATCGATTTCAAAGCCTTGCAGCACGCCGAACGTATCGCCCGCGCGGGTCATGATGAACAGCGCCGCACCGAGCAGTGTCGCCACCTGGATGAGCGACGCCAGCCCCATCGCCATGATCTTGCCGAGCAGCAGCGGAACCGGCTTCACCGACGACAGGATGATCTCGATGACGCGGTTTTCTTTTTCCTTCACGACGCTCTGCATCAGGTAGCCGCCGCCCCAGAACAGGCTCAGCATCAGGATCAGCCCGAAGACGTAAACCAGCGTGAAGCCGTCGTCTCCGCTGACGTTCGCGCTGGCGCTTTCGCGGAGCGCGTGCTCGCCGATCGTGGCCGGAGCGCGCAGCCGCAAGTACAGTTCCTCGAACGTCTCCGCGTCGGTGTTATACAGCAGGCTGCTGAGGATGTACTGCTCCATCAGCGTGCCGGAGCGCTCGGCAGACTCGAGCGTCAGGTTAGGCACGTACAGGTTCACTTCGCCGCGCTCGAGGTAGCTCTCATCGATCACGTACAGCGCGTCGAGCACGCCCGACTCGTAGTCTGGCATGGCGGCCTCGCGCGACTCGTAGGCGCGGATGTTTTCGCGCAGGCAGTAGGGTGACGATACGCGCTTGATCACCTCGGCGTTGATCGTCTGAATCTCGTCGGGCGCGATGCGGCAGTCGTCCGGCTCGCCGGGATATGACTCCGGCGGTGGGAACAACCCCTGCGGCGTCTCGTCCACATAGCCGATAATCCCGGTGCGCGGCTCGTTCGCCTCTTCAACGATCGGGGTGGCTGGCTCTGGCTCGTCTTCGCGCGCGTCCTGGTAAAACTGGTACGCCAGGAACCCGCCCACTGCCAGAATAGGCAGGCCAAAGGTCAGCAGGGTGTATGCCCGCCGGCGAAACTGCATGCGAAGCTCGAAGAGAGCGACATCAATCCAACGACTCATCTTGCACCTCTACTCCGCAAACGTGCCGCTGGCCGGCTCGCTGGCCGTTGTCAGCGTCGAACGGCCTTCACGAAGCGCCTGCCACATGGCGCGCGGCGTCAGACGCTTGCCGTACATCAGCATCCCCAGCCGGAACACCTTGGCCGACAGCCACATCACCACGAAGACCGACACGATCTGGATCGCCAGGCTGAGCAGGATCTGCCACATCGGGACGTTGGTCAGGCCAAAGCGCAGCAGAATGCCGGTCGCCGCAGTCAGCGGGAAGAACGAGAAGAACAGCGGAATCGGCCCGTCCGGGTTGGTGAAGAAGGTGATCACCCCCGCCATGGGCAGCACGCCGATGAACGTCAGAATCCCGGCGACCTGACGGCTTTCTGCCTCAGCGGTGGATGCGGCGCCGATGCCGAGCATCATCGCGGCGAATAGCAGGAAGTTCGCCACGAACATCACGACCACCAGCACAATATCCAGCGGCGCGAAATTCACCCCGGCGAGCGCCTCGCGCGCTTCTTCCATCGAGAGCGCGAGCGCGATTGCTGCCACCAGCCACAGCCCGATCTGCGTGAAGGCCAGCGCCGCCAACCCGAGCATCTTGCCCCACAGCAACTCGATCGGGCGGACGCTCGTCGCCAGAATCTCCATCAGGCGCGTCTCTTTTTCCTCGACCACGCCGTTCATCAGGAACTGCGCGGTGGTGCTGGTCGCCAGGAAGTAGATGAACACGAAGATGAACGGGACGAACATCCTGCCGAGCAACGCCTCGGTCGATAGTTCCTCGCCGGTTTCAATGTCGCGCAAGACCTCTTCGACCGGCGCGGCGATGCGCTCCGGCGGAACGGCGAGTGAGTCTGGCACGCGGCTGACGATCTGCCGCCGCATGAAGTTTCGCACGCTGCTCGACAGCGCCGCCGGGGCAGAGCCTTCGACGTACAGATCGACCAGCCCGGTCAGCACGTAGTCGTCGCTTATGACCAGATATCCGTCGAGCTCGCCTGCTTCGAACTGCTCGCGGGCGGACTGCACCAGCGCGTCGAAGTAGGCAGCGCGCGCCTCGGGGTCGTCCTCACCGGGAACCGGCTCGTCGGGGTTGGTCAGCAGGACGTATTCCGGCTCGTCGGAGCCGGCGCTCGCGTCCGGGTTCTCCAGCACGGTCACAATTCCCGCGCGGTCCACCACGCCGATCCGGTTGAAATCGGAGAGGTCCGTTTCGTTGTTGGCCGTGAAGCGCGCGATCAGGAACATCGCTCCGAACGTGAGCAGCGGCACGCCGAACGCCGAGAACAGGAAGCTCTTGCGCTTGAAGTTGATCCAGTACTCGCGTTTGAGTACCAGCAAGATCTTCTGCCAGGCCATCGCTTAGCCCCCGTTTCCGTTCCGGCTGTTGTTTCCTGCCACCTGAATGAAGATGTCGTTCAGGCTGGGGATAGCAAGCTCGAACCGGCGGACGGTGTAGGCCGGATTGACCGCCAGCGCCTGCATCACCGAGTCTGGCGTGGCGTCGTCCGCCAGATGGAGCGTGACCTCGCCGCGCGAGTCGGACACATCTACCGAGCGGACGCCGGGCAGCGCCGCCCAGTCGCCGGTGCCTTCCACCACGACGGCGTTCTCGGCGAAGCGCTCGCGCACGTCCAGCACGGTGCCATATAGCACCCGCCGCCCGTGGTCGATCATCACCAGCCGGTTCGCCATCTCTTCGATGAAGTTCATCTGGTGCGTGGACATGACGATCGTCGTGCCCTCGCGGTTCATGTCGTACAGCAGGTCTTTGATCATCTGCGTGTTGACTGGGTCCAGGCCGGAGAACGGCTCGTCGATGATCACCAGCGACGGGCGGTGGATGACCGTCGCAATAATCTGGACCTTCTGCTGCATACCCTTGCTCAGCTCGCTAACCTTGCTCTTGATGTTGGCGCCCAGGCCGACTTGTTCGAGCATGGTGGTGGCGCGGCGCTGCGCTTCGGCGCGGGGCACGCCCTTGAGCTGGGCAAGGTAGGTCACGACGTCGATCACGGGGACGTCGCGGTAAAGGCCGCGCTCTTCCGGCAGGTACCCGATCCGGTCTTTGGTCGCGTCGGTGAGCGGCGCGCCCAGAACCTCAATCGACCCCTTGTCGGGCTTGAGAATATCGAGAATCATGCGGATGGTCGTCGTCTTCCCGGCTCCATTGGGACCGAGCATGGCGAAGATTTCGCCCGGTTGAACCTCGAAGGACAGATCGTCTACCGCAGTAAAGTTGCCATACCGCTTCGTGACGTTCTGTACGCAAATTGCGCAGACGTTCGACGAGGCACTCATGGTGGAGCTGCTCCTTACCAAGCAGGGACTTAGGAATATGGACTTCTAGTTCGACGTTGGATGTGGTGGGTGCTTCAGAATTCCCTACCGTCAATTCTGAAGCGATCCACTATCCTATACGCAGAATAGCCGGAAAGGGTGTGCTATTCTACCCCAAAAATTTCGGAGTTTCTCCCGTATGGCCCGGCGAAATTGTGCCAGGGTCAACTTTCCCATTACAATCGGCTGTAGGGCCACATACTCCTGTCACGCTGCGCCGCTCATGCGCCGCGTGTTCGCGGAAAACTCGAGAGAGGGGAAAGCCGATGAGTGCTCTTGGCGCCTTCACCTTTGTCCTGCACAGTCACTTGCCCTATGCCCGGCTGGCAGGGCGCTGGCCGCACGGCGAGGAATGGATCCACGAGGCCGCCTGCGAAACGTACATTCCGCTGCTCAATGCGCTGTACGACCTGCGCGACGAAGGGGTGGATTACCGGCTGACCGTGGGCATTACGCCGGTGCTGGCCGAGCAGCTTGCCGATCCCGATGTGCTCGATCACCTCGACGAGTACCTGGATGACAAGATCGCGCGCGCCAAGCAGGACGTGTTGCGCTTTCGCGGCGAGGAAGAGCCGGTTGGCGTGCCGCGCGAAGAAGCGGAAGAGGGCGACTTGCCGCCCGTCGATCGCCAGGCGGTCGAAGCGCGGGAGCGACTGGGCACGACGGCGCTCGATGACGACAACCCGGACGAGGACGAGCTGCTTCCCCCGCCCGAGCCGAAGCCGTGGTGGGTCGGTCACAAGCACCTCGAATACCTGGCTGGTTTCTACCAGCGTTATTACGAGCACATCAAAGACTCGTTCGACCGGCGCTTCAACCGCGACCTGATCGGCGCGTTCAGGCAACTGCAAGACGAAGGGCTGATCGAGATCACCACCAGCGCGGCGACGCACGGCTATCTGCCGTTGCTGGGGCGCGACAGCGCGATCCGGGGACAGCTTCACACCGGGCGGCAGAGCTACCGCCGCTTTTTCGGGCGCGATCCGCGCGGGATCTGGCTGCCGGAGTGCGCCTATCGCCCCGCCTATTACGATGCAACGGGCACCATCCGGCCAGGGATCGAAGCGTTCCTGCGCCAGGAAGGGCTGCAGGTCTTCTTCGCCGAGACGCACATGATCACCGGCGGCGCGCCGGTTGGCGTGGCGGCTGGCGAGGCGATCGGTCCGTACGGCGAGATCAAGCGCCGCTATCTGATCCCGGTGTCCACCAAGCCCGCGCCAGAGCAGCCGCTCAGCACGTTCTACGCCTATTACGTCAGCGACTCGACCGCCGGGCCGCGCGCGGACCAGCACAGCGGCGTCGCGGTGATCGGCCGCAACAACGAGACCGGGCAGCGGGTGTGGTCCGCCGACTGGGGGTATCCCGGCGACTTCGACTATCGCGAGTTTCACCGCAAGGACGGCATTAGCGGCCTGCAATACTGGCGCGTGACCGGCGCGAAGGTCGACCTGGGCGACAAGGACTTCTATCACCCCGACTGGGCGGAGAACAAGGTCCGTATGCACGCGCAGGACTTCGCCGCGCTGGTCGAGCGCATTCTCGAAGCGCGCCACGCCAATGGCGAAGGGTATGGCATCATCGCGTCGAATTATGACACCGAGTTGTTCGGTCACTGGTGGTTTGAGGGCGTCGAGTGGCTGAAGCAGGTGCTGCGCCTTCTCGCGCAGAATCCGAAGGTCGATCTGGTGACCGCATCCGGCTACATCGAGCAGCATCCGCCGCAGCAGGTAATCCATCTGCCCGAGGGAAGCTGGGGTGCGGGCGGCACGCACTTCACCTGGGACAACAACGACACGCACTGGATGTGGAAGCCGATCCACGAGGCGGAGCGGCGCATGGAGCACCTCGCCAACGCTTACAAGGATCGCTATGACGATGAGGCGTATCGCGGCGTGCTGAACCAGGCCGCCCGCGAGCTTCTGCTGCTCGAAAGCTCAGACTGGCCCTTCCTGGTGACGACCGGGCAGGCGCGGCAGTACGCCATCCAGCGGTTCAGCCAGCACCTTGAGCGCTTCAATGATCTGGCGGACAGCGTGGAGCGTGGCCAGCCGGACGGGGCGCTCGCCGCGCGGTTGTGGGAGCGCGACCGGCTGTTTCCGGACATCGACTATCGCTGGTGGGCGACGCGGTAGCAGGCTAAACGCAATACTTGGCGGGCAAAGACAGCGAAGAGAAATCATCCGGCAGCGAAAAAACAAGCTGGGCCGCTTCAGCCCCCCTCCCTAAATCCAACACCGCGCGTTTCCCCTTCCCTCCGCTTGCGTGGGGGAAGGGGGCAGGGGATGGGGGGGCAAAAGGCTGGCATGTCTGAGCCTCGTTCTTCGCTGTCTTAGCTATTTTTCCTAATAGGTAGCTTAGGAGCGTAACGGATGCGCGTGCTCTTTATCGCGGCGGAGATGGCTCCCTTCGCCAAGACGGGCGGGCTGGGGGATGTGGTCGGCAGCCTTCCGGCGGTGCTGCGGACCAAGGGGATCGACGCGCGGGCGCTGATCCCGCTGCACGGGCCGATCAAAGCGCAGTTCGCGGACCGGCTGGAGCACGTCCTCACGTTCCAGTTTTCGCGGCGCCCGGGCACGGCGGACATCCACATCTACGCCACCGAGCAGGACGGCGTCCCGGTCTACTTCCTCGAAAGCTGGCCCTTCTTCGGCGAGGGCGACAGCATCTACACCGACCTCAACTGGGACCGGGAGCGGTTCGTCTTCTTTGCCCAGGCCGCGATGGCAACCGTCTGGGAGCTGGGGCAGGGGCGCATTCGCGACGAGCGCTGGATGCCGGACGTGCTGCACGTCCACGACTGGCACACCGCGCTGATCCCGTTCCTGCTGCGCGAGGCACGTTATCAGCCGGGATGGGAGAACGTCGCCAGCGTGCTGACGATCCACAACATGGCCTATCAGGGCTGGGACGCGGGCGGCTATCTGTGGATGGCGGGCGTGCCGGGCCGCCACGACCCCAACCTCGTCTACCAGGACCGGACTGACAACCTTCTCGGCATCGGGATCGCCTACGCCGACAAGTTGAACACCGTCAGCCCGCGCCACGCCATCGAGCTGCACTATCCGCGCTTTGGCGAAGGGCTGGAAGGGCTGATCTGGGTGCGCGATAGCGACCTGGTGGGCATCCTCAACGGGCTGGATATGAAGCGCTTTAATCCGGCGACCGATCCCGCGCTGGAGCAGAACTACGATTGGCATACCTTCCGCGAGAAGCGCATCGAGAACAAGCGCGCGCTCCAGTACGAGTTCGGGTTGGAGCCGCTCGACGACGCGCCGATTATCGGGATCGTCAGCCGGTTGGTCGAGCAGAAAGGGATGGATTTTGCCGCCGATGGGCTGCGCTGGGTGCTGGCGGAAACCGGCGCGCAGTTGGTCGTGCTCGGCACAGGGGAGCCGTCGATCGAAGAGCGGATGCGCCAGCTTGAATGGGATTTCGGCTGGAAGGCGAAGGCGTACATCGGCTACAGCGAGCCGCTGGCGCAGCGCATCTACGCGGGCGCGGATATGATCCTTGTGCCGAGCCGCTACGAGCCGTGCGGTCTGGCGCAGATGATCGCCATGCGCTACGGCGCGCTGCCGGTCGTGCGGGAAACGGGCGGGCTGGCGGATACGGTCGCTAACTACGACAACGGCCCCGCCGACCAGGGAACCGGCTTCGTCTTCTTGTGGGAAGAACCGGAAGCAGTGCGCCATACGTTGCGCTGGGCGATCGACACCTACCGCTACCGGCGCGACGCATGGCAGCGGATGCAGGAGCGCGCCATGCGCACTGATTGGAGCTGGGAGCGGCCCGTCCAGCAGTACATCGAGCTGTACGAGCGGGCGCTCTACGCGGTGGGGCGCGGCCCGGTGAACATCGCGCAGCTTCACCGCCGGTTCGGAAGCGGCTAGCAGTTTCCCCCGGCCTCAGTGTGACCGCGAATGGCATTCGTCCCTAGCCGAGTGAGGTATACTCGGTGTCGTTAGCGTTCTTGTTCTCGCTAACGGTGAATGGTAGGCGGCCTTTCGAAAGGTGTGGGCGTTGTGGCGAGCGTACAAAACCTCCCCCCTGGTCCCTCTCCATAGAGGGACCAGGGGACGGGGGTTAAGGGGTGAGGTTCCCCCGGCGAGCGCCACGCTTGCCCGATCATTTCAATAGACCGCTAACTGCTGCTTTTGAAGGACTTTTGATCACGCATGAACGAATCAAAACGCAAGAACCCCGAATACGCCGTCGATTTTGTGACCGCGCTGCCGGTGCAGGATTGCCTGGAGCGGCTGGAGCGGAGCGCGGTCGCGCCCAGCCAGGGGTGGGGCGGGGCGCTGGCGCCGTTTCGCCAGGAGACGGTGCTGGGCGACAACCGCACTTTCACCGTCGAGCGCCGCTTCGCGGGCGGGCTGCGCCCGATCACCTTCACGGGCAGCCTCGATCCGGACGACTCCGGCGGGACGTGGGTGCACGGCGCCATCACGCAGGACACCGAGAATCAGGTTTTGCTCGAAGGGCTGGCGGTGTTCGTCGTGTTTTTCCTGCTGGCGGTGCTGCTGTTCGTGGCGCTGAAGACGCGCGGCTTGCTGATCCTCGGGCCGCTGTTCTTGCTGGCGCTGGCGATCTTTTCGGTTCGCTGGCGCGCGCTCCATGCCGCGACGCTCGACCTGGCGCGCTGGGTTCGCCGCAAGCTGTATGTCACCCCGGAACAGGTAAAGCGGCCAAACTGAGCGCTGCGTTTGCTCGAAATTTCCGGTATTCCTGCGCGCGCAAACGCTGCGGGGTTTTGCTATACTGGTGTTAACTAGTCGCCTGTCTATCCCATGCATCGCCGGGCGCTGCGCCGGGTACGCACAACGTAGAGTTAGGAGCAAAAGTTCATGCGAACAAAAGCCGTGATCCTGGCCGGGGGTGAGGGGAGTCGCTTGGGGGTGCTGACCGCCAAGCGGGCCAAGCCGGCGGTGCCCTTTGCCGGGAAATATCGCATTATCGACTTTGCGTTGAGCAATTGCGTGAACTCAGGAATTTTCGACGTGCTGGTGCTCACGCAGTACCGGCCGCATAGCCTCAACGAGCATATCGGTCTGGGCCGCCCCTGGGACCTGGACCGCACCTTCACCGGCGGCATCCAGATCTTGCAGCCGTACCAGGGCCGCTACGACACGGACTGGTACGCCGGGACGGCTGACGCGGTGACGCAGAACCTGAATTTCGTGCGCCGCAATCGCCCGACCAACGTGCTGATCCTCTCCGGCGATCACATCTACCAGATGGAATACGACATGCTTGTCCGCTATCACGAGCAGCACGAAGCGGACGCGACGGTCTGCGTGATCCGCGTGCCGCTCGATGAAGCGTCGCGCTATGGCATCATGGAGGTGGACAACCGCAACGAGATCGTGAACTTCGTCGAGAAGCCCGCGAACCCGCCGGGCGATCTGGCGAACATGGGCGTGTACGTCTTCAAGATGAACGTGCTGGAGCAGCTTCTGCGCGAAGATGCGGCGCGCGCCGACTCCCGCCACGACTTTGGCTACAACATCATCCCGCGCATGATCGAGCTGGGCATGAAGGTGATGGCCTATCCCTTCGGCGGCTACTGGATCGACGTGGGGACCATCGACGCCTACTGGGAGTCGCATATGGACCTGCTCGCCACGCCGCCCGCGCTGGACCTCAATGACCGCTCGTGGGTGATCCACACCCGCAGCGAGGAGCGCCCGCCGGTCAAGATCGAGCGCGGTGCGATTGTCGAGGACAGCATGATCACCGACGGGTCGATCATCTGCTCGGGCGCGCGCGTGGTGCGGAGCGTCCTGTCGCCGGGCGTGTACGTCGGGCCGGGCGCGTATATCTACGAGAGCGTGATCCTGACCGACAGCTACATCGAGCGCGACGCCGTGGTAGAGCGCGCGGTGATCGATAAGGGCGTGGTCGTCGGAGAAGGGGCGCACGTCGGCGAGCTTGGCGAGGTAGGCGATTTCGGTATTGCGTGCATCGGCAAGAACACGACGATTCCGCCGGGGTTCAGGCTGCATCACAGCGCGGTGCTGGGCGCGGATATGCTGGCCGAGGACATCCTCGAGCAGTACCCGAATGGCGTCGTCCC
>Ga0134093_1002944_pt1 | contig 12748 bp, 12 predicted proteins | sample 4_1taG_FD_94452 | JGI IMG/M metagenome (GOLD analysis project Ga0134093, IMG submission 94452) | Switchgrass degrading microbial communities from high solid loading bioreactors in New Hampshire, USA - 4_13_20_68_A1 metaG | ecosystem: Engineered > Bioreactor > Semi-continuous > Anaerobic >...
AAACAAACAGACAAGCAACTTATTGATATGATGAAATCATTAATTGAATAACTATTTATTTTGCACCATGTGAAGTATATAGAAGACCGGCGATTACGCCGGTCGATTTGTTTCCTTGAACGTTCGTTTTCGGGAAAAATGCTAAAAACCCGTTGATATGTTCCCGTAAACGTAAGGTGCAAAAAATCAGCCCAAGACATCAATCCAAGCGGCTCGAGCCATGTGGAGACAGTCGTTCTTTTGTTCCACAAAAACTTCAAATAATTTTATCTGTGTAAAGTCTGTGTAAAGATAGAGACTATAATAGTTAATACAATCGATAGACAAAGTATGCCTTTGAAACAATGATGACAGTTATATTGAAAGAATATCCGTTAAAGATAAATGTCGATATCGCATTAACTCGTGGAGATGAGGATGGTGTTTTTATATGGCAAGTGATTTAATATTGCAGCAATGAGTGCAAAAAGCTGAGTATCCAAAGTTATTGCCATCTTCCATTCGCTCGTAAATAATGACAGCTGTGTATATATTTGATATAATAACATAGGATATCAGATTATGGCAGAGAAAATTTGATCCAAGAAAGTTCAGTAGGCTGAAAACCGGTATCATACCGGAATTGAAACCAAATCAAATTGAAGTAGGGGGCTTTTTGCTTATACCATTCTATCAGCTATGTCAGAAAAGGTTAATATGACGTTGCCGATAGGTTGAACTATGCAAAACAGATATGGAAAGGAGGCCGGTTAGATATGAGTGAAAAATATGTATGGTATGCCTGTTATGGTTCAAACATTCTGAAGGAAAGATTCATGCACTATATTAAAGGCGGTAAATGCAGATTCAACGATGCTTACTACAATGGATGCAAAGACAAATCAGACCCTTTGGATGAAAGACCATTCACTATACCGCATAAATTGTACTTCGGTATGAGCTCACGTAAGTGGGAAGATGGAGGAGTCGCATTTTTGGATCCTGAAAAGGACGATTCGATAATGACTCTTGGCAAAATATATAAGATAACATGTGACCAGTTTAAGGATATTCAAAAGCAGGAAGGCGATAGTTGGTATGACAAAATCCTTTGTCTGGGAGAAGTTGACGGGATTCCAGTTAAAACATTTACTCATTCGTATGTTGTGGATGAGAGAAAACCGTTCGACAAGTATATCAATGTTATCATGTTAGGGCTGAAAGAAACGTATCCAGAAATGCCTAATGAAGAAATAGAGCAGTATATAAAAAGGCATATAATGCCATGATGTATATTAAAGCTATAATAAACGGGAAGAACACTTTTCTTCTTATACCTGATATGAGCTTGGCCAGGAACAATGATGTTTTAATGATTTTTAATGCCAAGTATATGGAAGTGTTTAGTGAAGAAGGGAATATAAGCTTATCTCAGGATGATGTTTATAAGATGTTGACTTACAGTATAAGATTCAACTTCAACCAAATAAAATTTGTATACCCTTAAATGTTAGGAGCGACTGAAGATAAGGCTTTATTATGTGATATAAAGATTACTAAAAATGACAGTGTGCTTACTATAAAAGCAATTCAGATTGATCTTGAGAGTGATATTAAAGAGTTGGTTTCCTATATATAGGGATTTATCTCTTCCTTGCTAAGTCCACAGTTCTGATATACCTAATAGTTGTGATGTCTAGAGACATAAACACAGTATTGCAAAGATGAATTTTACCGTATAAAGGCGAACTATGTATTTGTGTCGTTTGCAGTAATTTCTATCAACTAAAGAAGGATTTTGTAATTTACTGTAGAAAACATTTTTATACGTTTATAAGCTTAGTGGGTGAATTGCTGTGGAAAATACATTCTTGAAGTGGACAGGTGGAAAGAATTGGTTCGTAAAGTATTACAGAAATATGCTGCCGCAGAAGTACAGAAGATATATAGATCCATTTCTCAGAGGGGGATCTGTATATTTTTATCTGGAGCCTAAGAACGCTATAATTAGTGATATTAACCTGGAGTTAGTTACGACATTTATTGCGATTCGCGATAATTGGCAGAAAGTATATGAAACACTTAAGTTCCATAGTAGAAAGCATTCTGTCGGATACTACTATCGCGTCAGAAATATGAAACCAAGAACATCCGCAACGATAGCAGCTAGCGTGAGTTTATTATGAAACAGTATAAAAAATCCTGAAATACAGTTATTTCAGGCATTACAAGATAACATTAGATGTATACACCAAAGCCTTTTATTTTCATCGGGCGTTCATGCAATTTTATAATCCCTAAATCTTCAGCCAGTTTTCTTTCTGCAGGTTCCATCTCTTCAAGTTTATAGAATACTTTGGGTCTACCTTTTTTACCGGTATCTTCGATAATTGTACCAAGCCTGATGTTCCCAAGCATGTCAAGAAGTGTGTCCATAGAACCGGTGAAACCTTTTTCTCTTGCAGTTTTATAAATCAGCGATGTCATCAGGTAAGTAATCACACAGCAGAAATTGTGAACTTTTATTTTTTGATCCGTCCAATGATATTGCGGAGTAAAAGACAGGTGCCGTTTATTCTTCATATTCTTAAATGTGTACTCAATGATAGACTGCCCATGATATGCCTGGATAATTTCACATGTACTCCAATTGTGATTATTGGTCATTAAAATCCTGTAACCCATTTACTCTTCAAGTTTTGCAAGACATTCATATTTTATTGTGTAGTCAATTCCATAACATCTTTCGTCGTCCTCAAGAATTTTATACTCAATCAAGGTTTGCATCTTGTATCTGGAAATGACGGCACTGATCAATCTTTCAAGTTCCTCTCGACTCCGTTTTTTTGCTGTTGGGATTTGAAAGCATCCGGTTAATCTTGCTTATCGCTGCATCACAGCTTGCCAAAAAAAGTGTGTATCCCACGAATTTGTCCCTCCTTAAGCTTGTCTGAAATAGTGACAACAACAGTCATGTCCCGACCCCATATGTTTGTAAAGGTGCGATAAGCCATAATGGTCTTTCCGTTAACCACGGTTTCCTCAAGTCTTGTGGATGCCTCCTCTACCAAGCTTTTGTGATGGAAGGGCGTCAGAGCCCCTACATATTTCATACCAAGGGATTCTACTAATTCTATATTCTTTTTTGAGTTGATTCCACGGTCAAAAACAATAGTATGGCTCTTTGTGTCTGCTCCAATTGCTTCTAATCTATTCTTTATTTTCTCTATCACTTTTCGGAACACTTTGGCATCGTTCATGTTCCCTTCATAGGAATGGTGAAACAGGGGAATCATATCGTCTTTGGTCACAACAAGAGCCAGTCCGATTTTGCGAAGGTCCATGCGTTTTTGCTTATTCTTGCCTCTTTTTGCAATATGGCATCTGCTGTTGGTTGTGTTGATATACGTGTAGAAGTTAGTAGTGTCATAAAAAAGAGAGTCCATTTTTATGTTGTAGTGACGTAGAGTGTTTTCAAGAAGCTGACGTTCTGCACTTTCTATTGCTTCCACAGGAAAAGCATCCATAGCGTCCCAGAAATGTTGGCTGTCTACCTTTGAGAAATTCGTACGTAGCAAATACTCAAGGCTTGTTGTACGAGCCCATTGTGCCCAACCGTTTTTACTGGTAACTACACAGGCACGTCCAATTGCAACAAGCATTAGAGAGGCACCGGCGGTCATGTTATTTCTGATAGGTTTTTCTGCTGTATATTCTTTTGAAGAATGTACAAAGCCATTCAATACATTACAGATATCAAGTTCCGAAGCGACCTGAAGTAATTTGGCAACTAAGCCATGGGAATAAGATTTTAGTTTAAGAGAATCTCTGAGACCTTGAAGTCTTTTGAGGAGGTCATCGGCTTTACCAAGATATTCAAGGACGACGGGTCTTGGTTTACCGTTGACCCGACGAGATTCAACGATATACCAGTATTTATGGCCATTGGTAATTTTAGACTGAATAGTCGCCACGCTCTCACCTTCGTGTATACATAAAATGTTGGCAAAAAAATACCCTCTTTTCCTTCTCTCAAGGGCATTTTAGGATTTTAATTGTTTTAAAAATTTAAATTTTATGATAAATTCACGCTAGGCTTTTAAAGACTTTTTCTTTATTTAAATGTCAAAAAACCGGATTGTTAAAAATTTATTTGCAATAAAGTTAATTTTTAATTGACAAACGAATTATCATATTATTATATATAAATTATATTAAAAAAGGTCGTATTTAGTATAATTACCTAAAAATAGAGGGGGTGAATAATATTGGATTTTGAAATTGATAAGTCATATCTAGAATTGAAGAAAGAATTTCGTGCTTTTGGCAATGAACTTAACAAACTGGACAAAAACTCGAGTAACTATTTTGAAGAGGCATGGAAACTCTGTTCTGATTTTGGGTTATGTGGTCTTCTTGTCTCAGAGGAATACAGCGGTGCAGGATTTACTCCGATGCAAGCAGTATTTTCGATGGAAGGACTTGGTTATGGATGCGATGATGATGGTCTTTTATTTGCCATTAATAATCATTTATATTCATGTACTATGCCTATTTTAAAGCATGGAACAAAAGAACAGAAAGAACGATTTCTGCCAAAGTTAGCAACAGGAGAATACATTGGTGCACATGCAATGACTGAGCCAAATTCGGGCTCCGATTCGTTCGGCATGAATGCTTGTGCAAAAGAAAATGGGGATTCTTACATATTAAACGGAAATAAGTGTTTCATAACTAACGCTCCATTAGCTGATGTCTATATCGTTTTTGCAAAAACATCAACGGATAAAGAACTTAATAATGTATCCGCTTTTATTGTCGAAAAAGGAATGAAGGGGTTTTATCTTAGTGAAAATGTCGAAAAGATTGGATTAAAAAATGCTCCAATGGGTGAACTGGTATTTGATGACTGTAGGGTGCCAAAGGAGAATATGCTAGGAAAGCCTGGAGATGGTTTTTTAGTGTTTAGCACAGCCGTCGAGTGGGAAAGAAGTTGCATGTTTGCAACACATTTAGGACGAATGAAGAAACAGTTAGATGTTACAGTAGCATATGCAAAATCAAGGCAGCAGTTTCATCGTCCAATAGGAAATTTTCAATCTGTATCTAATAAAATTGCAAATATGAAAATGAATGTGGAAATTGCTGAGTTATTATTATATAAAACAGCATGGCTAAAACAGAATGGAAAAGGAAATTATTTAGAGTCTTCTATTACCAAGCTGTTTATAAGCGAGGCATATATTAAATCAAGTCTTGAACAACTACAGATTCATGGTGCAAGTGGATATCTCCTTGACTCTGGAATTGGTTCTCAAGTTGTAGATTCGTTAGCATCGACTATTTATGCCGGAACATCAGAAATTCAGCGAGGAATTATCAGTAGGTGGCTTGGTATAAAAGAACTGTAAGTAATTGCATCAACAGATGTTATGTAAAAAATACGGAAGGAATAATATATGAATAAAGTTAATTTTCGTAAAAGTTTGACACCACTTTATGTGTATCCCAAAATTTGCAAATATTCTGATATCATAGAAGATGCAGAAAGCTTTTTAAAGCCTTTGAATGATGGTGATATTGGTGAGAACAATGAACTATTAGTTTATATACATATTCCGTTTTGTAAAAATCTATGTTTATACTGTTCATACTATAAAGAACCTCTTCACCAATATACGGATAATGTAATTGAAGAACTGATTGAATCTTATATAAAAGAAATAGAGATGTATGCAAATTTTGGATTTTTCAGAAATAAAGTGCTTAAGGCAATACAAATAGGCGGAGGTACGCCGACCGATATTGATACTAAGTTGATTGTAAGATTAATTGATACTGTCAAAGCTTATTTCGGTACCAGTCAATGTGAGTTAATTGGAATGGAGGGAAATGCAGCAACTCTTCAGAACCTTGATTCTTTAAAGAATTTACAAAAAGCGGGAGTATCAAAAATAAGTTTCGGTGTTCAGACATTTAATGAGGAACTGAGAAAAAAATTAAATATTAAAACTAAAATCGATGATATTTATTCTGCCGCTTACAACATCAAACTAGCGGGTATTAATCAGATTGCAGTGGATTTGATGATCAACCTTCCTGATCAAACAGAAGAGCAGTTGTTGGAGGATGCACAAAAGATAGTAGCAATTGATCCGGATTATATTGATGTTTATGGTCTGAATGTATTCCCAAATACGAGATTTAAAAAGATATTGGATGGCAAGACATTGTTTGAGGAATTTCCTGATGATATGAGGTATTTGAAGGCTTATCAAACTATCAAAAGGGAATTGCTTAGATATGGCTATCAGCAGGTTATGGTGTTCACTTATGCTAAGCCAGGGTTGAAAGCATCGATTTATGAAAGACTGTTTTTTAGCTCTAATCTGCTTGGAATTGGTCCATCATCTAGAAGTTATCTTAGTGGAATTAGTTTCAGGAATGTTTCTTCAGTAGATGGTTACTTACAAAGTATTTCGAAAGGTAAATTTCCAATAGAGTGTGGAAACTATGCAAGTGAAAATGAGAAAGATGAGAGAAAGGTTGTATTCTTCCCCAATCTTTTAAAATGTAAGAAATATGATGGTATTGAAAAATGGGAAAAAGAATTTAACTATCTTATAAAGAAAGGTTTAGTGAAAGAATTAGATGATTGCTATGTATTAACAGATGAGGGATGTTTATGGCCGGGTAATATTTCAAGAATGTTTTTTAGTGATGAACAAATACGGAAGCATAATGTCTCGTTTTTTCAGTCAGTTATTAATAAAGATAATCCTTATAATCAAGATAAGATGGGGATTTAGTTAATATTAATGATAGTAGAATGAAAGGGTGATAAAAAATGGAAGACTATAAGGTCATAGTAAAAAATTACATTAAGAATGAATTGTTAAATGGTGAAAATACAAATATTACCGAAACAACATCCTTAATTAAGGGAGGAATTATTGATTCAATCGATATCATGCGACTTATTACATTTCTTATGGAAGAATTGAATTTTGAATTAGAGAATGATGAATATACACTTGAAAATTTTGATTCGTTAGGGAAAATTTATGCATTTCTAGATAAAAAGTGCAAGTATAGAAATATATAATTAATGAAGGTGACAAGATGTATATAGAAAAATTTAAAAAAAGGCTTACGGATGTACTGTTTTATCCAAAATTATGCAAGTATGAAGATGTTATTGAAAATGTACCACAGTACTTGGAGTTGTTGAATAGACGTTCAATAAACGGTATCGATGGATTGGTTATTTATATTCATGTACCTTTCTGTAATAGATTTTGTTTTTACTGCTCTTATTTTAAGGAACCGTTGAGTCATTATGATTATTACGCAAGAAAAAAGTATTTTGAAGCAATATGTAAAGAACTGAGGATGTACAAAAACTTTGAACATTTTAAGACGAAGAAAGTTAAAGCAATTCAGTTTGGTGGAGGAACTCCGTCATTAGTAGAACCGGATTTTTTAAGGATGGTGATACAGGAAATAAAAGAGAACTTTAACTGTGCAGAATGCGAATTGATTACCATGGAAGGGAATCCTGCAAGTTTACTGAAAGATGAAAAGCTAGAGGCTTTTTATGATATTGGTGTTCAACGTCTTAGTATCGGTGTGCAGACATTTAATAAAGAACTAAGGAAAAAGCTTTTAATTGAATCAACGGTAGAACAGATATATGAAGTTACGGAAAAAATTAATAAAATTGGGTATCGAGACTATTCGATGGATCTTATGTACAATCTTCCTGGAGAAAAAGTACAACAGGTAGTAGATGATATTCAAGAAATGGACAAACTTGGTCCTAAGTTTATTGATATATATAGCTTGAATATATTTCCAAACACCAAGTTTAAGGAAGTTATTGATAAGGGAAATTATTTTAAAGAGAAACCTAGTGAAGAAAAAAATATCCTAATGACTGCATCAGTTATAAACACATTCAAAGAATTAAAATATAATCAGGTAATGTCTTTTACTTATTCTAAAGAGGAAACAAAGACCCCTCCTCATGTTGATTATTTCTTTAACGGCGGAAGTGTACTTGGATTGGGGCCATCTTCAAGAAGCTATCTTGATGGTGTAAATTTCCGAAATGTACCGGATGTCAAAAAGTATATGAGTATGATAGATAAAGGTGAGTATCCGATTGATTGTGGAATGCTTGTTTCTAAAGAAGAACAGGATAGAAAAAAGATGGTTTTTTTCCCGTTATATTTGGTTCAAGACAAATCTGAATTAGAGGATATACAGATATATCGTAGCACAATAGATAGGCTTAAGGAATTAGGTTATATAAGTGAAGATGATAAGTATTTGCATATTACAGAGGAAGGCAAGAAGTGGACAGGAAATATTGCAACGTGTTTCTTTAGTCAAAAAGAAAAAGCAAAACATAATATATCATTCCTTAAGTCTATGAAGGAGAACGAGAACCCGTACAACCAGGATGCAATGGGTGTTAGTATGGAAAAAAGGAGAAAGTGGAAAAATGATTGGGATTGCCTTTAGAAAAGAAGTTAGTATGGCAAATTATCAAGATTTGTTCCAAAGAATTTATTACATATCGGATGCAATCAGGAAGTTTGAGCTCATTACTCAAGAGAATAAAATCATAGGATTGACACTTGATTTTGATTCAGAAAAAGTGAGCTTTAATGAACTTGAGAAAAAGGTAAATTTGTTAATTGAGCAAGAATTCAATAAAAATCTTAGTATACCCTCTAAAGTGAAATGGAAAAGCAAAGTGCAGTCACGTACATATTTTAAGAATATATTTCAAGTTATGGAAGAACAAGGAGAAGCCTTTGAAATGGGGGAAGGTTTGGTTGCAGTTGGCCAGAAATTCATGAAGGTTTATGAATTTTTTGATCAGCAACTCAAAAGTATAGTTATGAGCAATTTCAACGCAAAAGAATATCAGTATCCAACATTGCTTTCCTATAAGGCACTTGAAAAAATAAATTATATGAATTCATTTCCACAATTTTTAATGTTTATAACACATCTGCACAATGAGATTGACACTTACTATAAGGTGCAGGATTCACAGATGGGATATGAAGAGTATATTAAAATGTCTGACGGAATAGGATACTGTCTTCCTCCAACTATGTGCTATCATACATATCAGCAGTATTCCGGAAGGCAAATCCCAAGAGAGGGCATTGTAATCACCTCTCGGGGAAAATCATTTCGATATGAATCGAAATATTATAAAAATTTAGAAAGATTATGGGATTTTACAATTCGAGAAATCGTTTTTATGGGTGATAATGATTTTGTATTCAAAAATAACCGTGAGATACTGCTACAGAAGGTAATAGAATTGTTTGATACAATAGGCTTAATCGGTGTTTGTCAGTCTGCATCCGATCCATTCTTTGCAGATGAAAGCATGTTGGACAGGAGAGCAATACAGATGCTAAAAGAGAGCAAATATGAGTTTAGACTTAATGTAGATGCAGAACACACAATTGCTGTAGGATCTTCCAATCTTCATAATGACTACTTTGGAAAGGCGTTTGATCTTAAATTTGCGGATGGAGACACAATAAAAACATCATGTTTGGGATTTGGACTGGAACGTCTTACGTATGCATTTTTTTGTCAATTTGGATTAGATGAAAGCAAGTGGCCTTTATTTGTACGAAAGAGGTGGAACGTATAATGCAATTATATGAAGTAGCTGTGGACAGAGTACTCGATGTGGAGTTGAGAGATGAATTTATTGATAGACTTAATTATGTCTCTAAGGATATTGTGTCCATAGAGTTTATTGAAGAACCAAAGGTTATCTTTACCTTAGAGAAAGGTACAGAAGAGGAAAAAGATAAGATTAAGAGGATGACTGATAGGTTTTATAAATCATATAAGTTCTTTAAAAATAAAGTGTTATATGACCATAACATCGAGGTTCCAAATAAAAAGGATGTCTGGGATGAACTGGTAAGTAGTCAGGCGGTTGTTAAGGAAGAGAATGGTGTTGTGGGGATTTCAGGAGTATGCCTGGAGTTACTATCCTACTTTTCAGATCAGATTAAAAAGATGGGAGAAGAACTTGGTGCTGTAGAGTATAAATATCCGACATTGATTCCTATTAAAACCATGCAAAATATAATGTATCTATCTTCAAGACCAGAAAGTCTTAATTTCGTTTCTAGGCTTAATGAGGATATGAATTTGATTGACGATTTTTCCGAGCAGGCAAAGACAATAGAGTCAGATGTTGACATGAGTAGATTAGGAAGTCATTTTCAAACAGATATGATTAATTCTTCTGCGGTGTGTTTTCATACCTATGCCCAGTATAAAAATAGGGATTTAAATCTTACGGATAAACCGCTTATTATAGGGGCTGAAGGAAAATGTTTCAGATATGAATCCAAAAGTATGAGAACGCTTGAGAGACTCAGAGATTTTACAATGAGGGAAATCATTTGCTTAGGTACAGAGGAAATGATAAGTGAATACATAAAGAATGTAACCGAGAAGATAAAACTTTTGTTTGAAGAGATAGGAATGAACTATTACTTAGCATCCGCAAACGACCCGTTTTTTGTGGAGGAATTCTCAATTCAAAGCACATTTCAAAGAACTTTCGGATTAAAAACTGAAGTAAATGCAAGATTAAACGGGAATTCTTCCAAGGTTGCAATAGGATCGATCAACAATCACAAAGATTTCCTTGGCAGATCATTTCATATTACAAACAATGGAAAAGTGATTAATTCAAGTTGTGCAGCATTTGGTTTGGAGAGATGTGTTTATGCTTTTCTGAATCAATATGGACTAGATAAAAAACTCTGGCCCCAAATTGTACGTGAAAATGCAAATCCATAGCAACAGTTAGTAGCAAGCTGATTCGGACATTTCACACAATTCCTGGACAAAAGGAACGAATATGATGGTTAGAACTGTTGATAGATATCCATTGGCAGATAATGCAGTTGGGCATAGGGGGGTGAGAAGAGGAAAAAAAGGGAGGAATCAACTGGAAATGTGCCTAAAATCCGAAGGGAAGATTACAAATAAAAGTCAGGTATGACAGAACTGGAGTTATTGCTTAACTATAATCAGCTCCTGGCAAGTAGCTTTTTTATTACGTTTTGTGCCTTGAGCGAAGCGAAAGGAATGGCAAATAAAATGAAAATTTGTATTATTGGTGTTAAAGGCGGAATTTCAACAGTAACTATGACAGGAATTTTTAAAAGTAAAATTAATGGAACTCAGGTTGACGCACTACTTACCAATACAGAGTTATTTAAAGATATTCCTTTAATAGATACCAACAGTTTTGAATTTGGTGGATTTGATGTTAGAGCAGAGGGGATGGTTGAATCTGCAATTATTGGAGACCAAAATGACATTTTTCACATTCAGTATGATAAAGAAGTACAGAAGTGTTTAAGTGAAGTTCAGGTATTTAAGGGTGTATGTATTAATGGTGGAACTGCTATAGAGGATATTGGTACAAGTGAATCGAGAAAAAATTGCAACAACCTTGCGGAAGCAGTAGATCATATTAAAAAAGAATTGTTAGCATTTAAGGGAAACGATGACTGCATTATGGTTAACCTTGCTTCTACAGAAGCAACTATTCGAATGAATGAAAATCATTCATCTATTGATAATTTTAGAAGAGCCATTGAGTTAAATGAATGCAATATTACACCAGGTCAGCTTTATGCATATTGTGCAATCGATGAAGGAATTCCTTATATCAATTTTACACCATCAATTTGTGCAGATTTTCCAGCATTAGAGGAACTTGCTCTTGAAAGGAAAGTACCTATCGCGGGTAAAGATGGAAAAACCGGAGAAACATTATTAAAGACTGTATTATCAGAATTATTTAGAGTTCGTAATCTAAATGTTGAAATGTGGTATGGAACTAATATTTTAGGAAACTTAGATGGTAAAGTTTTAGATTATGGTGATAATAAAGAGACTAAGATTGCTTCTAAAAAGCAGGTATTGCAGAAATGCCTTGGTTACTCTCCGGACTGTAAAGTTAGAATCGACTATATGAAACCGATGGGAGATAATAAAGTTGCCTGGGATTATATTCTGTTCAGCGGATTTGGCGGAGCAAAGATGAATATGACATTTACTTGGCAGGGAATTGATTCCTTCCTTGCAGCACCACTGGTTATCGACTTAATTCGATTAACACAGTATGCATGGAAGAAGGAGAGTTATGGAACGCAAAGTCAATTTTCACTATTTTTCAAAACACCTCTTGGTACTGACGTAAATATGACTTCAGATCAATATAGAATTTTAAAGGATTGGTTAGAGTCGACTAAATAATAGGGACACAATTATATTAAATGATAATGAGGTTGGGGAAAATGTTTCGAATGGTTGAAATAGAGATTAATTCACAATGTAATCGTAAATGCTCTTACTGCCCAAATTCATTTATGAAAAGAAAAGAACAAGGGGAAATGGAATCAAAAGTATTTTATAAGTTACTAGAAAGCCTGAGAAAGATAAAATTTGATGGCAGAATTTCGTATCATTTCTTTGGAGAGCCTTTGCTATGTAAAAATTTAATTCCATACGTGAAAGAGACAAAAATACAATTACCCGATAGTAAAATTTTTCTATATTCCAATGGAGATTATTTGGATAGGGAAAAGTTGGTTTTACTGAATGACTATGGTGTTGATAAATTTATTATAACTAATCACCAAGGTAATGGTCATAGATTTCAAAAAGTTTATGACCATATAAGTGATAACCTTAAAGA
>Ga0134093_1002949_pt1 | contig 12741 bp, 9 predicted proteins | sample 4_1taG_FD_94452 | JGI IMG/M metagenome (GOLD analysis project Ga0134093, IMG submission 94452) | Switchgrass degrading microbial communities from high solid loading bioreactors in New Hampshire, USA - 4_13_20_68_A1 metaG | ecosystem: Engineered > Bioreactor > Semi-continuous > Anaerobic >...
CCGATCTCGTCCTGAAAGCGGAAGACGTTGTGCGACCACGTGTCGCTCGGGTCGTCGATCACTACCGCGCGCGCCGCCGGTCCCGCGAACACTTCCACGCCGTGCCGCTTGTCGAACAGGCTGGCGATCTGCCCGGTCTGCGGGTCGATTTCCAGCCGGAAGAAGCGGTTTTCGAGCGTGTGATCGGTCGCGCTGAGCGACGTTTCCGACGCGGGCGCGGCCTCGACCGGCACGATGCGATACGTCCGCCAGCCGAGCGGCGGCAGATCGGCGGTGAACGTCAGACGCCGCTGCCCGCCCGAAGTCGCCCACGACTGGACGTCCTGCACCGGCACTGGCCGGTCCTCGTCGTCCAGCAGCGCGAAGGCCGCCGGAACGCCGCGCGTCTGCAGCGCCACATTCACCCGGCTGCGCCACGCATGTGGGTTGAACACCGTCAGCGGCTTGACGCCTTCCTGCGCAGGAATGTCGATCGCCCATGCGATCGACTGGATCGCGTCGTTCTGCACGCGGTCCGCAATCGCCAGCGCCTCGCCAAGCTGGTCGCGCGCGTCGTCGTAGGCAGCTTCCAGGCTGGTGCCCGCCAGCGTATCGTGGAACTGGTTGAACAGCACCTGCTTCCAGGCGCGGGCGAACTCCTCGCGGGGATAAGGCATCCCCGTCAGGCGGTACGCGATCGCGGCGAACTTCTCAGCCGAGATCAGGCGATTTTCCGCCTGACGGTTCCACCGCTTGATGCCGGAGTGCGCCGCGTAGCACCCGCTGGCGTGATGCTGCAATTCGTCGTGCACGACCGGGATTGGCAGATCGCGCGCCTCAATCGTCTCGAAGTACGTGTCGGGGTCGCTAAACACCAGCCGGGGAAAGTCGGGGTCGTCGTTCAGGCGGCGGATGCTCTCGATGTTTTCGCGCGTCGGCCCGCCGCCGTGATTGCCCACGCCATAGAAGCACATCAGCTCATCAAACGGCGGCTTGAGCTCCCCCGCGCAGCGCCGGATGTGCTGTTCCAGGTCCTTGCCCCACGTGCAATACTCGAACGGGAGCCGGAGCGCCAGCACGCGGGAGCCATCGTCCGCCTGCCACCAGAACAGGCGGCCCGGCAGGCCCTTCTCGTGCGGCATGGGGCGCATGAAGACATAGCGCCGCAGCCCCGCTTTCCGAAGCAGTTGAGGCAGCATTCCGTTATGTCCAAAACTGTCCACGTTGTAGCCGGTCGTCGCCATGACGCCGAACTTCTCGCGGAAGTACCGCTGCCCGTACAACGCCTGCCGCACGAACGACTCGCCCGAGGGGATGTTGCAGTCCGGCTGGATCCACCATCCGCCGACCACGCGCCAGCGCCCCTCGGCCACGCGCTGCTTGATCTCCTCAAACATGGCCGGGTCGCTGCGCTCGACCCACTCGTAAAACTGGGCGGAACTGGAGACGAACACGAAATCGTCGTACTCGCTCAGCCGGTCCAGCGCAGAGCGGAACGTCGCCTTAACCTCGTGGTAGCCTTCATGCCACTGCCAGAGCCACACCGGGTCGATGTGCCCGTTGCCGATCATATGGAGCGTATGTTGCTTCATGCCTGCGGATCACCTTCTGAGGGGGCAGTCAGCGGATGGCGCGCGTGCATCACCACCGGCACGCCGTCTTCCCATTCCAGGCGACCGAGGAACATCGCGCGCCCATCCGCGACCCAACCGTGATACACCATCCACTCGCTGCCGTCGTTCCAGCGCACAATGTCCTGCCCGCCCGGCCCGACCAGCCCCTCGGGGAGATTCGTCTTCAGCAGCGGCTGGCGGCTCGGCTTGGTGTAGGGGCCAAAGATCTCGTCGCTGACTGCATACCCGATCGCGTACTGCGGGGTAGCGTAGTCGTTGGCAGAGTAAAAGAGATAGTAGCGCCCGTCGTGCTTCCAGAGGGTTGGCGCTTCGATCAGGCGGCCTTCCCAAAACTGATCGCGCTCCAGAAGCTGCACCGGCTCCCCGACCAGACTCAGCCCATCGGGCGCAAGCTGCTGGATGTAGAGCCACGTCTTGCCGCCGAGCGCGTTCCCGTCGTTCTTCCACAGCAGGTACGGCGTGCCGTCGTCGTCCACGAACGACGCCGCATCAATCGAGCCACCCTGCTCCGTCTGGCAGATCAGCGGACCGTCGCCCTGAGGCTCGAATGGTCCTTCCGGCGTGTCGCTGGTCGCCACGCCGATGCACTGCACGCCCTGATAGCGCGCGACGTGATACATCACGTACTGCTCGCCGTCGAAGGTCGTCACCTCGGGCGCCCACGCAAAGCCAAAGTCCTGCACGGCCCACGCGGGCAGGCGGGGGAGCGCATCGGGCAGCATCTCCCAGTGGACGAGGTCCGTCGAGCGCGCGACCTGGATATTCACCCCGCCAGAGTTAGTCGCGTAGGCGTAGTAGGTATCGCCCACGCGCAACACGTCTGGGTCGGGAAAGTCCCAGTCGATTACTGGGTTGCTATAGCCGGTGGACGGCGTGGGAGTTGGACCCTGCGCCGCCGCAGACCCGGTTGTTAGCCCGATAACCAGCGCGACGGTCAAAGCGATCAGCGCCAGCAATAGCTGTATCATGTGCTGAACCCTTGTTTTAGCGGCCCGGCTGGCTGCTCGGTCGATGTGTTGTCCGGCTGGCCGTACGGCGCCAGCACATTCACCAGCGCCTCGGCCACCTGCCCGAGCCGCTTTCCGCCGAGCGTGATGTCCGCGGCAATCCGCGCGCGGCGCACCGGCGCGGTGCTCGGCAGCTTGAGCGCGAAGGCTGTCTCGGCGGTGCCGTGCGCGTCGAGCGTGATGCGCTGCTCCGGCTGCTGCGCGCCCCACCCTGACGGCGTGACGAGGCGGATCGTCGCATCCACCGTGCGATTAAACGGGTTTCGCACCACGACCTTGATGTCGCAGTACTGCCCGGCGCGCGCCGTGATCCGGTAGGGGTGGATGGTCGCGGCCTGGTCTTCGCCGCCCAGGTCGAACGCATCCAGCGGCAGCAGGGCGCGGTGATGGGCTTCGAGCGCCTCGCCCCGCGCGTCGAGCCTGTCGAAGTAGTCCGGCTCGACCCAGTACGGTCCCCAGTGCCCGGACAGGATCACATCCGGCGACAGCTTGCGATACAGCGCCGCCGACGCGCGGTAGTCTGAGATGTTGAAACGGTTGGCGTAGACGTAGTTCCACGACTGCCCGTTCGTGTTCTGATACTGGTCGCCCACCGCCAGCACCCGCTGGCCGTCCACCTCGAACGAGATGCCGACCGCATAGCGGGTGTGGCCCGGCAGCGGATAGCATGTCAGCGTGTACTCTTCCCACTGGATCGGCTGCTCAAGCGGGAGCACCCGGTCCACAGGGATCGGGTCGTACCACAGGCACGGCAGGTCGTAGTATTCGGGGAACTGGAGAATGGTGGCGAAGTTCTCCGCCGCCCAGACCTTCGTCCCCTCGACCTCGCGCAGCAGGTTGCACCCCGCGACGTGATCGTCGTGGTAGTGCGTCAGGATGACGGCGGAAATCTCCTTCACACCGAAGTCGCTTTTCAGCTTCGGAATGGTGTACAGCCACGGCCGCCGCGAGGCGCGGTCGGTCCCAGCAGCGAACCCGGTCACGAAGTCATAGCCAAAGTCGATCATCAGCGCCTTGCCGCTCTCCGACAGCAGCACGTAGGCGTTGGCGACGCTGGTCCGGTTCCACAGCAGATGCGGCGTCACCACGTCGTACGGCTGGTCGAGGAAGCGGAACAGGCGCGAGTTCTCGCCACGGTCCTGAAGCAGCTTCCACAGCCGGTCGATCAGCAAGTCGATCGCCAGCGCGGGCTGGTCCATCGGCTCGCCATGCGACGGCAGCAGGACGTCGGCGCACTGGCCCTTGAGCGAGATCAGCGAGGCGATGCTGGCCGCCACGCCCTCGGCGCCGTTGTACGTCCACTGGGTCGCCGCCAGCGACCACACCTGCCCCGGCGCCGCGATCAGGTCGCCGGAGAACGCCCAGCGCTTGCCATCCACATCCGCCAGCAACGTCAGCGAGCCGGTGGTGTGGCCAGGAGTCGGCAGAACGGTGAAGCGCACGCCGGAGAACTCCCACGACGAGTAATCGCCGAGCAGTCCGGACACCGGCACGGGCTCCAGCAGCGAGAATCGGTCTTCCCGGTTGTTGTAGTTGTTGGCAACCGGTCGCGATTGCCAGTGTTCATCGACCTTGGCGAACAGGTCCTGCTCAGCCGACGGCACCCAGATCGGGATACCCTGCTCGACGGCGCGCGGCAGGCCCTGAACCTGATCGCGGTGGTGGTGGGTGACGAGGATCGCCGAAACCTTCTCCACCCCGATCTCAGGGAGCTTATCCAGCACATCTCCGCAGCCGAAGTCGATCAACACCGCTTCACGGCCGCTGCGCACGACATAGACATTGCAGCTATCCACAAAGCGGTATACGGAGTCAGACAGCTTGTCCATGATATTTAGTGGTTGCTCTCAATCATTGATACCGGCCGTAACGTTCGGCCGCTTCGACCAGCCGGAAGATATTTTCGTCGGGCGTGTCGCGCCCGCACTGGTCCCCCGTCGACAGGATGAAACCGCCGCCCGCCCCGGCTGCGTCGATGGCGCGTCTCGCGGCGTCCTCTACATCCTGCGGTGTGCCACGGAGCATCACGTCCGTGGTGTGAAGATTCCCCATCAGTGCGAGCTTCTCCCCGTGGGCGCGTTTGACTTCGGCCAGATCGCAGTCGCCCATCGGCGGAATCTCGAGCGGATTAATGCAGTTCAGATCGGTTTCTTCCGCGTACCAGCGCACCAGCTCACGTTCCTTGCCGCACGAGTGCAGCATGGTCGGAACGCCCGCCTCGCGCGCCATACGCGTCAGCTTCTTGATCGTCGGCAGCGATAGCTCCCGCGCGATCTTCGGCGATTGCAGGGTGATCGTGCCGGACCCGCTCAACAGCACGAAATCCGGCTTCTCATCCAGGATCATTTCCATCTGTTTGAGCACCTGCCGCTCGTGAAGCTGCCGCAGTTGCTCGATGTAGTCATGCTTGAAGTAGTACCACGTGCTCAGGTCCATCAGGCCGCCTCGAAACAGGCCCAGCCACGTGTGGAAGCCCGGATAGTTAATGCTGACGCCAAACGCACCCAGCTCGCCCAGCACTTCGCGCTGGTAGTGCAGCAGCGACGGGTTGTAGCCCACCGGCGGCGCGAACCACTTTTCCAGCAGCGGCCACATCGTCTCGATGTCGTCAATTGGCGGGCGCGTGGTCGTGGGCGAGTCCGCGAGGTAGTACGTCACTTCCTCGGTATACGGGATGCCGTCGAGCCGCCCGCGCCGCCGCACGACCCACCGGTCGGCGGTTTTGCGGATGTCCTCGACCACGCTGGCGCGCTCGCCCGGCCACTGGTACTGCATCGACCCGTCGGTAAACCACCCGTCGATCCCGAAGTAGCGGACGGCCTCGATATACGCGCGCCACAACGGCGGGTCTGCGAAGTAATACACTTCCCAGAACGGCTTGCCCGTCAGGCGACACGGGATCATGTTCGAGAAATCGGGCGCCACCGGCACGCGATCGGGCTGCCCGTTGGTCATCGCCACGATCATCCGCTCGCGTGACGTTATCCCGGCCATGCTCAGCCAGCCCTTTTCCCCAGAGGGATCAGCGCCGGAGTGCCTCTGCGGACCGCATCCACCGCGTAGATGTACAGCGCCGCCGACCACGACTGCCCGTCAAAGCCCATCGGTCGACCTGATTGCCCGTGGAACCACTCGTTAAAGCCCCACTCGCCGGTCTTTCCGGCGCGGTTCATCGCTCGCAGCTTGCCAAGCTGGCGCGCCGCTTCGTCCAGGCGGCCTGCCCGCACCAGCGCTGCGATGTAGAACCCCCCAATGTACGGCCACGCCCCGCCGTTGTGATAGTGATGCGGCAGGTTGAGATTCCGCACCCGATAGTAGTCACGCCAGTCCTTGTCTCCCGGCTGGATCGGCGGGTACAGACAGCGGACCGGGTACGGCTCGTTGAGCCCGCAGCCGTGAATGTAGTCGAGAATCTTGTCGGCCTGCACCTGATCGGCCACGCCGAACAGGATCGCCAGCAGGTTGCCGATCGTGTCCAGGCGATCGGCATAGTCGCGGAATGCAACGTACGGTAGATAAAACGGCCGCACGACCAGCTCGGTGTCAATCCGCTTGAGCGTGTACAGCCATTCCTGACGCTCGCGGCTGATCGCATCCCAGTCCTTCGGCTGCTCGGGGCCAACCCACAGCACAAGGTTGATCTTGCGGCGGACGTCGACAGCCTGCGCCGCATACTCCTCGGATGGCTCGCCCAGCGCCCCGGCAAGCTGCGCCATACTATTCCATACGGCGTAATACAGCACATTGGCGTAGAGCGTGTTGTACCGGTTGGCGAAAAGATCCGCCCAGTCCATCGACTCGTGCGCTTCGAGCAGGCCGCACTCGTTGACGTCCTGATAGCGCAGCCAGAGCAGCGCCGCTTGCAGGCTGGGCCACGCTTCCCGCAGGAAATCGGTGTCGCCCGTCGCCTGATAATCGAACGCGTGCCCCAGGATGTACCACAGGTTGCTATCGATCACGCCCGCGTGAGCCGTATCTTTGACGATGCGATCGTCGCCGGCGCTGCTGTCCATACGGAACCCGTACGCCACCAGCGCCGGGTCCTCGACGTTCGCCATGCCGACGTTATGCGGGATCTTGCCCAGTGGAGACTGGAAGCGGCGTAGCGTCTGCAACGAGCGGCGATGGATCGCGCGCCCCTCGGGGTCGTCGCACAACAACAGCCCCAGCCCCGCGATCATGCTATCGCGCGCCCACACCTGACGATATGCCTGCGACGATCCCAGCAAGCCGAGCTCGTCGCCGTTCGCCAGCAGAATTTGTTCGGCGCGCATCACGCCCTCGTCACGCTCTCCCGTCGTCATAGTCCAAACTTCCCCACGCAATCGTGGCTCTGCACAAAGTGCGTGATCTTGTCGACTACCGTCTGCTCGACAGCATCCAGCGCCGGAAGCACGTCCTCAACCGGCATCGCCAACACGTCGGCGTTAAGCATCCGTTTCTCACGCCCCAGCGCCGCCAGGAATGCGTTTTCGAGGTCGGTGGCGATGTTGATCTTGGTCACGCCGCCGCCTGGCAGGTGGATCGCGCGCTGGATGTCGTCTGCGGGCACGCCGGAGCCGCCGTGCAGCACCAGCGGGACGTCCGTCACCGCGCGGATCGCCTGCAGCCGCTCAAAGTCGATCTTCGCCTGCCGCACCTTGTAGACGCCGTGCACCGTCCCTACCGACACCGCCAGCGCATCCACGCCCGTCTCCTGCACGAAGCGGCGCGCCTCTTCCGGCACGGTGAAAAGTTCGGTGTCGTCTTCCGTCTCGATATTTTCCTGATCGGCTTTGCCGATGCGCCCTAGCTCCGCCTCGACCGAAACGCCATGCCCGTGCGCATACTCGACAACCTCGCGCGTGATGGCGATGTTCTCATCCAGCGGTTTGTCAGACGCATCGATCATCACCGACGTGAATCCGGCGGCGATCGCTTCCTGGATCACGCTGAAATCGCGGGTGTGGTCGAGATGCAGCGTCACCGGCACGCGGATCCCCAGGTGGCGAAGCTGCTCGAAGAACACCGCGCCAAACTCAGCGGCGGTGACTTCATACCACCCGAACTCGTTTTGCGAGATCTGGACGATCACCGGCGATGACGTGCGCTGTGCGGCGCGCAACACCGGCGCGATCGCCGGGGTATAGCGCGGCGCGAACGACCCGACCGCGCACCCGACTTCGCGCGCGCGCTCGAGCATGGTCCGAAGCGTCAGCAAATTAGGTGCTCTCGTGAGCATGAGTTGCACTCTTATCCATCAGGCTATAAAACGCGTTGAGCGGCGTTTGCAGCGCAAGATATCCATCTTCATAGAGCCGGACGTGGCGTCGATGGCGCTCGTCATCCGGCTCGAACAATTCGGTGTTAACCGGCACCATCGCGTCGACCGCTTCGCTCGCATCGGCGAACAGCCCTGCGCCGATCCCCGCGATCATCGCCGCGCCGAGCAGCGTCACTTCCGAGACGGGCGCGACCTCGAACACGCAATCCGAGACATCCGCCTTGATCTGCATCCACAGTTTGTTGCGCGATCCCCCGCCCGCCGCCAGCGCGCGCTCGATCGGCGCGCCGGTCAACTGCTCGGCGGTGCGGCGGATCCGCTCCATCTCATAGGCCGTCCCCTGCAACACCGCCTTGAGCAGATCGATCTGGCGGTGGTGCGCTTCCAGGCCGATGAACGCGGCCCGCGCCGAGTGCCCGCGATTCAGCGACGACGACCCGCCGCCCAGCAGGTAAGGGTAGTACAGAATGTCGATCGGCGCTGCGTCGCCCTGCGCCAGCAGATCGTCAAGCTGCTGGTAGCTCATTTGCGGCGCGTCGAAGATCGTCCGCAGCCACTCGACCGACCCGCCAGACACCGATAGCCCGCCCAGCCAGTAGTAGCGCCCTGGCACCACATGGCACCCGAACGACAACCCAGACTCATAATCTTCGGCGGTCAGCGGGCGCGGCTCCAGCGTGCCGAGCAGCACTTCCGCCGTGCCCATCGAGTCGAACACCTTATGCGGCGTCACGGCGCCAATGCCGAGCGCCCCACAGATGTGATCGTGCCCCGCCACAGCGACCGGCACGCCGACCGGCAGGCCGCTGCGCGCGCTCCCCTCGGCGTGGACGCGCCCGGCCGGTTCCCCGCTGGACAGCGCGGGCGGGAACAGCCCCGGCGGCAGGCCGAGCGACTGGATCCACTCGTCGTCCCAGCGCCGCTGATCGATGCGGAACGCGAAGGTCCGCCCCGCCAGCGAATAGTCGGTCACAAATTCGCCCGTCAGCGCGTGGACGATGAAATCCGCCGCGGACAGCCACACCGTCCCGTTGAGCACCGCCGGATCGTGCTGCAGCAGCCACAACAGCTTCGCAAGGCTGACCTTCGAGCCGGGATGCAAGCCGGTCTTGCAGAAACGCGCGACCGGATCATCCTCGTTTGCCAGGAGGTCCGCTTGCGGTGCGGCCTGGGTATCGAACCAGGGGAAGACGTGCGTGCGCGGCTCGCCGGTGGCGCGATCGAGCAGCACGCCCGTCTCGGCCATGCTCGTCACACCCACCGCCGCGATCTGCCCCGGCGGCACGCCCTCAAGGGCCTCGCGTAACGCCTCGCAGACGGTATCGCGCAGCTCGTACGGGTCGTAATACGCCACGCCATCGGGGGTCACACGCGTCGGGGTAGGCCGGCTGGCGAGGCGCAACGCGGTTCCCGCGCTGTCGAACAGCCCGGCCTTACACGACGTCGTGCCGATATCCACGCTGGCAAGATTCATGCCGACAGCGCCGCTCTCACTCGCTCCATTGCCAATCGCGGACTGGTCAGAAACCGCTCGCGCAGATGCTCCGGCAGCCGGTCCAGCACGCGCGCCATCGACGCCTGCGCCAGCACGACCACGTCCACTTCCCCGGCGAACGCTTCCAGCGCCTCGGCTAGCAGCGTATCGTGTCCAGCGGGGTCGCCCGCCATCAACCGCTGATATGCAGAGTCGACCAGCCGCGACTTGATCGTGACGCTGCGCCCCTGCTCCGATGCTTTGGCGCGGATCAGGCGCTGCGTCGGCTCCAGCGTGGTCGGCAGCGTCGCCGCCACGCCGATCACGCCGCCCCGCGCGACAGCCGCTTCGGCCATCGCGTCGTCGATCCGCACCACCGGCACGCTGACCCGCTCGCGCATCCGCTCGGCCACCTCGCCCACCGACGAGCAAGCGCTCAGAATCGCGTCTGCGCCGACCTGCTCGGCGAACTCGGCGTAGTGCAGCAGCCGGTCTTCGACCTGCGACACGTCGCCGCCGTTGTCCCGAAGCTGCGGCAAGATCGAGTCGTCTACGAAGTTGACGACGTCCACGCCGGGCACCAACTCAGCCGCCAGTGCCTTCAGCGGCTCGACCGTCGCAGCCGTGGTGTGAATGATCGCCAGCCGTGTCATACCTGCTCTCGCTGCTTCCGATATGCCGCCCACGTCTCACGGATCAGGCGGTAGTCGTCTTCGGTGAGCGGCTCGCCCGTGCGGTCGATGTGCGTCGCAAAGTACAGCGTGGGCACGCCCATCACCGGTTGGAGTTTGACATACGAACGCCACATTGCAAGGTCCTTAATGGGCCAATTATCGGTGTCGATGATCACGCCGGGGCAGGCGATCTTGACCAGCCGCGCACGGTGCTGCATCGCGCTGTTGACGTCAGCGTTCATGTTGATGTCGTTCAGGCGGATCATATCGACGCAATCCGCCAGATACGGGTGCGGCGTGTGCGCCATCACCAGCGCATCCGGCTTGACCCGCTTCGATTCGTCGTAGATGATCCGCAGATAGCGGCGCATCAATTCCAGGCCCCATTCTCTGCCCTGGCGCTTCAGCCCTGGCCCGCTCGGAATGCGCGCCGTGAAGTCGATCTTGAACCCGTCCGCGTCGTACTCGCCGAGCATCCGCTGGATCGACTCGCGCAGAATCTGCTCCGCGAGCGGGCTGGTCGGGTCGATCGCAACCGGCAGCCCGGCGCGATTGGTCACGCACGCCTCAAGCGGCAGCCCCTCAGGGTCCCACGCCTTTAACCACAGCAGCACCTTCCGCCCCAGGGCATGCTGCTCTGCGATGAAGCCCGGCAGGTCCGGCCACTTCACCGGATCGACGCAGTTCTCGCCATAGGTGGCCTGCCACTTGTCGTCCAGCACCACGATCCCCGGATCGATGTCGTGCTGTTCCAGCGCGCGCAGAAAACCTTCGTACAAGTCCTGGCGGGCGTAGTCCGGCCCGAAGCCCTGCTCCTGCCTGGCGACGCCGCACTGCGCGCCCCACCCGCAGAAGATCGGCTCGCGCCACCACCCCGGTTGCAGCCGGTTCGCTGGCGGCGGGACGCATCCATGCCGCACCAGCGCAGCGGTGTGACGCTCCAACGCCTCATATGGCGACGACGCGAAGTCGAACCCCAGCGCGGGCAGCTCGTAGCGCCCCTCGACCGCCGTCTGCCCCTCGTATTCCAGGCCGAGCGCGAACGCATCCAGCCGCCCCTCGTAGTTGTAGGCAGTGTAGAGGTTCTCGCCGGGCGCCGCTTCCACGCCGATGCCCAGCCACGACTCGCCCAGTTGGAAGGCGTAGCAGAACAGCGGCGGCGTGAAGAACCAGTCTTCGCGCCCTGGCAGCGAGGTACCGGTCAGGTCGATGGTCGTCGCGCCGTTGATCGGGAAGGAGTAGATCTCCCTGCGCGTCGGCTCGGCGTTGAAGCCCTCGACGAAATACTGGCCGGACATAAAGAAGCCGGTTCCCCACTTCAGGCTGCCGGAGTAGTATCCGCCGAAGTAGCGCACGTCGGTCAGCTCGCCGCGCCCCTCAACCACGATCCGGTAGCGGAAGCGGTCTGGATAGCACTCGAAGATGTACTGCTTGGCGTCCCACACCGAGCTTTCGGCGTCCAGCGTCAGGGTAATCACGCCCTCGCCCTGCTCGGCGCGCCACTCGCCAAGCCGCACCGTGTCATCATAGCCGCGCGTGCTGTGCACGCTCGACGGAACAAATAACTCTGCAATCGGTCGCTCATCTGGGGTATTGAGATACATGAACGGGCGATCCGTCGCCCACGTCAGTCGGTAGCACTCCGCATCCACTCGCAGCGTGCCGTTTTCATGGTGAAGTGATAGCACTTGCTTCAATCCTTATAGCCGGTTAACGCCCGGCCAGCCCTGTGATATTCACACCCTGGACGAAATAACGCTGGAAGATCAGGAAGATGACCAGCACCGGCAGCATGACGACCAGGCTGGCCGCCATCAGATGATTCCACGCGGGCGATCCCCCCGCCGCGAACTCGAACTGCCGCAGCGCAAGCTGCAGCGTGTACTTGCTCTCGTCCTGCAGATAGAGCAGCGGACCCATGAAGTCTTGCCAGGCGCCCTGGAACTTCAGGATCGCCACCGTCGCCAGCACCGGCCGCGAGAGTGGCAGCGCGATGCTCCACCAGATGCGCAATTCCGACGCCCCGTCGATCTTAGCCGCCTCGGACAGCTCGACCGGGATGTTCCGCATGAACTGGCGCATCAGAAAGATCTCGAACGCCGTCGCCCCCAGCCACGACGGCACCGTCAGCGGCAGAAACGTATTGACCCACACATCCGATCCCTGGAACCCGAACGCCGGAATTCGGGAGAAGATGATGAAGCGCGGGATCATGACGACCACTTCGGGGACCATCATCGTCGCCAGCACCACCCCAAAGAGCAGGTCGCGGCCCGGCCAGCGCAGGCGGCCAAACGAGTAGCCCACCAGCGCGGTCGACAGCACTGCCCCAACGGTGCTGACGCCGGTGATAATCAGCGAGTTAAGCGTCCAACGCCCCCACTGCCCGAAACTGAAGGCGTCCCGGTAATTATGCCACGCCAGGGGTTGCGGAATCCAGTTCGGATTTGCGAGGTCTGCGGACGTCTTCAGTGACGTCGAAAGCATCCAGACGACCGGCACCACAAACAGGAACGCCACACCTGCCAGGATAAGCCAGGCGATCACGCGAGACACCTTGAACCGCTGCCAGCTTGTCATCCTCTGCGCCTGGGCGATACGACTTGTGACTGCCATTCGATCCCCCTCTCGCCTCAGCTCGTCTCGTAGTAAACCCAGCGCTTGGACATCGCAAGCTGGAAGAGCGTGATCACCAGGATGATGGCAAACA
>Ga0134093_1002967_pt1 | contig 12667 bp, 9 predicted proteins | sample 4_1taG_FD_94452 | JGI IMG/M metagenome (GOLD analysis project Ga0134093, IMG submission 94452) | Switchgrass degrading microbial communities from high solid loading bioreactors in New Hampshire, USA - 4_13_20_68_A1 metaG | ecosystem: Engineered > Bioreactor > Semi-continuous > Anaerobic >...
AGAGGGTGCAGGGGACCCCGTGTCAATAGGAACGTGGAATAAATGCGGTAAATTTTGTACAAACATTATTGCAGTTGTTTTGTATAGAAAAAAAGTTGCCAACGATTACTTGACAGAAACAAATCATCAGTATGTATTGAAAGCCTTTTGATGATGTGATATAATGTCAATGGTAAAAAAAGAGAGTGTATGGCTTGTCGGAAGTTGCTTTTTGCCAGCGGACAAGCATATTGTGAACACTTACTGTGTATTAGAAAACCGTTTGATAAAAGATTATTTCAAATAATACGAAGAAGTTTACAACTTTTAACATAAATACTGCTTACCCTTTTTAAAGAGGGTAAGCTTTCACTTTTTATAATGTTACCTCATGGGGGAAATTTTATGAAAATATATCGGGCTGGTATTGATGTAGGATCTACAACAGTTAAGTTGGTTATTATCAATGATAATAATAAAATTGTATTCAGTGAATATCGCCGTCATTTATCCAATATACAGGAGACATTGGCCGGTCTTTTAGAGAAAGCAATAAAAGTTGTTGGTGATTGTAAACTGAACGTTAAAATTACCGGTTCCGGTTCCATTAATCTTGGAAAAATATTAGGAATTGAATTCATACAAGAAGTAGTGGCTGTTGCAACCGCTTTGAAATTCAAAGCACCGCAAACAGATGTAGCGATTGAGCTTGGTGGCGAGGATGCAAAAATCATTTATTTCAGCGGTGGTTTGGAAGAACGTATGAACGGTGTATGTGCAGGCGGTACAGGTGCATTTATTGATCAAATGGCCGCTTTATTGCAGACCGATGCATCAGGACTGAACGAAAAGGCTGCAAACTATAAACAAATCTATCCCATTGCTGCACGATGTGGTGTATTCGCTAAATCCGATATTCAGCCGCTTATTAATGACGGTGTTTCAAAAGAGGATTTAGCTGCGTCCATTTTCCAGGCTGTTGTAAACCAGACTATATCAGGATTGGCATGCGGCAAGCCAATTCGTGGATGTGTTGCTTTTCTTGGAGGTCCTCTTCACTTTTTGCCTGAATTAAAAAAAGCATTTATTCGAACCTTAAAGCTTACGCCGGAAACAACCGTTGACCCTGATAATTCCCACTTGTTTGCCGCCCTGGGTGCCGCATTAGAGGCAAATGACACAACGGCATTCAGTCTCAGGGAACTTATTCAAAAATTAAAAAGCGGCTTTAAATTGAATTTTGGCATTAAACGATTAGACCCACTATTTGAAAATCAATCAGAATATGAAGATTTTATCAATCGACATCAAAAATCCGTCATTCAAAAAGAAAACTTAAAGTCATATTCCGGCAATTGTTTCCTTGGCATTGATGCAGGTTCTACAACGACAAAAATAGCGTTAATCGGCGATAAGGGGCAGCTGCTTTTTTCCTACTATTCAAACAATTACGGCAATCCAATTCAATCCGCCATTAACGGGCTTTCGCAGCTTAAAAAGGAACTGCCTGACACCGCAAAAATTGTACGTTCATGCGCTACAGGATATGGCGAATACCTCTTAAAATCCGTATTTTGTTTGGATGAAGGTGAAGTAGAAACGATTACCCATTGTACAGCCGCATCCTTTTTTGAACCAAATGTTGATTGTGTCTTGGACATTGGCGGACAGGACATGAAATATATTAAACTCAAAAACGGAGCCGTTGACACCATTCTCTTAAACGAAGCATGCTCATCCGGCTGCGGTTCGTTTATAGAAAACTTCGCTAATTCTTTGGGATATAATGCGGAGGATTTTGCAAATAAGGCATTATTTGCAACCAATCCGGTCGACCTTGGGACTCGCTGTACGGTTTTTATGAATTCAAATGTTAAGCAGGCCCAAAAAGAAGGCGCAACGGTAGCTGATATTTCCGCAGGGCTTGCTTACTCGGTTATAAAAAATGCTTTGTTTAAAGTAATCAAGCTAAGTAATTCCAAAGAACTCGGACAGCATATTGTGGTGCAGGGCGGTACTTTTTACAATAAAGCTGTTTTGCGAGCTTTTGAAAAAATAGCCGGTGTAAATGCAATATGTCCGGATATTGCCGGTATTATGGGAGCCTTTGGTGCCGCATTAATTGCCAAAGAACGTTATCATGGGCAAAAAACATCCATGCTGTCCCTTGAGGATGTTACCAATTTATCCTATAAGTCCTCTACGGCTCGCTGCGGAAAGTGTTCCAATAACTGCATGCTCACTGTTATTACCTGTTCCGACGGCAGACGTCACATTACAGGCAACAGGTGTGAAAAAGCTCTTGGAGAGAATAAAACGGAAGAAAAAGCCCCAAATATATTCAAGTATAAACAAAAAAGAATGTTTGATTACAAGCCTCTAAAAATCAGTGAGGCAAAAAGAGGATATATCGGAATACCCCGAGTTTTAAACATGTACGAAAACTTTCCGTTTTGGGCAACCTTTTTCAAGGAATTGGGATTCAGCGTTGTTCTTTCGCCGTTCTCCAGTAAAAAAATATACCAGTTAGGCATGGATTCCATACCTTCCGAATCGGAGTGTTATCCGGCAAAGCTTGCCCATGGCCATGTGCAATGGTTGATTATGAACGGTGTTGACACGATTTTTCACCCTTGCGTTTTTTATGAAAACCAAGAAACACCTGACGCGCAAAACCACTATAACTGCCCAATCGTTATATCTTATGCAGAAAATTTAAAAAATAACGTTGAAGAAGTTGTAAGCGGACAAGTAAAGTATATTCGGCCGTTTATTGCTTTCACGAACGAAAAAACCGTAAGGGAACGCTTAATTCTTCTTTGCAGGGAAGAGTGGGGTATTTCCGCTAAAGAAGTTTGTGCAGCTGTTAAAAAAGCATGGCGTGAACAGAAAAAAGCAAAAGAAGATGTTAAAAATGAAGGGAAAAACATTTTAAAATGGTTGGAGAAAAACGGCAAGCGTGGTATTGTATTGGCCGGGCGGCCATATCATGTGGATCCTGAAATAAACCACGGCATACCTGATTTAATCGCATCGTACGGGCTTGCTGTATTAACAGAAGATAGTTTGCCGGTAGACTTCAAACCTCAACGTCCCATTCGCGTAAATGACCAATGGGTTTATCATTCCCGATTATATACTGCTGCAGAATTTGTAAGCAAGAGAGATGACCTGGAGCTTGTACAATTAAACTCTTTCGGTTGTGGACTTGATGCAGTAACAACCGATCAAGTAAACGAAATTCTTGAGAGTCGCAATAAGCTATACACCGTACTTAAAATTGATGAAGTGAATAATCTTGGTGCTGCCCGTATACGTATCCGCAGCTTGCTGGCAGCAATGAACATGCGCGGCGTCAAAGATGAAAAAGCAAAGGAAAAGCCTATAACCTATAAACGTGCCGAATTCACCAAAAAAATGCGCGAAGAGGAATATACCATACTTGCTCCGCAAATGAGCCCAATACATTTTGACATTTTACAGCCTGTTTTCCGGAAATACGGTTATAATCTTATCGTACTGAATAATGATGACAGAAGTGCCATCGATACCGGTTTGCAGTTTGTTAACAATGATGCCTGCTTCCCTTCTATTATAGTAGTGGGGCAGATTATAAATGCAGTCATGTCAGGTAAATATGATACAAATAGACTTGCAATCATTATGTCGCAAACCGGAGGGTGCTGCCGTGCCAGCAATTATATAGGATTTATTCGCAGAGCGCTTGATAAATTAGGATTGTCGCATATACCTGTTATTTCATTAAACGCAAATGGAATGGAGAAAAATTCCGGTTTTAAGCTTTCACCTGCTCTATTGCTTGATGCAATGAAAGCATTGGTATATGGGGATACCCTAATGCGCTGTTTGTATCGTGTCCGTCCATATGAAACAATACCGGGTTCGGCAAATGCCCTGCATAAAAAGTTAAGAGATATTTGCATCGATTCACTTGTAAATTGCCGGAGTAAATATAAGTATAAAACGGTTTGCCGTGATATTGTAGAAGCATTTGATTCGCTTGAAATACATGAAGATTTACACAAGCCTCGTGTTGGTATTGTGGGAGAAATATTGGTCAAATATATGCCTCTTGCCAATAATAATCTGGTTGAATTACTTGAAGAGGAAGGCGCAGAAGCTGTTGTTCCCGATTTGACAGACTTTTTCAACTATTGCATCTATAATGCGGAATACAAACATAAATTCCTTGGGGCAAGTTGGAGGCTGTCCACCATTGCAAAAATAGGAATAAAAGCAATTCAGTTAATTAGAAAGCCGGCACTGGAAGCACTTGAAAAAAGCAAACGCTTTGAACGTCCGTTGCCTATATGGGAAATAGCAAACCTTGCAAAACCTTTCTTGTCCATAGGAAACCAATACGGTGAAGGTTGGTTTTTAACAGGTGAAATGGTAGAACTCATTGTTTCCGGAATTCCCAATATAGTATGTATTCAACCGTTTGCTTGTTTACCGAATCATGTAGTTGGAAAAGGTGTAATTAAGGCGCTTCGCAGGCAATATCCGCAAGCAAATGTGGTAGCAGTGGATTATGACCCGGGAGCCAGCGAGGTTAATCAACTTAATCGTATTAAATTAATGCTGGCGGCAGCAAAGGAAAAGATTAAACAATCATACAAATATTCACCCACTAAAGAACATAACTTAACTTTTGATAAAACGTGCAGTCCGATGTCAAATTAACTATTCAATAAAATCAACTGAACGGAAAAAGCAATGATGCCCTTTACCGCTATCCGTCAGGGCATCGCAAAAATGAAGATTGATACCATTGCCAACCCAGCCGACACAAATGCGGAGATGTCAGCCAACCATCCCCGCATGCCGGTTATATTTTATAAAAATAAGGCAAACAAGTGGTCAAACTATAGCATAAATAACATTTCGCAGTTAAAGAACCTTCTTTTGTTTTACCCGGATTCATTAATTATTAGTTTACTCGTCTTAGAATGCAATATGTTACGGCATATATCAAGGCGAAAAGTGACAAAATGTAAAACATCATCTGAACCGCCACTACGCTGTAAAATCCTGCAATAAAAGAAAAAATGAAAATTACATAAATCATAATATATCCTGTTATTGACCATGCCTTCAACCCAATATACCGATTTCGTTCATCCGTTTCCGCCAGCATGCGTTTTTCAAGCGCCTCTTTATTCCTCAAAAAATAAATATATTGCACTATTTTGGCTAAAGAAACGACAATCATTCCAAACGCAACACCTGAAAAATAGGTTAGCATTTGGATAAATTCCGATTCAGAAATTGGGACGGTTCCATTTTCTATACACCGCACTAAAACGTTTATAGCAATGCCGGTTAAAAGCAGAAAAACACTGATACCAATGCGTAAATATAATTTCTTTTTAAATTTGATTATATCATTCATGTTCTATTTCCTCCTCAAAAATAAACACATTTTCAATGGATAACTTAAAAAACCGGGCTATTTTATAAGCCAACAGCAAAGAAGCGTTATACCGTCCATTTTCCAATGAAATAATTGTCTGTCGAGTTACTCCCACAGCTTTGGCAAGTTCCTCCTGTGTTACCTTGTGTTGTTTTCGAAGTTCGGCAATACGATTATTCATTCACTCACCTCACGTGTATAATATGTAAAGCACGCTTTACAACTTAAGTCTAACAAACTTTACATTGGTTGTCAAGCGTGCTTTACATTTTTATAATATTGCTCTGTATCAAACAGATAAAAATGTAGTCAACGTCCCAACACAATAAAATTATAAGGTAGCTCTTCTTGAAACTCATTAACGGAAAGTGTAAATGTCAATAAAAATTTGGTTCTTTCCAGCCTTAGTTGAAAAACTAAATATTATTATGGATAATAGCAGATTAAAATTATAAAATTGCTTATTTCAACCAACTATGGAAAGAACCATTTTAGAGTAGCATTAACACTCATATCAATAGGTTTTCGCGGTATAAACGCTACTTAGTTGTTTTAATAGAATAACTTGAAATGATATTTATTAACACAAATTAAATAACCGTTGGTTTTAAACACCACCGGTATAGAATTAAAAAAACTTACTCTCCTTACTTGACAAAGCTATGATGGGCAAATTTTTATTTACCATTATTTAAAACCGGGTCTTCTGTTGCAGCTTATCCATGAACTCTTTCCAATTACCACTTGGCACCGGAATCCCATTTTTCTTTGCATATCTCTCAGCCGTATAAATATAAATCCAACAGCTTACCTCTTCCCCATCTTCGGTTAATATATTTCTAACCTCTCTGATATACAGATTATTATTGCTCCATTTACTATATCCCTCTAACCTATCCAGAGATTTTAAAAGGTTTTCATCAACAGGTTCCATGATTTCTCCTTCAACTATCGAATTACCTTCTAATAAAGCCGGATAGCCTTCCGGAAGATGGTAAAGCAATCCATGAGTTCTACCCGGCGTTATACGGCTTATCCGGCCTTCAAGATACCTCTTATAATTCCAAAAGCCTTTCATAAGAGTTCCATAAACAAATACCTTATTTATTTTATTCTCGATTTTTATCAACTCATTATCATATGCTGCCACATATATCCCCTTTTTCTTTTATTAAATGTACATTAAAATAGAAATTGTTTATTTTATGTCCTTTAAATTTTACCAAAACTTTTATTTCAAAATAAAACAATAAAATAAAGAAATTACAAAACTGAGCTTAACAAAATTGTTAATTGATTCTGCCACTTGCCCTAATTTATTAGTCATTTGTTAATCATTATAAATCTACCAAATTGTACTGCTTTCCTCTACAATAAAAATGTCTTTTGACATTGGTGTGACATGTAATGTAAAACCGGTTGTTGCATCGCCTTTTACAATCACTTCCTGAATTCGTATTTCATCTAAATAAACCGAACCATTTACAGAAGATTCTAAACCTTTTTTGTTAATAAATATGTTAGAAGTCTCATTTGCTTTAAATATTAAATAAGCGACTGAATTATATTCGGCCTTTCTGTATTTATTTTCGCGAGGTATCAGCTATTGTATTAATTCCCCCTTATTGCCACTTCACAAAAGCCAAGCTGTGCAATATTGCCTTATTCTATCTCATTTATAATCTTCAGCAAAGTCTGATAGCTATCAACTTCATGATACCTTACTTTACTTTTAGATAATTTATTAAATAACTTTTTAGCACAGGATATTTTTGCCTCTTCAATAGGTCGTAGATTCAAGCTGTCCATAGACCCTTTGGTTTCAGCAATGAAATAAATATGCTTTACCGTTCCCTCGTTAAATACAATTGCCCAGTCAGGAGAATAATTTCCCACAGGAGTAGGTATAGCAAACCCCTTTGGCAGTTTTGCATAAACACATACTTCTTTTGCATTGTCAAGTTCTTCTGCAAAACGCTTTTCAACACTTTCTTCTGCAGAACCATCGGTAAAAACATAATCTTGAATATGTTTTTTTGCTCTAAACGCCATACTTATACTTTGAGAACTTTTTTCAGCAGTAAATATGGTACTGTCATATTCTCCTTCAATTTGATTATAGGAAATATGTTCCACAGTCATGGTTGCTTTTTGCTCATTTATAAGTCTTATAACCTTTGATATAAACTCTTCCGGATTACTTTTGAACATATATAACTTTGACAACTCAATACCCTTTAAAATAGCAGCCACTGTCCTGCGAGTCAGAACAGTTCCTTCAGCAATTTTTCCTATAAGATCATATTTTATCTGACCAGTTTCAGCGTTCCTTAATGTTTGCGTTTTTGTCTTTGAAAATCCAAATGAAGTACCTTTCTCAACATCATATACACTCATAATATTAAGTTGTTCTCCTTGGGATACAGTATACTGAAGCCTTGAAACATACAAGTTTTCGTTAATATGTTTTATGGCTTTTTCAATCAACTCATTACTGTCAAACTCAACCATATACGCGTATTTATGATTAATATAATTCCAAAGTTTCTGAAATTCTTTTTTGTAAAAGTTTTCATTTAATTTATTGTTCAGTATTTTTGTTTCATGCCCATTATCAATCATATGATCAAGAACACTTTCATCAAATATGCCCTGAATAAGAGTATGAATTCCTTCTTCCATAGATTTAAGTTCTTCAGGCAGAGGAGCAAGGGTTTTATTTGCAAGGGCTGTACGGTAAATATCGGTAATATTATCTTCATTATCAATATAATCATTTTTAAGCAGATAACGATAAATATCTTTCGCCTGCTTGCTGCTTATAATCATTGGCATTTCGCCAACCATAACCGTTTTCCCTTCAAAATATTCAATAGTAGCCTTAGTCGGCCTATCATACAGAACCTCCTTAATTTGTCTTTGTAAATCGCTCACAAAGTCCTTATAGCTTTCACTTGCTATAACAGTCAATCTGTTAATGTCATGTACTGATTCTCCCAAAACATCTGCATCTATCCGGTTGCCTGATTGGTTAACACAAAGCCTTAACCCACGGCCCACTTCTTGCCGCTTCATTACAGTGCTGTCAGAATGCTTAAGTGTACAAATTTGAAAAACATTCGGATTGTCCCATCCCTCACGAAGTGCAGAGTGGGAGAAAATAAAGCGTGTAGGCTCCTCAAAGCTTAACAATCGCTCTTTATTTTTTAATATTAAGTTATATGCTGAAATATCGTTGGATATATCTGTACCACGCTTTAACGTGCTGTCAACATATCGGCCGGTCTTTTTATCAATGCTAAAATAACCTTTATGTGTATCCTCAGTGGCAATGCTTCTTAAATAGCGTTGATACGGGGTATCTTCAAGCGTCAAATATTGACTTAAAACATTATTGTATTCTTCTTCAAATATTACGCCATATTCACCAAGCTGTTCATTGCCGTTTTCGTCATACACACGATATTTAGCCACCTCGTCAATAAAAAACAAAGACAAGGTTTTAATACCCATATTAAAAAGTTTTTCTTCTTTTTCAAAATGGGATATAATGGTTTCCCTTATTTGAATTCGGCGCATATCTTTTTCTGAAACATCACCAACCACATCACCCTTTTGCAAAACAACTCCATTGGCAAAGGTAACCGTCCCTCTGATGGGATCAATTTCAGTTATCGTATACCCGTCCTTGTACTGCTCCATTTCATTGGACTCATAATATAGGTTATCACCAACACCTAAAATACGTGTTTCCCTGTTAATCGACTTGCTATATACTATTTCAAGTTCAATCCTTGCCATTGGCGGTTTTTTGCTGGATAATATGATGTTTTCAAGGTATAAATATTTATCCGTACCGCGTAAATTTTTTACTTCAAAGCCTTTCACCTCAATTCTTTTAACAAGACGCTTGTTATAAGCCTCTAAAGCATCCAGCACATATACAAGATTATGCTGTTTTTTATGAGTAGCCGAATAGTTAATTGAAAAAAGCGGGTTGAAATTTTTAAGTGCTTTTTGCGTAACTTCGCCACCCATTCTTTGAGGTTCATCCAATATAATAATCGGTTTGTTTGCCCTGATAACATCAATTGGACGGCGAGAACCAAATTCATCACGCTTAGAATATATAATGCGGCTTTCCTTGTTTTTTGCTCCTTCTTTCAGAGAAGTAGCAAATGCCTGAGTATTGATAATCATAACACTAATTCCTGCACTGCTTGAAAAACTGTCAAGCTGTTGTAAATTTGAACTATTGTAAACAAAAAACCGAGCCTTTTTTCCGTAATGCTCCATAAAGTGATCCTGAGTAATTTCAAATGTCTTTTTAACGCCTTCACGAATAGCAATAGAAGGCACAACAACAATAAACTTACTCCAACCATACCGTTTATTAAGCTCAAACATTGTTTTAATATATACATAAGTTTTTCCTGTACCGGTTTCCATTTCAACATCAAGAGAACACCTTCCAAAGTCTTTTATAAGACTTGAAGAAAGTTTAGTATTATTCAAGGTCTGTATCTGACGAATATTTTGGAGAAGTTGCTCATCCGTTAACTCAATATCTGCATTCCTAAAACCTGTATTATTCAATAAATCAATTTGCTCACCATACTCATCATCCATTTTCATAGTAACTTGTGTATTTTGAGAAGTAATTCTACCCAAATCACGAATATAACTGACTTTGTCATAATACTTCTGACCGTTGAATACTCTGACAACAGCTTCCACAGCATCGGTCTGATACTGCTGTATTTTAAAATTGAACTTCATTATTGCTCTCCCCTTATTTGTAATTTTTCTCGAATAGTTTTCTAGAATAACAAGTTACCAGCAAGTTAAAACCAAACTATATATAGTGTAAAACCAATGCTAAATTACTATATATTGCGTTCTTCGATGTTTTGTATATTCGATTTTATCTTCTCTGGCAAGTTACAGGCAAGTTAAACTATGCCCAGATGGGGATGTATTTCATATATCGTGGTGCAGTTGTAGGATCAAGGGGCTTTATAAATTCTTTCTCAACCGCTTCTTTTATTAATCTCGATATACTACCGGAATAAGAATCTTTTAATCCGAATCTTTCCCTTAATGAGCTGTTGGTAAGCTGTTCTCCTTGAACTTGCTTAATACAAGCATGCAGATAACATGCCCACAGTTTATCCTCAGCCGAGAGGTTTGAAAAGGGCATTTCAGAAAATAATGTTACTTTCGTACTTTCTTCATATAAATCTATTTTAGGTGCAGGAAGCTGTAACATCTCACAAGATAAAACAATTTTATCCTATCCTGTTCCTAACTCTTCACACATTCTTAAGCGTCGCATAAGAGTTGCTAATTTTTCATTTCTTGATTTTGGTGGATTATCGATAATACGTTTTATATCAACAAGTGGTCTGCCCGAATTTGTAATTTCAATGCGATTTTCAAAGATCTCTACTACAGGGCCAGTACCTGTTATAGAGAAGTCTTGGTGAATTAAAGCATTTGCAACAGCTTCCCTTATAGCAAGGATTGGATATGCAGATTTCTTTTCACGCAATGCGCCGGTAATAACCTCTTGAGTTGGGATAAGAGCCTCAATAAATTTAATTAACCCTTCAAATCCAATAACATATCCTTTGTTACCGACGTATTCTTTCAGCATATTTAGTCTATTATTTCCTTTATATTGAACTACACGAATAGCTTTTCGAGATATTCTGGGAAAGTCTGAAAGCTTTTTTGCAAACAGGATAGCACCAAGATTCGTAATTGCATATAATCCATTATCCTGTCTGACAATAATACCTTCTTCTGTCATATAATGAACAATTCCGTCTATGTCAGTAGGTTGCGGAATATCGATTATATTGAAATACGTCGAATAATCAATTAAATTTAAAGCTTCATTTAACTTCAAGTCCTGTTTAATGTAGAGCTCCTCAAATTTTGAATTGCGTATTCTATCCCACAATTGGGCCTGTAAAGCAGGATACTCATTCAATTTCTTCGTATAACTCCCTACTCTGATATAGTCAACCTTTTCAAATGTTACAGTTTGATTGGTTGCCTTATATATTATGAGCACACCAACATTTTTATTATTCATTGTTACAGTATGAAATTCAAAATCAGCATTTTTAGACAACAATGACCTCAACCAATTTTCTAGCTCCTGGTTACCTTTTTTTAGAGATTGCAAATTATAATCTGTACCAACAATATTATGGGTAACATCATCAATTCCCCAAATCATATAAGCACAGCTTTTTTCATGAAGTGCAGCACTATTTGCAAGTGCACTTATGCTGCGACCAATCATCTCTGGATCATAATTATTATGCTTAAATTCAAGCCACGGTGTTTCATTTGAAAGTTTCCGCAATTCGTTAACTAACAAATCAAGGTTTTCCATTACAGCACCTTCCTCACTGTACCCGGACTATAAGTTGCAAATATCTGCTCAAAATTAGCGGCAACGCTGTCACTTGCCATAGAGCTATCACGCATTACAAAATAGTAAGGTTTTTTCTTAGCAATCTCTTTTATAGTTTCTTCCGTAACATTTTCATCAAAGCAGGCAATCAAAAAAACATCGGCAACATAAAACACTTTCTTGCCGTCAATTACGCTTTCCTCAATTTTACTTGACAAAAGAACACCTAAATCAAGCATAACCTGGAACAACAAATCTTCAGAAGTTCTGTCCTCTTTAATATTATCTGTTAACTCGTCAAAAAGACTTGGTTCGTATTCCGCAGGAGTATAGTAAACATCTTTCATATTGCTGCTGTCAAGTTTAAGCACTCGAAAACCAATATCAAGATTTTCAATACCTTCTTTTCCCTTGTATTCTTCCTTAATTTTCGCTCCTGCACGGCGGATACGTTCCTTGCCAATTTCACAGATATTTTTATATCCCGCCTTATATGCTTCTGATTTTTCATCACAAGGTTCAGGCAGTTGAACCATAATAAATTTTCGTTTTCCGCTGTCTTCTGCATTAAGCTTCATTACTGCATGGGCTGTTGTTGCGGAGCCGGAGAAAAAATCGAGAATAATAGAATCTTTATTTGTACTTTGTTGAATTAATTGTTGTATCAAATTAGTTGTTTTTGGATAATCAAATACCTGTGTATCAAAGTTTCTGTCAAGTAATCGTTGGCAACTTTTTTTCTATACAAAACAACTGCAATAATGTTTGTACAAAATTTACCGCATTTATTCCACGTTCCTATTGACACGGGGTCCCCTGCACCCTCT
>Ga0134093_1002982_pt1 | contig 12612 bp, 13 predicted proteins | sample 4_1taG_FD_94452 | JGI IMG/M metagenome (GOLD analysis project Ga0134093, IMG submission 94452) | Switchgrass degrading microbial communities from high solid loading bioreactors in New Hampshire, USA - 4_13_20_68_A1 metaG | ecosystem: Engineered > Bioreactor > Semi-continuous > Anaerobic >...
CTATTTTATGTCTACCTCACCTAGGTGGTCTTGTTGTCATGCGTTTCATTAACGTCAGGAGCCTAAAAAAATTTCTCAAAATTTTTATTATAAACTCTTGACTTTAATTAGCTGGTCTTTCCATTTTTATAGCCTTCTTAGGGCATACCCTGGCACAAATACCGCAGCCTTTACAAAAGGCATAATCAATATCTATAGACTTTTCCCTTCTTATAATCACACCCTCGGGACAACACAGATAACAATAAAAGCAGCCTATGCACAATTCATCTGTTACGACGGGTTTCACTGTCCTCCAACCGGAATTTTCCGTTACAAGGTAACCTGCTTCAAAACAAGGTCCCACAGGATAATCCTTGATGTGTTTCGGCTTTTCATATTTTCTCAATGTCGGTCTGTTCATAGGGACTCCCCCTTAATCTGAAAGAAGATTCTTCCAACCACTTCGATATTTTTCTTAAGCAGAGAGCCCTTTAGATAGCCCTCCATTCCTTTTTTCAAGGCATCCGGCTCAACAATACCCGATACTGCTATAAGGGCACCTAGCATCGCTGTGTTGGTAATAGGCTTTCCCAAAATTTCAAGGGCAACCGTTGATGCATCCACTATTGTGATTTTTCTTTCGTCATATTTCGAATAAGCTTCACCGTTAGCCGTATTTACAATAATCTTTCCGTCAGCTTTCAAGTCATTGAAATAGCTTTCGGAAAAGAGCGAATCATCCAAAATTACAATATAATCGCACTTTTTTATCTCGCTTCGGTCATCTATTTTTTTGTCGTCAATCTTTGTGAAAGCCAGAACCGGTGCACCTCTTCTCTCAGGACCAAAGGAGGGAAAAGCAAGGGCATGCTTTCCTCCATACAAGGCAACCGATGCACCGAGAAGCTTTGAAGCTGTAAAACTACCCTGACCTCCCCTACCGTGCCATCTGATTTCAATCATATATATCTCTCCCTTGCCTTTTCCCTGAGTTTTTCAAGCCTTCCCAGAGCCTCTCTCAAGGTTTCTTCCTTTTTCGCAAAGTGGAACCTAATCAGGTGGTTGACATCCTCCCTAAAAAAGCTTGAACCGGGGACGGCAGCAACACCAACTTCTCCTGCCATCCACTCACAGAATTCCAAATCGCTTTTTGCCCCGAATTCAGAAATATCCTCCATGACATAATACGCACCCTGAGGAACAGTAAACTTAAGTCCCAATTTACTCAAACCTTCTATAAAGAAATCCCTCTTTTTCGTATATACATCCCTTAAATTTTCATAGTATTCATCATCAAAATTAAGTGCAGTTACCGCAGCCTCCTGCAAAGGAGCGGCAGCACCCACAGTGAGAAAGTCATGAACCTTCCTTGCTCCGTCAATAATATTTGCCGGTGCTATTAGATATCCCAATCTCCAACCGGTAATGGAATAGGTTTTCGATAAAGAACTGCAGGATATGGTCCTTTCGAACATTCCCGGAAGAGATGCAAAATAGATATGTTTGTATGGCTCATACACAATATGCTCATACACCTCATCGGTAATCACAAAGGTATCGTATTTTTCCGCCAGCTTTGCAATTATTTGCAGCTCTTCAAGGGTAAACACCTTTCCTGTGGGATTTGACGGATTGCACAGTATAAGTGCCTTCGGGCCTTGTTTAAAGGCTTCCTCCAGTTCATCCACATCGAAATTGAATTCCGGAGGCCTTAAAGACACATAAATGGGCTGTGCACCGGAAAGTATGGCATCGGCAGCATAATTTTCGTAAAAGGGTGAAAATACTATTACCTTATCCCCGGGATTGCACACTGTCATCATGGCCGCCATCATGGCTTCGGTACTCCCGCAGGTAACAACAATCTGCGTTTCGGGGTCAATGGGTATCCCCATAAATTTCGACTGCTTCCTTGCCAATGCCTCCCTGAAATTAGGAGCCCCCCAAGTTACTGCATATTGATGAATATCGCCTTTTGCAACTTTTACAAGAGCCTCCTTAAGTTCAACAGGCGGATCAAAATCCGGGAAGCCCTGGGATAGATTCACTGCACCGTGGGCATTTGCAATTCGCGTCATCCTCCGGATGACGGAGTCGGTAAAGTATCCTATTCTATCGCTAAGTTTCGGCATAAATTCCTCCATAAAAACAGGTTATTTGAAATTTTAAACTTTTTGTCTTTCGTCAATCAACCTTTTTGCCTTATGTGTTGCCCTAGGCAATTCTCCGTTATTAAGTACTATAACTTCCTTCGGTTTTACTCCAATCCTCGTTTTTATTGCAGAGGAAACCTTTTGTGCCAAAGCTTCCGCATCATCATCATTCCCCAAAGCTCGCTCCACTTCCACCTTGAACTTGTTGGTAAAGTTCTCGGTAAAAGCAGTAATTCTGTACTCTCCCGAAAGCTCTTTCATATTGCGTATTACAAACTCTATATCGCTTGGAAATACGTTAACTCCCGATACAATCAACATATCATCCAATCGTCCCGTTATATTTATCCTTGCATGGGTACGACCGCAACTGCATTTTTCCTTGTTCACCGTACCGATATCACCGGTTCTAAAGCGAATCATCGGCCTTGCCGTTTTTCTCAAAGTTGTCAGCACCAGTTCCCCTCTTTCGCCATCGGGTACCGGCTCTAGAGTTTCGGGGTCTATAACCTCAACCAGGATGTGATCTTCAGCCAAGTGCAAGCCGTTTCTTTCACTGCACATTCCCGCACACGCCCCGAATATATCCGAAATTCCGTAGAAATCGTAAACCTTCGCATCCCACAGTTCCTCTATGGCTTCCCTTGTAGCATCTATAGATCCTCCCGGCTCTCCTGCCACAATTATCTTATTAATAGCCAAATCCTTTGCCGGATCAATTCCTTGCTTTTTCGCTGTTTCTCCCAAATACCATGCATAGGAAGGCGTAGTCCAAATAACTGTCGGCTGAAACTCCTTCAATATGAAAAGCAACCGGTCGGAGGGTATTGCCCCTGCCCATATGCATAAGGCTCCAAGATTCTGTGCACCTATGACATCGGGACCTCCTACAAACAGCGTGAAATTCAAAGCATGAACATATCTATCTTTAGGTCTCATTCCCGCAGCCCAAAACAGTCTGCTCTGTACATCTTGAAACTCCTCAAAATCCTTCTTGGTAAAGGGGCTTAATGTAGGCACACCGGTTGAACCGCTAGAAGCCGATACAAAAACCACTTCCTCCTCACTAACTGCGGTCATATCCCCCAATAAAGGCTTTTTCAATTGTCTTTCCCGCTCTATGTGCTTATTTACAAAGGGAAATTTCCTAAGGTCTGAAAGTGTCTTAAAGTCCTCAGGTTTTACTCCTGCTTTGTCAAAAGCTTCCCTATAATACTCCGATTTATTGTAGGCCAACACAAGATGTTCCTTCAACAAAGATTCCTGAAGCCTCTCCAGTTCTTCCCTGGAGAGCGTTTCAACTTCTTCATTCCAATATAATTTTGACCCCATAAAAAACACTCCTTCTTTATCTTCTATCTGCTTTTTTTGCTATTAAATCTCCAACAATCTGAATCAACTGCACAAACACAATGAGCGAAATAACCGTAATTATCATCACATCGGTCTGATATCTGTAATATCCGAAGCGGATTGCAAGGTCGCCGACACCACCGCCACCGACAATACCTGCCATCGCCGAATATCCCACAAGGCTGATAGCCGTAACGGTAAGTCCCCGGATAATACCCGGCAAGGCTTCCGCCAGTAATACATCCTTGATAATCATAAAGGCAGAGGCTCCTGTTGCCGATGCCGCTTCAATTACTCCCCTGTCCACCTCACACAAGGCATTCTCCACAAGTCGTGCAAAGAAAGCCACAGCCGCAACGGACAAGGGAACAGACGCTGCAAGGGGACCTATGGTTGTACCCACAACCCATTGAGTTACAGGTATCAGTAAAACAAGGAGAATTACAAAAGGAGTAGACCTAATAACATTGATAAGCAAGCCCTCTAAAAAATTTAAAATCTTGTTTTCCCAAAACAGCCCTTTACGAGTAATAAAGATGAAAAGCCCCAACGGAACACCCAGAAGTATGGCCAGCCCTATCGACACCCCGCACATAAGCAAGGTTTCTGAAAATGCCTGTGTCAAATTCTGAAATAATTCTTGAATGCCGATTCTATGCATAAAGCACCTCCAAATCCGCTACACTTTCACTGATATACCTTTCAGCCCGACTGACATTTTCACTATTACCGTCAATATGCACCACCAGTACTCCCAATGGTTTATCCGATATGTATTCAATCTTTCCGTGAAGTATATTCAGATTGACATCAAAATTTTTTATAGTATCTGAAATTATGGGTTCTTCTGCCCTCTCCCCACGGTAAACTATTTTCAGAAGCCTTTCCCCATACTCGTTAAATAGCCTGTCAGGCAGTTCAAGATTTAAGGTGTGATTGACCAATTGCCTTGTAAAAGAATGCTTGGGTGCTGCAAAAACATCATACACATCACCAAGTTCAACAACTTCGGAATCTTTCATAACTGCAACCCTATCGCATATTTTTTTGATGACATTCATTTCATGGGATATGATGACTGTTGTAATTCCCAGTTTTTCATTTATTTGCTTCAACAGTTCAAGAATTGAATTTGTCGTTTCAAGGTCTAAGGCTGATGTGGGTTCATCACATAAAAGAATTTGAGGATTGTTGGCAATAGCTCTTGCAATGCCCACCCTCTGCTTTTGTCCTCCGCTAAGCCTTGAAGGGTAAGCAGATGCTCTGTCGGATAGCCCTACCAATTCCAATACCTCAGGAACTCGCTTCTTTATCTCCTCTCTCGATTTGCCTGCTGCTTTCATGGCAAAGGCTATATTTTCGAACACGGTCTTTGTATGTATAAGGTTAAAGTGCTGAAATATCATACCGGTCTGTATCCTGTGTTTTCTAAGCTCTTCTCCCTTCAAGCCGGTGATGTCCCTGTTATTTACAATCACCCTCCCGCTTGTAGGTCTCTGCAGAAGATTTATAGTTCTTAAAAGTGTACTCTTTCCGGCACCGCTTGTGCCGACGATTCCGAATATCTCGCCTTTATGTATTTCAAAGGAAGTATCTCTGACAGCCACTATTTCTTTATTTCTATTTTTAAAGACCACACTAACATTTTGAAATTGAATCATCTTTGCACTTCCCTTTTATTAAACTTTCAAAGTGCATAAGCACGTGATTGAATGTACTTATGCACTTATATTGAGCTTCAAATTACTGCTTTTAGAACTGATTCTCAATGTTCCACTTTTTAACATACCATTCCGGTCTCTGGAACTCCCTAAATTCATATTTATCGCTTTCAACCTGTTCCTTAAAGAACTCCGACTCAACAATCTCTATTATGTCTTTTACAAACTGTTTATCCAAATCTTCCGTTCTTACGGCAATAAGGTTTACCGTATCCTCCACCAGTCTTTCCTTGGCAATGGCAGTAGAAAGAGGCATCCCTGCCGAAATGGCATAGTTGCCGTTCACCACAGATATCGTTACACTGTCAAGAGTTCTCGGAAGTTGTGCAGCTTCCACAGGCTGAATCACAAGACCATAGGGGTTTTCATCGATGTCCTTTTCCGATGCTGTTGTTGGGTCTATATCCCCCTTAATGGTTATTAACCCTAAATCTTTCAAGAATACCAAAGCCCTTGCCAAATTCGTGGGGTCGTTGGCTATGGTAACGGTATCCCCTTCTTTCAGTTCTTTCTTAAGCTCATCAATATTTTTGGCATTTAACTTTTTGGAGTAAATACCTAGTGCTGCTGTAGGAATTTTTATAACTTCGGACAATTGAAGGTTTTTATCTTCGCAGAATTTTTTCAAGTAACGTGAATGCTGAAAAACGTTGACATTTATTTCGCCATTGGCGAGGGCAAGATTTGGCTGAACATAATCACTGAACTGCTTGAATTCAACTTTGTACCCCTTCTTTTCAAGCTCGGGTTGAATGGCATACTTCACTAAATCGCCGTAAGGCCCCGGTGCCACACCGAAGGTTATGGTTTCATTTTTAACTGTAGAAACAGTTGAACTTGGATTTACATCGGAAGTCGCATTCGCATCTTTTTCCTTATTTCCGCATCCTGTCAACTGAATTGCCAATGCAAAAATCAAAGCCAGTACAGTTCCTGTTTTTTGAAATTTCCTAATAATAAGAATCACTCCCTCAAAGATTTTTTGCTTAAACCATCTCAATCACTCAGATTGCCAAATAAATATAATGTGCATTTTATGTACTCCATCAAATCCGGTTATGCCGACTTCATTACTTCCAATCTCCAATCATCACCTCACTTATCATAGTATTCTTATCATTTTAGTTTGGATTAATAGAAATTAAAAAGGAATTAATTTCTCAGTTCCAACTTCATTCCCACCGGACTAATTATTACTTTTTCGATAAAGCCTGTAAACCATAGTACAGGTAACTCCTTTATCATCTTGAACATTATTTCGCTTCCATTAATCCCAACTATTCCTATATGAATTATTAATATTTATTCTATTACCAATTTAATCAAATGTCAATACTTTCTTATAAAAAATATTATTCCTATATGTTTTGTATGATAATTTTGTTAAAAACCCAGTGCTTTTACAAAAACCTTTTCGAAATCCTTGTGGTTAGCCAGCTCCAACACTTCTATATCTTTAATAACTTCCTCCATCTCCTTCCTATAGGTTTTATTCAGCGAAAAGGCCTGTGCACCGGATTTTGAAGTATTGCCGATAAACTCTATCCTACCTTCGAATTCTTCGGGAAGCAGACCTATATTAATCAAACTCTTTGCCCTTAGATGATATCCGAAAGAGCCGGCAATAAACACTTTATCGACATCACTGCTTTTTAGTCTCTTGCTGTCAAGCAAAAACTCTATTCCCGCCCTAACGGCACCCTTTGCCAATTGAACCTGTCGTATATCTTTTTGTGTAAGAAAAACCCCATCGGTTATTTTATAAATCCACTTGCCGTCTTGTTTCACAAGCCTTTCCTTAAAAGTATTCCTTCCATTGTTCTCGTAAGTCCCGCCGTCCCTAAGACCTGAACCATTGTCCTCAAAACATGCCGGTACAACAAATTTGCCGCTTTTATCCACAACTCCATGGGACACCAGTTCTCCTACAATATCAAGCAGTCCGCTTCCGCAGATCCCCGTAGCTTCCACGTCACCTATAACTTTGAACTCAACCTTTCCCTCTTCATTAATTTCAAAAAACTCTATCGCACCATGTCCCGCCCTCATGCCGTGGGTTATATTCATGCCTTCAAAAGCGGGGCCTGCTGCCGTTGAAGTTGCCGAAAGCTTTCCGTCCGACACAATAACCATCTCACCGTTAGTACCTATGTCAACAAAAAGAACGGTTTCTTTCTTTTTATGCAACTGGGCTGCAAGAATTCCGGAAGTAATGTCTGCACCAACATATCCGGATATAATCGGCGGTAAATAGATAATTCCAAAGGGCGAAATATCGATATTGTGCTGGCTGGCGTCGAAGTATACCGCTCCGCTGATTTCCGGTATATAGGGATATTTGCCGAGTGCCCTGGGGTTCACATTGGAACACAGGTGAAGCATGCATGTATTGCCGCTTAGAATAACTTCATAAATGTTCTCCCTTTGAATGTCGTTACTTTCTGCAATTTCTCTTATCAACCGGTTTATTTCGCGAATAATCTCGGTATACATTTTATAAAGCCCATCACTTTCCGATGAGAATTTTATTCTCGAGAGAACATCCTGGGCATAGACTGCCTGGGGATTTAAAGACGATGCCGTACCTATCTCGGTGCCATCTTTTAAGTCAACAATTGATGCCACTAAAGTTGTAGTGCCGATATCCACCACCGCTCCATAAATTTTATCCCTGGTATCCCCATACTCTTCTCCAAGTATTTCTTCTCCCGAAAATACTTGGGTACGATTCTTTGATTCAGAGTATTCCTTTTTTATCAAAGGGTTTATGCTTAGGTCAAAACTAAGACCTTTGCCAAGTATTTTCAATGTATTGTTCTTTTGACTGTTTATTGTTTCAACTCGTATATCGCCAATAATTTTTGCTTCACAAGACAGTACATAACCTTGGGCAAGATCCTCCCCGGAAAGGTGGCGGCTTTCTCCCACAAGGACATTCTTCATAGATTCTCCATCCAACCTGACCTTGCATTTTCCGCAAGTTCCGGCTCCATTACAGGGAGACTCAATCACAACTCCGGCACTGCGTGCAGCTTCTAAAACAGTAACACCCTCAGGAACGAAAATAGATTTGTTATCCGGGTAAAAAAAAACTTGTGCCATTAGTGAGTATCCTCCTTTACCGTATTGGTCAACGCTTGAATATTTTCAAGAGAAGATGACGTGCTTAAACCGCATGCCGGCGATATGATGTCAATCCCATCGTTAAGAAGGCGTTTGGTCTGGGCATATACTTTATCCGGTGTGCCGAACTGAAGAAGATAGGTACTCAAATTACCCATGGTGGTGAGCGATGGGAACTCCTCCTTGAGAAGCCGCAGATTTACAACCGCATCGGTGCTTATGGCATCGGATTTTATTTGGGGTATTAGATTTTTGACTGTATTCATATTTCCGCATATATGTACTATTACCGGGGCATTTAAAGAGTGAATTCCATCAATCAATTTGTTAAGGTATCTAACCGCGTACTCTTCAAACATTTTAGGTCCTAAAATCTCACCTGTCGCCGTAGGATCTCCGATGGATATCAAATCCGTTCCGTTATCAATCAACAGCTTTGCGTATTCAATCAAAAAGTTTGTGACATAATCGATTGCTCTATGTGCATTTTCCTTGTCTTTTCGAAGTTCCTTCAAAAAGGACATGGGATCGACAATAGAAGCGGTTGTACTTATAGGTCCCGTTAAATTTCCGATGACGGGTACATCAGGATGTTTTTTCGACAAATGATATCCTGCCTGAACAACCGATTCAATCCTTCCCTGCTTAAGCATCTGATGTATATCCCTATATTGTATTTCCGACACCGAGGCAAAGACTTCCCTCTCTATTTTTGGCTCACATGTAAGTGTCCCGAAATTTATTTCGCTGCCGAGGACTTCAGCTTCAACAGTCATGCAAAAGGGAATACCGAAGTTTTCGAACCCGGTGTGCTCATATACATCGTAGGACAACTCTGCCATCAGTTTATCATCGTGATGTGCCTCCGGAAGGGTATGTCCCGTATTGTTCATGACATCTACAATGGCTGCATTCATCATCCCGCCGGGGCAAACCACAGGAGGTCTGTCGGTCTTTTGCTTGTTCAAAACTCTAAGAATCCTTTCTTTCGGACTTAAGCTACTCATCTCATTTCTCCTTTCAAAATACATATTTGTAAAGCTCTTTACATTTATAATTGTAGAGCCCTTTGCCCTTTTGATACTTTTAAAGATATTAAAAACACTGCATCCAATCCCATCTCAAAAATTTAAATAATTGTTTTCCTATAGGTTTAGTCGTGTTAAGTATAAAAAAATAATGTATGTAATTAAAAGTAGGGTGTTTTAAAACTTATTGACAGTTAATAAAGCTTTACAACGGCATTTTTTATCTTTTCCAATCCTTCAAGCATCATCTTTCTCGGGCAGGCAAAATTTATTCTCTGAAAGCCCAAGCCTTCTTCTCCAAAGGTTACACCGTCATTTAGCCCTACACCGGCTTCATTAACAAAAAACTCCTTCAATTTCTCCGGTCTTACCGGTAAACTTCTGCAATCGAGCCATGCAAGATAGGTTGCCTCAGGACGTATCACTCTTATCTGGGGTATATTGGTTTCAAAATATTCTATCAATGTATCGAGATTATCTTCAAGGTATAAAAGCAAATCATCCAGCCACTTTTCACAACCTGCGTAAGCAGCTTCAGCAGCTACAAGACCGAATATATTGAGCATGTTTGCCCCGGTTCTGTTTAAAGTGCCTATGAACTTACGTCTAAGCTCGGTATCGGGTATTATGGCAGTCGAAATTGAAAGGCCTGCAATATTAAAGGTCTTTGTAGGAGAATTCAAAGTTACACATATTTTCTTTGCTTCTTCAGATAATGAACCTATAGGTATGTGCTTATACCCTTTAAGTACCAAGTCCGAGTGTATTTCATCCGAAATGACAATAACATTATATTTTATGCAAAGTCTAAGTATTTCTTCCAATTCACTTGCTTTCCAGACCCTTCCTATAGGATTGTGCGGACTGCAAAGGATCATTAATTTTACATTATCCTTAAGCTTTTTTTCAAGATCTTCAAAATCAATTTCATAGTAGCCGTTATTGCTTTTTAAAGGATTTGCCACCAGTTCCCTATCATTTCCTCTAATGCTTGAATAGAAAGGATAGTATATGGGTGTTTGCATCAAAATCTTATCCCCGGGTTTCGTATAGGTAAGTATCGCTGTGTTTACCGAAGTCACAACCCCCGGACTGTATACAATCCAACTGCTGTCTACCTGCCAATTATGTCTATTTTTCATCCAGCCGATAAAAGCTTCCGAAAGCTTTTTCGATGCCTCGGTATAGCCGTATATTCCATGCTTCGCCCTTTTTATTATTACCTCAGTTATCAAATCCGGTGACCTAAAATCCATATCGGCAACCCACATAGGCAGTATATCTTCCCTGCCGAATCTTTGCTTGCAACAGTCCCATTTCAGGCTGTCGGTATTTCTTCTATCTATAATTTCATTAAAAATACTATCGTTCATCGTCAAGTCATCCTCTCGTAAATCCTTCATTCATACTGCCGGTCCTGTATCCTCTAAGATCAAGTGCCACATGCACATATCCAAGTTCCTTGAACCTCGTATAAACGGCTTCTCGAATTTGCCTATCCAAGAACTTCTCAATGTTCTCCTCTTCCACTTCAATTCTCGCGACATCCCCATGATTTCTAACCCTGGTCTGCCTAAAGCCCAAATCTATAAGGTACTGTTCCGCCTTATCCACCCTTTGCAGCTTTTCAACGGTTATTTTTTCTCCATAGGGAAATCTCGAAGACAAACAGGCAAAAGAAGGTTTATCCCATGTCTTAAGCCCAAGTTCCTTTGACAAAATTCTGATATCATTTTTTGTAAGCCCCGCTTCCTTTAACGGACTTACTATTCCCAATTCGTTAATTGCTTGCAAACCTGGTCTGTAATCCCCGAGATCATCTTTATTCGAACCTTCAGCAACGAATTTATAACCTTCCTCCATTGCAATCCGCTTAATTTTATCAAACAGCTCTTTTTTACACAAATAACATCTGTTAAGGGGATTTTCAGCAAATCCTTCCACTTCAAGTTCCTCGGATTCAATCACCTTGTGCGGAATTGAGTACTGTGCAGCAAACTCCACAGCTTCCTTGAACTCTCTCTCCGGATATGTTGAAGACTTGGCGGTAACCGCAAGCACATTACTTCCCAACACTTCATGGGCCACTTTAAGAAGAAATGATGAATCCACTCCCCCGGAAAAAGCTACAATAACCCTATCCATCTCCTTAAGTCTATTTTTAAGTGTTTCAAACTTTGAATCCAAATCCATGAATTAACCTCCACCGCTTACTTTTCTATTTATTTTATCATATTTGTCGGGGGCAAAAAAATATATAAAAATATTATATATAGTACATAGTATCTTCCATCCCGTTCAATTTGCGGTAGTTTTCCGCCAAATCCTCCAAAGTTACCGAATCGGCCAGTTCATTCAAGGATTCATTCATTTTATCCCATACAACAGCCTTTATACACTGCTGAATAGGATTTTCTTTTCCGCCGGAAGTTTCGGCATTTTCGTCAATGACTGTTAACGGACCTTCCAATGCCCTTAATATTCTCCCCACCTTAATCTCCGTAGGGGATTCGGCCAATATATATCCCCCTTGTGCACCCTTGACGCTTTTAACAAGACCTGCTTTTCTCAACACGGAAAAAACCTGCTCAAGATAGTTGGTTGAAATCCCCTGTCTTTCTGCAATACTATATAAAGCCACATGATCTCCCTTGGCATGAACCGCAAGGTCAACCATTGCCCTAAGTCCATATCTTCCTTTAGTCGAGAATTTCATTTTATCACCTCCGTATCCCGACTATTCCAATATGATTTATATTATAATACTACTAATAAATATTCTTGTCAACAAGTCATATTGATATTCCGGTCCTTTGCATTTTGTCCAACAGTCATTATTCCCTTATTAGTCCGTCATTAGCTCTTGGGTTTTTCCCGCAGGTAATGATGCAACCGGTTATAAAATACCTGCTTGTCACCAAAGTCGGGTAATCCTGAAACCTGTCCATCCCCAATCTCAACTATTATCCAGTCTCCATCTTTTTTACAAGCATAGTCTACAGTGTAGAATTTGCTATTGATGTATGAAAACTGCCGGATAAATTCGTCCGATCCACCGGGGTCTTTATAGCTAACTTCATCCCAATATGGAAAAGAGCACATCAATTCTCCATTTGCTTTTGTCAAGTGAAAATTGGTTCTTTCCAAAGTTAGTTGAATAACTTCATTTTTTCGAGCCGGAGAATTTTGTTTTTTAATGTTTCAAAACTACAGCGGCCATACATAATTCGTTTTATTACCTTCAGTTTATTA
>Ga0134093_1002983_pt1 | contig 12605 bp, 7 predicted proteins | sample 4_1taG_FD_94452 | JGI IMG/M metagenome (GOLD analysis project Ga0134093, IMG submission 94452) | Switchgrass degrading microbial communities from high solid loading bioreactors in New Hampshire, USA - 4_13_20_68_A1 metaG | ecosystem: Engineered > Bioreactor > Semi-continuous > Anaerobic >...
GCGCTCCGGTACAGGAACACGCCGAACAGCCCCGCGCCGATAAAGCCGAGCACCAGACGCAGCGCAAACACCGTGCCGTACTTGTCGATGATCACGCTCACGCTGTCCACGCCGGTCGGGCCAGCCGTTGCCAGCGTCGAGATGTACAGCGGGATGACAACCAGCTCGATGCCGAGCAGCGCGATCGAGGCGATGGCGAACCAGCGCAGCGTGTCGCGCAGCAGTTCCGCAAGCTGATCGCGCTCGTCGGACGAGACGCGGCCCTTGACGTAGGTGTAGGTCACCACGAATGCCACGCCCACCGCCAGCGTGCCCAGCAGGAACGTCGTCGTGTAGAACGAGACGGGCGTCGCGAACGAGTCCCACGCGGGGGTGGACTGAAGCCGGTAAACCTGCGACATCGAGAAGATCAACACCAGGCCGATCAGCGCGGCGACCACCGCGATCGCCTGGCGCACGCGGAACTGGCCGATTTGCAGCAGTTGCATCAGCGCGAACACGCCGCCAACGCCCACGAACAGCACGGTGAGCAGGATCTCGCGGCTCAGCCACGAGCTATCGATGTTGTTGATCGCACGGTAGGCGTTGGTCGGGTTCCCTAGGTGGAAGAACGACGCCAGCACCGCCAGCACCAGCACCGGACCGATTCCCAGCAGCGCGCGGTTGCTCAGCGCGTTGGCCTGCTTCTCACCGGCTTTGCGCAGCGCGGCGGTGTGCACGATGCCCAGCACCACGAACGCGCCGACCGACATTTGCGTGAGGATCGTATAGGCAATGAGCGCCCATTCTTTCGTGTTCACGGTTATAGCTCCTCAGGGTTCATCACTTCCCCGACGGTGGCCGTGAACGGCACCGCGTGGGGGTGGGGCGAGAAGACCACGTTCGGCCGGGTGATGGCCGGATCGGGCAGCGGAGCCGGGGCGTCAAACTCCCCGTACTTCTCGCGCAGTTCCGCAATCGGGCCGAAGTCCAGCGCGCGATAGGTGCACCCGGCGACGCAGGCGGGCTTTTCCCCGGCGTCGACCAGGTCCGCGCAGCCGGTGCACTTCGTCATCACACCGCGCTCCTCGTCGAACTGCGGCGCGCCATACGGGCAGGCCCACTCGCAGTAACGGCAGCCGATGCACTTGTCCTGGTCGATCAGCACGAGACCGTCGTCGCGCTTGTCGATGGCCGCGGCCGGGCAGACTTCCATGCAGAGCGTCTTGTCGCAATGCATGCACGCCACAGACACGAAGTACGTGAAGACGTTGTTCGGCACGTAGAAGTTGCCGTCCTGGATCCACTCGCCGCCGGTGTATTCCGCCACACGACGCCACACGACGCCAATCGGCAGGTCGTTCTTATCCTTGCACGCGATCTGGCAGGCTTTGCAGCCGGTGCACTTCGCGAGATTGACGTAGAAACCCAGTTGTTCGCTCATCATCTAGCTCCTGCTTACAGCTTCTCGACCTGGACCAGGTTCGTGTGCTGTGGATTGCCCTTCGCGAGCGGGGTGGGGTGATACTTGGTCAGCGTGTTGATGCAGCCGCCCTTGTCCACACCGTTCTCGTCTGGCTTATACCAGTGCCCCTGCGGGACGTCGATGACGCCGGGGCGGATGCGCGGGGTAACATTCGCCTTGATCTCGATGACGCCGCGGTCGTTGAAGACTTTGACCATGTCGCCGTTCTTGATCCCGCGCGCTGCCGCGTCGATGGGGTTGATCATCATCTCGTGGTGATGCGCTTCTTCGAGCACATCGATGCCGCTGAAGGTCGAGTGCGAGCGCTGGACTGCGTGGCTGCCGATCATCAGCAGCGGGAACTTCTCGCGCAGCGGGTCGCTAACGCCTTCCCACTCGGGGATGTACTTCGGGATGGCCGGGATTTCATCCGGCTCGTTCCAGGCGGCCAGTTCCGGCGAGTAGATCTGGATCTTGCCGCTCTCGGTGTTTAGCGGATTGGCCTCAGGATCCTCGACAAACGCCTTACCGGCGACGACCTGGCCCTTGCTGAAGGTCTTGTAGATACCCTTTTCCTTGAACTCCTCGAAGCTCGGGAAGTCCGGATCGTTTTCCTGCGCCCCGGCGACCATTTCGCGCAGCCAGTCTTCGCGCGTGGTGTGGCCGTCCTGGTACTCTTCCAGGATGCCGAGCCGCTCGGCAAGCTGCTCGGCGATCCACAGGTCTGGCTTGGCCTCGTACATCGGCTCGACGACGGCGTGGCTGTACATCGCCCAGGCGCTGCGGCCCGAGCCGCCACCGGTGATCAGGTTGTCCGCTTCGAAGCCGGTCGCGGACGGCAGCAGGATGTCCGACACCATGCAGCTCGGCGTCATCATCACTTCTGCGGTCACGATCAGTTCCAGCTTGGTGTCGTCTTCCAGCAGCTTGATTGTCTCGTTAATGTCGGCGTGCTGGTTGGTGATGCAGTTGCCGCCGTGGTTCCACATGAACTTCATGTTGGCGTTGAGCTTGTCCGCGCCCTGGATCTTGTCTTCGGAGCCGCTGGTCATCTCGGTGCCGCGCGTGATGTACTCCGGCCACTTGAAGACAGGGATGACCGCCTTGACGGGGTTAGTACCCTGCGGGAACGAGCCGAGGCGGATGGACGTGCCGTTGCCGAAGTTGGCGCCGGTGCCGCCGCCCTGAATGCCGAAGTTGCCGGTCATGGCCGCCAGGATCGGCAGCGCGCGGACTGGCTGCTCGCCGTAGGCGCGGCGCTGCCAGCCGAGATTTTGCGTCAGGTGGCACGGCTTGGTCTGCGCGATGTCACGCGCCAGCTCGACGATCCGCTTCGCCGGGATGCCGGTGATTTCCGCGGCCCATTCCGGTGTCTTCTCGACACCATCCTGCTGGCCCATCAGGTACGCCATCCACGAGCTACCCTTCGGCGCGCCTTCGGGAAGCGTGTCTTCGTCGAACCCGACCGTGTACTTCGCCATGAACTCCTTGTCGTACATGTCTTCTTTGATCATGACGTACGCAAGAGCGGCGATCAGCGCGACGTCTGTGCCGGGGTAGATCGGGATCCACTCTGCATCGAGCGCCGCCGCCGAGTCGGTGTAGATCGGGTTGACGCTGATGAACCGGCAGCCAGCTTCTTTCGCCAGCAGCATGTGATAGCCCTTGTTGTCGCCACCGGCGGTCGTGACCAGCGGGTTCGAGGCGAACAGCACGCAGAGCTTCGAGTTCACCAGGTCGTCGACGGAATTGCTGCCCAGGTTGGTGATGTACGGCAGCGCCGCCGAATAGCAGGCCGAGCTGTACGTGCCGTAGTAGTCGACGTAGCCGCCGAACAGGCGCATCAAGCGACGGATGGCCGCGCGGCCATCAGGCCCGGCCCACTGCGTACCGCTGGCGTAGTGGAAGAAGAAGGACTCTGGACCGTAGGTGTCCATCAGCCGCTTCATTTCGCTGGCGATATAGTCCAACGCCTCGTCCCACGAGATGCGCTCGAACTTGCCCTCGCCACGCTTGCCCACCCGCTTCATCGGGTACTTGAGGCGTTCTGGCGCGTAGACACGGTTGATCTGCGAGCGACCGCGCAGGCAAGGAATGGCGCGCGGATTGTCGATCGAGTCTTCCGGGTCGGTGTCCGGAATCAGCCGCTTGACGACGCCATCCTGCACTTCGGCGTAGATGATGCAGCGCCCGCCGCAGTTGTGATAGCACGCCGTGGTCATGAGCTTCGCTTCGCCCGCCGCCGAGGCACGCGACGCGGTTTCCCGGACGATCGGCTGCAGGCCACCGGCCAGCGCCGCCGTGCCGCCCAACGCCGTGCTCCACTTCATGAAGCTACGGCGCGAGAGCACGGTGTCGTCGAGGACTTTTGAAAGATTGATACTTTGGCTCATAGCCTTACTCTCCTCGTCCAAACGATGCCGTCCGCGTCTCGGCGTGAGAACCGCGACGGGAGAGCGTGATTTTCCACCGCGCACGGGTGGGGCGCATCACCCACCTGTACACGATTGCGTGCCGATCGGGTGAAATTCCTCAACGATGTTTGATGGGGTGTGGTTGGTGTGGGCGGGGAGAGGGAAGGGGCGGCGCGGCAATATGAAAACAGGCTTTGCGCATTTGCCTGATTCAGTCAGTTGGCATAGCATGGCTGCATAAGTAACAAATCAGTGAGGATCCAGTAATGCGCCGAACACTTGCACGGCTCGTATTTATCAGTCTGATTGCTTACCTGATTCGTTTCGGTGACGTAACTGAATACGCGCCACCTTTAAAACTGATCTATCAGGTCGGGACGGCAGTGTTGCTCGGCGGGTGGCTATTTTCACTCTGGCGTCGCGGGCGGGGGTTTCCCGGAACGCCGCTCGATGCCCCGCTCTTCATGCTTATGCTGGTTGCAGTAGTCTCGGCGCTGCTTTCGCGCGATGTGCGTGTCAGCCTTGAGAATGTCTGGCCACTTTTTGCGCATGTTCTGCTGTTTTATTGTGCAGTTGATCTCATGCGCTCTGGATATCAGAAGTGGCTGTTTGAAGCATTGTTTGTGGTCGCGGGAGTTGCCGTTGTTCTTACCGGGTTTGAACTATTTGCATGGTACTTCGGCATCTCAATCAATCATGACTATCAACTTGGCTGGTATAGCATAGCTGGACTCTCACTTCCGTCGGTGTTGCCGGATGTTTACTTGCCTTTCGGACACAACAATCTTACCGGCATGTTTGCCGTTGTGCTCCTGCCTCTAATTTTCGCTTGGGCGATGACTGTGACATCACGAGATCTGAAGGTCGGCCTTTATCTTTTGGCAGCGGGAGTTTTCGTGATGCTCGTCCTGACGCAGTCTCGCGGGGCGTACATGGCCTTCACAGGGATGCTCGGTTTTTCAATCTTGATCACGGTACTGCATCCGGAGATCCGGCGGCGCGCTCCGGCGCCTTTGCGTTCCCTGATGCACCCCTTTGTGGTTATTGCAGTAGCGTTGCTCGGCGTTGGTGTGGCGGTTGTCATTCTCTACGCGCTGATCATTCTTCCCGACCGGCCCAATCCGAATGATTTGTGTCGTCTGGATTTGTGGCTTAGTGCGATTCGAATGTTCAAGGAAAGCCCATTATTGGGCGTCGGCCCGGGGATGTATAATGCTTTGCGATTCGATTACATTAATTGGCTCCATTCCCCAACTTATATTGTGCTCGTGCATCCTCACAACCTGTTATTAGCGATTGTCGCCGAGGGCGGGATTCTTGCTCTCACTGCTGTGCTGTGGGCCGTCGTTCGCTTCTTACGGGTTTGGTGGTCTGCTTGGCAGGTCGCCAAGCCGTTTGAAAGGAGGCGCCTTGAAGCAGTATTGGTCTCCCTAGTGGCCTTTTCGATCCACAATATGGTGGATGTGTTCTATCGGACTTCACAATTAGTTCCAATAATGGTCATAGCGGCCTTTGTGATTGCCAAGGCTGATCCCGCGGGTATGCCAGTTCCGCTGCCAGGGATGAGACTACGTCGGGCTGTGCTGGTGGCACTAGGAGCAGCACTGGTAATCGTCCAACTTCTGTTCATTCCGGTGCATCGAGGCGCATTCGCATACTTACAGGCAATGAAAGCGCTTCAACAGAATGATCCCGATACGGCGCTAGTTGAGGCGCGAAGAGCGATGCGTCTTGACCCGTGGCTGGAACTGTATCGCCTAGAAGAAGCGAATATTCTCGCATTGTTGGCCGAAACGAGCGCTGATTACCTTGACGCGGCAATTGAGGCGCACGAGCAAGCTTTGGTTCGAACGCCTTCCTGGGATTTGGGGTGGCACAACTTGGCTGCGCTATATGCTCAAGCCGATATGCTCGATCGGGCGATTTGGGCTGAAGAGCACGCGGTAGTCTGGAATAATCCGTATTTCAACTACCGATTCAAGCTCGCGCATTATCTTCTGATACAAGGCGAAACCGAGCGGGCAGTCGAAGAATTCAAGGTGGCTCTTCGCGAGAAGCCAGACCTTGCTAGCTCCAAGTATTGGAAGGATCCAGCATATCCGGCGCGGCAGCAGGTTCTTCGTCAGGTGATCGCGGAGACGGATGATCTGGTAACACGGTTTGATCTGGCAGTCTACGCGGGGGAGATCACACAGGCCGCGCAAATGGCGTTAGCCTTGCCTGAAGAAACGCTCTCTGTGGAGATGCAGCAACGCATCGATGCCTTGTGGCCAAGCGGCATGGATGGCCCGGTCTGCGAACGCTGCTTCTACTGGCGCAGGGATAAAGACCTCTTGGCGCTCGAAAGCCGGCTTCTCCGACTTGACTCTTTTACTGACGCTGAGCGACACGCTCTCGAACAGGAAATTCGCAGGGTGATCGCGAAGGGAGATCCCGACGCTACCTGGGCATGGTATCAGTTGGCTCGCCTGAAAACCGATGACGATGAGGCTGCAGGCTTTTTGATGCAGGGTGTGCAACTGCCACTGGACTATCGCCAGTTCAATTATCCGCAGACTTATGGTGTGCATGGGCAGCTTGTGGAACTAACGCAAGCGCGCGTCCCGATCTTAAGTCCGGTGCACTACGAACCGTGGGTTGAGCTGGGCGCTCGCTTCGCAGCGCAAGGTGATTGGCGTGGGGCACAGCTTGTTTACGAAGAGACCCTGAAACTGGATCCATATGACTTCGAACTCCAGTCGCGGGTAGAGGCCCTGTCCGAACAGGCGTCCCTTTTCGACAGCGTTTCGGATACCTATGGGCAAGTTTATGGCGCCGAACTAAGCGGCTAAACTCTAAACTGTTCGTACATGCACCGCTGGCACATGTTGTCCAGCGACCGTGCGAGATCTGGCGTGCTCACTCCGCCGTTCCGATCTCGAATCCGCTGAGGAAGCTGTCGCCGCGCAGGCGCAGACGCGGGTTGGGGTAGGGCGTGCACGGCAGCGGCGCGTCGAAGCAGCGATCGCCGGACGCGGGGCAATAGAGCGTCAGGCCGGACTCTGTCTCGTAGGTTCTTAGCTCGATCGAGCTCACCGGATGCAGCCCGCGTTCCGGCCCGGCGTGCACCAGATGCGGCGACGCTTCTTTCAGCAAATGCCAGCCGAGCGGCGCCGCCACCAGGAAGACTGCCAACAAAGTCCACGTCGAGCGCCGGAAGCTCGACACCGCCAGCAGACACGCGCCGATCGCCGTGCCATAAAGCGACGGGACGGCGAAGCGGGGATTCGGCGCGCTGAAAAACCACGTGCCCACCGCGATCGTCGCGGGGAGCAGGAACGTCCACGCCAGCCCTGGCCGCGCCAATGCGTGACGATCGGTCGCGAAGCGGAGCGCGACAAGAAGCGCCGCGGCGACCGCCATCAGTGCCGGGAGATACGCGGTCGGGATGTCGCGCTGCGTCTCCAGCCACGGATCGAGCCAATCCCAACTGCTGAGGACCTCGTCCGGATGGTGCGACGGCCAGCGCGCCCAACTGTAAATCCACCGCGCTTCGGACTCCGCGCTGGCCGCTGGGACGCACCAACTTACCGGCGCGGCCAGCACCGTCGAGGGATACAGCGGGTAGCCGCTCAGCACAACGCCCCGCGCCATCCACGGGACCAGCACTACGCTACCGATCAGCCCCAGCCCAGCGAGGCTGCTCACCACGCGCTGCGGCACGTGCCGGTGATGCGCTAGCCACACACCCACGCTCAGCAGCACGGCCGCCGCGCTGAATGCCCCGGAACTGAGCTTGATCGCGATGCCGAGCGCCGCTAGAAAAACGATCAGCCCCAGTTCGTGGAACGCCTGCGCGCCGGAATAGTCCTTGCGCTGGAGAAAGCTCAGCAACAACACCATCAGCGAGAGCTGGACCATCGCGCTGGCTACATCCGACGACGGGCTGCTGATCGTCCCGCGCAGCAGAGCGGAATCCACCACAGGGAATATCATCAACGCTGCAAACACGTGCTTCAGCTTCCAGTTCCGCCGCTGGCGAACCGCGCAGTCCAGGCCGGTCAGCGCCTGCGCGGTGGCGACCATGATCAGCAGACTGTTGGCGATGTTCAACTCCGCGCCGCGCCACGGACCCACGCTCACCAGCGCGACGTAGAGGAAATTCGCATTGTTGAACGCAAACCGGCCGTGCAGGTTCCCCAGCCCCTTGATGATCGGGTAATCCTGCATCCATCGTATCGCCTGCAGGTGATACAGACCGGTGTCGTAGTCGTACAGCGGCCGCATCGCCTGGTTGGCGAAGACGACGCTCACCCCGGCGATCGCGAGGCACAGCAGCGTGCGATGGCGAATGAGGTGATAGACGTCGCGCAGGATATTTCGCCAGTCGAGCAGCAGAGAGATCGCCGCGACGACCGCGACGATGGCGAACGCGCGGCTGTCGACTTTGAACGCCAGGTGCCAGATTTGCAGAAATAGGACGAGGGCGCCCCAGCCAACCCAGAAGGTCAGGATACCCCGGAACTCGTCGAGGGCGTCGATGTGGAGTGCTTTCCAGATGGCGCGTCCCAAACCATAACAAATCGCAAAGAACACTGCCCAGCCCGACAGGATCAACCCCATCGGATACAGGAGATCGGACAATTTTATGACCTTCCGAAAGTGGTGCGGCTACCCCGCATTAAAGAGGGACATGCAAATCCACATAATCATAGACAAACAATCTTACATGTGCAAGATTGATAGAAATGAAAATTGTAAATTTACAAGCTTATAAAAGCGGCACGGTATTCAGCTTAGAGATAGGCGCAGAGTTTCGCGTGTGGAACGCAGTTGTTTTTCACGGAAAATTCACGCGCTGGCGGAGCGCAGAGACGTGCGAAATCCGGCGGCATCACCCACGCTAGCAGGTCGATGCCGCCGGTGTGTTGGAGAGGGTTGGCAGCGGAGTGGGGTAGAGGCGCGCTGCTATTGCAGGCCGGGATGCTCCGCCAGCAGCGCGTCGATCGCTTTCTGCGCGTCGACCATCTGCTTCATCAGCGTGAAGACGCCCGTCGTGCGCTGCGCCTGACCGCGCTTCATCGCCTCAAGCTCGGCCTGCGCTGCCTGCATCTGGCGGCGGAGCGCGTCGAGCCGCTCCCGCGCGGCGTTGAGCGCCTCGGGGTCGGGCGTGGGCTCCGGCTTGGGCGGGGCGGGCGACTTCGGCGCGGGGACCGGCTCGGCAGCGGGCGCAGCGTTCTCGACCGGGGTGGCGGGCTGGGCTTGCGCTGCCTCGGCGGCGGCTTTGCGGGCGCTCGCTTTCAGTTCCTTGACCGCCTGCCGCGTGCCGTAGAAGATCGCGCGACCGATCTCCGGCGTGACGTACTGGCGAGTCAGCGCGAAGAAGATCCCGCCCACCGTTCGGCGGCGGCTGCCATCCGGCACCAGCATCCCGCCCGCGTCCTCGATCGCCTGCGCGCGGCGCGCCATTTCCTGAGCGAACCGCACGCCGCACAGCCCGACCGTCTGCTGGATCATCATGCGCGGCCACTTGAATTTCTCGTGAAGCTGCACGGCGATGTCGTTGCTGACCTGGATCTGCCGCCGGGAGATCTCGTAGGGGCCGTCCGGCGGGGCGGCAGGCGTGGCGACGATCGGCTGCTCCCCAACCGACCTCCCGTTCAATTGCCCGACCACGACCAGCACCGGCTTCTCTGTGTCTACCGTCACCAGCGCGCGGCGCAGGTCCGTACCGTCACGCGGCGGCAGCCATTCGATTGCAGTCACCGAACCGTGCTTCTCGAACAGGGCATTTATCTCTTCCTCGCCACAGTCCGGCGGAAGATCGCACACATAAATCTGGATATTCACCGGTTCTGCCCCCTCATGTTGCCCATCTACCTCGCGTTTGCACGCGTGCAAGCCTCCATTATAAGGGAGACGCGCCCGCGCCGCACGTTCTTAATTGCTACTGTGCAGACTGTTTGCTCAGCGGCAGGGGCTGTGCTATTGTGAGGCGGTTTCTCAGCGAAAGGGGCACGCATGAAGATACTGGTGGCGGTCGCAAGCAAACATGGCAGCACGCGCGGGATCGCGGACGCGATCGGCGAGACGCTGCAGCAGGCGGGGCACGCGGTCGACGTGCGCAACGCGCAGGACGCGCCCTCGGTGGATGGGTACGACGCAGTGGTCGCGGGCAGCGCGATTTACATGGGCAACTGGATGTCTGAGGCGAAGGCGTTTCTCCAGCAGAACGAGGGACGTTTCGCCGGGAAGCCGGTCTGGCTGTTTAGCAGCGGTCCGCTTGGCGACGACTATCCCGAAGGCATGGGCGTGCCCACGAACCTCGACGATCTGATGGCGCAGACCGGCGCGCGCGGGCATGAGGTGTTCGTCGGGCGGCTGGACAAGAGCGCGCTGAGCCTGGGCGAGCGCATCATCTCCAAGGCGGTCAAGGCGCCGGAAGGTGACTTCCGCGACTGGGATACGATCCGCGCCTGGGCGCAGGGGCTAGCGGAGCAACTAGCAGTTAGCGGTTAGCGATTAGCGGTTAGCAAGAGCAGGGAATAGGGAGTAGGGAGTGGGGAATAGAGAATAGGTAACCACGCCGCGATGTGTAGGGGCGGAGCTTGCTCCGCCCGCTTTTTTCTCTGGCTGCACAGATCATGGCGCGCTTCTGAAAAACCTCACCCCCTTAGCTTCCAGCATTTTCCCCTCTCCGTTTACGGAGAGGGGCCAGGGGTGAGGTTCTTTGCGGGGGAATAGGGAATAGGGAGTAGGGAGTAGAAAATAGGGGCGGGTCATGCTGGCGACCTTCTCCCCTTCCCTCTGCTTGCGTGGGGGAAGGGGGCGGGGGATGGGGGGCTAGCGGGTCAGGCAAGCGGGCGGAGCAAGCTCCGCCCCTCCGTTGCGTGCCGCCATTTCCCCTCTCCCCGCGACGCAGTCGCAAGAGGGAGAGGGGCCAGGGGTGAGGGGCTAATCGCTGCCCCGCAACCTTTCCCCACACCGCGCGTAATATTCTGTGAAACCTTGCACAAGCCGGTCGCGCCGGGAAATACGAGGCATCCCACCGTGAAGATCCGCACGCTCACCCCATCGCCCGCGCACGTCCCAACCGCCCTCATCCGCCGCGGGATCGCCTTGCTCCCCGCCGCGATCACCCGCGCCGCCAGCGCACGCACCTACCAGATCATCGGCACGCTGGTGGACAGCGGCCGCACGCAGAACGCCTACCGCGCCTACGCTTACTTTCGCTGGGTGGACGACCAGATCGACGGCTCGGCGTGGGAGCAGGCGCAGCGGCTGGCGTTCGTGGCGCGGCAACAAGCGGTCGTCGCCAGCGCCTACGCAGGGCGACCGCTGCACCCTCTGGCGCCGGAAGAGCAGATGGCGGTCGATCTCATCGCCAGCGATCCCGCGCCAGACAGCGGACTCGGCCTGTACATCCGGCACATGATGGCGGTGATGGCGTTCGACGCGGAACGGCGCGGCCGTCTGATCACCCAGGCGGAGCTTGACGCCTACACGCGCGATCTTGCCATCGCGGTGACCGAGGCGCTGCACTATTTCATCGGCCACGACGATCCTTCGCCCCAGATTGAGACACGCTATCACGCCGTTATCGCCGCGCACATCACCCACATGCTGCGGGACACCTGCGACGACCTGAGCGCCGGATATTTCAACATCCCGCGCGAGGCGCTGGACGCGGGTGGGATCACCCCCTTTGACGTGCACAGCGACGCCTATCGCGCCTGGGTGCAGAGCCGCGTGCAACTGGCACGGGAGATGTTCCGGGCGGGCCGCGACTATCTGGCGCAGGTGCCAAACGCCCGCTGCCGGATGGCCGGGGAAGCCTACTGCGCCCAGTTCGAGGCCGAACTGGATTTGCTTGAGCGCCATGCGTATGTCGTCCGCTCTGACGAGCGGCAGGAGAGAATCTAACGATGCCCGCGAAACAGTCCACCGCACTCGTCATCGGCGCCGGGATCGGCGGGATCGCCACGGCCGCGCACCTCGCCAAACAGGGCGCGCGTGTGACCGTGGTCGAGAAGAACCGCGAGCCGGGCGGCCGCTGCGGCCAGTTCACCCGCGACGGACACACCTTCGACACCGGTCCGACACTGCTGGTCATGCCGCTGTTGTACGAGTCAGAGTACGCGGCGCTCGGCGTGCCGCTGCGCGAGGCGCTCGATTTGCAGCGGGTAGACCCGACCTATCGCCTGGTGTTCGACGACGCCAGCCAGATCGCGCTGACCTCGGACCTCAACCGGATGCGCGAGCAGTTGGAAGCGATCGAGCCGGGCAGCTTCGACGGGTTCCTGCGCTACGTCGAGGAAGGGCATCGTCACTACACGATCGCGCTCGAAAAGCTGGTGGACCGCGATTTCCGCAAGGCGAGCGAGTTCTTCAGTCTGCGGAACCTGCCGCTGCTGTTCCAGGTGAAGCCGCTGGCGCGCCATTACCGCCACATGCAGACCTATTTCGACTCGCCGCGCCTGAAAGCCGCCTTCACCTTTCAGGACGTGTATATGGGCCTCAGCCCCTTTGAGGCGCCCTCCACCTTCTCGATGATGCCCTACACCGAGCTGGCGCATGGCGTGTGGTATCCGCGCGGGGGGATGTACGCCATCGTCGAGAGCCTGATGCGGATCGCGGAGCGGGCAGGCGTGCAGTTCGAGTTTGGCGCGCCGGTCGAGCAGATCGAGGTGCGGGGTAATCGCGCTCGCGCCGCGCTGATGGCCGATGGCCGCCGCCTGGAAGCGGATGTGATCGTCGCCAACGCGGAC
>Ga0134093_1002999_pt1 | contig 12554 bp, 9 predicted proteins | sample 4_1taG_FD_94452 | JGI IMG/M metagenome (GOLD analysis project Ga0134093, IMG submission 94452) | Switchgrass degrading microbial communities from high solid loading bioreactors in New Hampshire, USA - 4_13_20_68_A1 metaG | ecosystem: Engineered > Bioreactor > Semi-continuous > Anaerobic >...
CGCAAGCGGCGAGTGTGAAGGCCATGGCCAGCACAAGCAGGATCGCCGTCAATTTTTTGATCTTCATTTTTACCTCCTTATTAAATATAAAATTTAGTCGTATTTAAATGAAAGTTGAGACAAGCTCGGCCAGATATGTACTGCTTCTGTGAATGAAAGCCCACATCGCCAGAAGGAGTGACGTTAACTTACAGAAACCAGCCGCTTCTATGGCCAATATGTGACAACAATCATTTATTCTATCGTTACTGCAATGTTTATGGCTGTCGGGATTTTTGCCGGGTATAGCTCCGCCGGTTTGCAGATTGATAAGAGAAAGGTCGAGGACAAACCGTGCGAGCAAATCCGTCATATTCCGGGTGCGGTAAAGCCTTCTTGCAAAGCGACTGCGGATATTGGGCAGAATGCCCAAAGATAAGCATAAGCGCTGTTCAGACCGCTGTCAACACGGCTTTTCCCATGCTCTGCCTCGGCGTGAATTTTTGTCAGAGCTTATCTGATGTTCATAGCCCTGTAATAGCCGCCGTGTACGGCTCCGCGCACCTGAGCAAGCTCGCTGCAGTCGCCGAAGGCCTCAAAGAAGGGCGCGTTGCACTTTGCAAGCTGCTCAACCAGTTCGTAACGAGGCCTCATGCCAAGCGCGTTTATTATGGTGTCGGCCTCTATAAAATGCCTTCCGTCCTTGTCCTCAACCTCTATTCCGTTTGGCTCCACCTTTACGCACTTGGTGTTTACAAGGCAGCGGATGTTGTCGGAGAGCTCCTCCATGACTTCCAGTATTGCGGGCCTATGTATATGGTTGGCCTGCGGAGCAATTTTCGGACCCATTTCCACCACGGTGACTCGGTGTCCCTGTCTGGCGTAGCTCAGTCCCATCTCGCAGCCTGAGAGGCCGCCGCCTATTATGACGACGCGTTCGCCGATTTTGCCTTCGTAGTAGTGGAGCTGCTTTGCCGTCATGGAGTGTTCCTTAAGCCCCGGGATGGGAGGGACTATCGGCTCCGCTCCGACGGCGCAAAGCACCACATCGGGAGCAAGGGAGTTCAGCAGTTCGACGGTAGCCTCCGTATTCAGCCTGACGTCGATGCCACAAGACATGACCTTTTTAATCATATGGTCCCTGTAGGCCAGCAGGTCGCCCTTGTGGCAGTCGTGCTCCAGGTAGTTGAGCGTGCCGCCGAGGCGGGACTCTTTCTCGAGCAGTGTGACCTTATGCCCTCTTTCCCAGGCCGTATAGGCTGCGGACAGGCCACCGGGGCCGCCGCCCACCACAACAACTTTTCTTGAGTGCTGCGGGGGGAGCATCAGGTTCAAATTGTAAAGCTCATGTCCAACCGAGGGGTTGACGTCGCAGCCCATGACGCCGGTGTCGAATCTGCCGAGGCAGTTCATGCATCTTGTGCAGGGAACAACTTCGTCATTGCGGCCGGTGCGCCATTTGTTGGGGGTCTCCGGGTCGGCGATAAGCTGCCTTGCCATATAGATGATATCGGCGTCGCCGTCGCGTATTATCCTGTCCATTTCCTCGGGGTTGTTGTAACCTCCGACGGTAGCTACAGGTATCTTGACCACCTTTTTTACGGCTTTTGCGAGTTCGAGGTTGCAGCCGCGCGGGAGGAAGATGCTGGGGAAGGTGTACTGGTTCGTTGTGTAATACGAACCGGCGGAGATATGGATAATGTCTATGTACTTTTCCGCCATCTGAGCGAAGGCGCAGACATCCTCGAGTGTGATGCCGTTTTCCATGTGCTCGTCGCCGCTGATTCTGAGCTCTACGAGGAAATCGTCGCCCACCGCCTCGCGGACCGCCTTCAGAATCCTGAGCGGGAAACGAGCGCGGTTTTCAATGCTTCCTCCGTATTCGTCCTTACGCCAGTTTGTAGCGGGGGAGAGGAACTGTGAAATCAGCCAGCCGTGTCCGCCGTGTATCATTACCATTTTAAAGCCGCAGTTCTTCATAAAGAGGGCGGCGTCGGCAAATTCTTTGCAGGTTTCCTCCATCAGGGCCTCGTCCATGCCTATTACATGCACACCGTCAGCCCTTACATAGTCGTTGGGTCCTATGGGGTTTCTGCCTTCCAAAAACATGGGGTGAGTAACATCGCCGGCGTGGAAAAGCTGTATGGAGGGCACAGCACCGTGGCGGGCTATCTGCGCCGCCTCCTTTATATAATCTCTGTGACCGCTGCGCCCCGGCGGCATCAGAGCTACATTTCCAACATTCAGCTTCCGCGGCGCATACTTCAGGCTAACGCAAGTTTCGGCTACGGTAACCGCCGCGGCTCCGCCCCTTGCCTTGTTTTCGAAGTAAAGGATTTGCTTTTCATCGGGTGAACGCATGACGCCGCCGTCGCGGGAGGGGGTCATGGAGCAGGGGGCGGCAAAAATGCGGTTTCTGAACGTGACGTTCTTAATTGTTAATCTACTAAATAAATGCGGATATGGGTTCATCGCAACTCTCCTCTCGGGTATGTGTTCGAATACGCGCAAATCGGTTCAGCTGGGAAAGCCGTTGAGCCGTCGCTTGACTGGCATAATACAAAATGTTATGATTAGTTATCGACAAGTTCATGATAGCATCGCAAATTTGGAAAGTAAAATATCAGTTTTGCGTTATATCATACAGAATTGTTATATATCAGGCCCTCTGAAGTGTTTGTTTTAAACAAAATAAGAGGATGTGATGATTTGAACATTCAGAAGCTCATCTACTTTAACTATGCCGCCAGCTACCTGAATTTCTCAAAAGCCGCCGAGGCCTGCAACATAGCGCAGACTGCTATGAGCAGGTGCATTGCACAGCTCGAAAACGAATTGGGCTGCGCTCTTTTCAATCGGACAAACCGCAAGATTACCCTGACTCCTGCCGGAAAGCGTTTCTGGGAGGAGACCCGGGTGATTGTCGACAAGTATGAGCGCGCAAGAAAGGTTGCGCGCGACGCGGCGATGGGCTTTAACGGCTTTATTTCCATAGGCTATGGGGGGTTTGACCGCCTGTTTGCCATAGAGTATGCAGAATCGTTCAGAGCCGAGCACCCTGATGTGAAAATCTCACTATTCCACTATCCGTATGACGACCTTGCGCACAGCCTGATAACGGAAAACTGCGACATCATCTTCGGCCCGGCAAACAGGCTGCTCCAGCTCAATAATGTCAGGACCGTAACCACATATGTGTCAAAATATTATCTGGCCGTCAGCAAGAAGCATCCCTTCGCGGAGCGCGAGGAAATTACCGGAAACGTGATAAAGAACGAGACAATTCTCTTCCCCGCGAAGGCCGGCTTTTTGGAGAGAACCTCAAATTACCGTTTTTGCCTCCAGTTTGACATTATGCCGGGAGAAATTGTTTACTCTAATTGTCCTGAGGCCATGCTTGCAATGATTGAGCTGAACCTCGGTATATCGCTGGTGCCCGAGCAGCTGTTTCTTGACGATTTGAAAAGGATAAAGCTGATACCGATTAAACCGCAGCCCCAGGGGGGCAAGGAGCACATGGCGGCAAGCTTCCTGTCCAATGAAAAAGCCGTGGTAAGCAGTTTCCTAAACCATATTGAGAAAAAACGTCCCGAAATTACGGAAAAAATTCAAAGCAAGATAAACGCCTATTTATAAACCGAGCCCGATAGCTGAAAAGGGCCTGCAAACCGCAGTTTGCTGAGTGTTAACGGCGGCGTCGCGCGTATGTGCGGGGATATTTCGGTTAAACTATTCGCCGAAACACCGTTTTACTAGTCCCGAGAGATACTGCAGGCAGGGACTTAAGCAGCGAGGATAATGGCTTGATTTGAACTATTTTAGATTTTGAAGGTTTCGTCGTAAGACGAAGCTTTTTCAGCTCATTTACTTTTTGAATGCGATAAACTTTGAATCCGGAGGACTTTCATATGAAAAAGATTAAAAGAATCGGAGTCCTCACCTCGGGCGGCGACGCTCCGGGCATGAACGCCGCGATTCGAGCGGTGGTGAGAACCGCCCTGTATTTCGGCATAGAGGTCATGGGCATCCGTTTCGGATATAAGGGACTCATGGAAGGCGATATGATTCCGCTGGGGATGCGGAGCGTGTCCGGTATAATCCAGCGCGGTGGCACGATGCTCCATACCGCGAGAAGCGCCGAGTTTGCAACGCCCCAGGGGATAAAGAAGGCGATAGAGGTAGCGAGCGATAACGGGCTCGACGGGCTTGTGGTAATAGGAGGCGACGGCTCCTTCAGGGGGGCAAAGGCGCTCAGCGATGACGGCCTTCCTACAATCGGCGTGCCCGCCACGATAGACAACGACATCGTCTGCACCGACTACTCAATTGGCTTTGACACTGCCTGCAATATAGCGGTAGAGGCGATAGACCGCCTGCGCGACACCTCGGAGAGCCTCAACAGGTGCAGCGTAGTGGAGGTAATGGGCCACAGGTCGGGCTACCTTGCCCTCGAAGTGGGCGCGGCCTCCGGAGCGCTTGCGGTGCTTGTCCCGGAGTTCAGCTGCGACCTGATGCCAGAGGTATACGAAGCGATAACCAGGCACGAGAAGACGCAGTATATAGTGGTCGTCTCCGAGGGCTGCAGCACTCCCTCGGCGGAGGTCGCAAGGCTTATCGAGGAGAACACGGGGATGAGCACGCGCCTTACGGTCCTCGGCCACATTCAGCGCGGAGGCGCGCCCAGCGCGCTCGACCGCGTAAACGCCACAAGGCTCGGATACCGCGCGGTCGACCTGCTGCGCAAGGGGATAGGCAACAGGGTCGTCGGCATACAGAGCGACAAGCTGGTCGACTACGATATCCAGGAGGCCCTGGAGATGCACAAATCGATTGAGGAGGAGCTCTACACTATAGCGCGCATAGTTTCCTTGTAGGCGCAGGCTGCGCGAAGGTAGATTTTTCGGCTTTTCTGGGGGGGCGTTTTCGCCCTCCTAAATTTTCAAAAATTTTTAAGAAAAAAAGAGGGAAAAGTAAAAAATTTTCGTATATATATATGAAGTTATTCCAGAAAAATAAGCTGCGGGGAGGCGGTGGGATTTGCAGTGCCCAAGAATTATGAGAGAGGAACTTGAGCGCAGCATGCTCTCGCCCTACGGGGTGAAGTCGGCGGAGTCCAAGGGCCGCTTGAGGGAGGAGCCGCCCTGCGCGATACGTACCTGCTTTCAGCGGGACGTGGACCGAATAGTCCACTCGAAGTCCTTTAGGCGCTTAAAGCACAAGACGCAGGTTTTCCTGCAGCCGGAGGGCGACCATTACAGAACGCGCATGACCCACACGCTCGAGGTCGCGCGCATAGCCCGCACAATCGCGCGGGCGCTCATGCTCAACGAGGATTTGACCGAGGCGGCGGCCCTGGGGCACGATTTGGGACATACCCCCTTCGGCCACGCCGGAGAAAGGGCGTTAGACAAGCTCTTCGGCGGCTTCCGGCACTACGAGCAGAGCCTTCGCGTGGTCGACGTGCTTGAAAAAGACGGCCGGGGGCTCAACCTGACATACGAGGTGCGCATGGCAATCCTCAACCATACCAACGGCGCGCCGAACGACACCCTCGAGGCAAAGTGCGTGCGCCTTGCCGACAAGATAGCCTACATAAACCACGATGTCGACGATGCAATAAGAGCCGGAATCCTCACGGAGAAAGACCTCCCCGAGATAGTCAGAAAGAGGCTCGGGGAGTCCCACAGCGCGAGGATAAACACGATAACCACCGACCTTATCGAAAACAGCTTCGGAAAAAACGACCTCAGCATGAGCCCCGAGGTCCAGGAAGCGGTCGATATATTCCGCGAATTTATGTTTGAAAAGGTCTACAAGAACCCGAAGGCGAAGGGCGAGGAGGCAAAGGTGGATGGAATCCTCGGCGGGATTTACGAATACTATATAAAAAATCCCGACAAACTGCCGGCGGATTACAAGAAGCTCTCCGAGCGCGAGGGGCTCGAGCGGACCGTCTGCGACTATGTCGCGGGCATGACCGACAAGTACGCGATTTACATATACAGCGAGATTTTCATTCCAACCGCCTGGCAGATAAGGTAATATAAGGCAATGCTCGCTTTTCGGTGTATTTGAGCGCCGAAATCTGAATAATAAACTCAAAAGCCTCGCATAAACTTTCAATTTTCTGGAAAATATGTACGGAAGGGGGAGGACGATTGGCGTTTCCCGAGCGTTTCCTTGAGGAACTGGTTGCGCGAAACGAGATTACGGACGTCGTAAGGGATTATGTTAACCTGACCAGGCGCAGCGGACGCAATCTCTTTGGCCTTTGCCCCTTTCACAGCGAGAAAACCCCATCCTTTTGCGTTTCGCCGGAAAAGCAGATATATCACTGCTTCGGCTGCGGAAAGGGAGGCGGCGTCATCAGCTTTATCATGGAAATCGAGAACCTCTCTTTTCCTGACGCCGTCCATTTCCTTGCCAAGCGGGTGAATATGGAGGTCCCCGACGACAGTGAAGACAGGGAAATACGAAGCAAGAGGGAGAGGCTCATTTCGCTGAACCGCGAGGCGGCGAGGTTTTTCCACGAAAACCTCGGCAAGCCGCAATGCAGGGCCGTCGCCGAGTATATTGTTAGGCGGGGAATTACAGCCTCGTCGGTCAGGACCTTCGGGCTCGGCGCCGCGCCCGACTCCTGGGACGCCCTCTGCGAGGAGATGCAGCGAAGGGGATATACCAAAACCGAGCTTCTCGACGCGGGGCTTGCGGTAAAGAGCTCAAAGGGAGGCATCTACGACTTCTTCAGGAACCGCCTCATATTCCCGCTTATAGACGTGCGCGGAAACGTGGTGGGTTTTTCCGGGCGGCGGGTGACGGACGACGAGAGCGAGAGAAAGTTTGTCCACACAAAGGAAACGATATTATTCAATAAAAGCCGCTTTCTGTTCGGCCTGAACCTTGCAAAGAAAACAAAGCTCGGGAGGCTGATTCTCGTCGAAGGGAATGTCGACGTGATTACGCTGAGGCAGGCGGGCTTTGACAACGCCATCGCCTCGCTAGGCACTTCCCTGACCGAGGAGCAGGCCAGGCTCATTTCGAACTACACCAGGGAGGTGGTGATAGCCTACGACTCGGATGCAGCCGGCATCGCCGCCGCCGAGAGGGCCATCGACCATCTCGAGCGCCTGGGTGTTGCGATAAAAGTCCTCAGAGTCCCGGGGAACAAGGACCCGGACGAGTTCATACGCAGCCACGGGCCGGGAGCCTTCGCAGCGCTTTTAAACAGCATGGGCAACCACATCGAGTACCGGCTGTCGCTGATTGAGGCGAAGTATGACCTTAGCGACGACGCCGGCAAGGTGGCCTATCTCAAAGAGGTGTCCGAGATGCTCGCGACCGTCTCGAGCCCCGTGGCCCGCGAGATTTACGGCAACCGCGTCGCCGAGAAGCTGAGAATATCGCCCGAGGCGATGCAGCTGGAGATAAGAAGGGCGATTTCAAAGCATGTCAAGGAACAGAGGAGGAAGCTGGAGCGGGAGACAAGACCCGTCAATATAATTCAGCCGAAAACGTACAAAATACGATACGAAAACCCCGTTAGTGCTGCGGCGGAAGAGGGAATTGTAAGCCTTCTGCTGCTCGGTGACCCCTCGCTCCTGCGCGAAGTCGCGGAGCTTACAAAAGAAGATTTTTCATCCGAATTTTTAGGGAGGGTATTTGAGAATATTAAGAATCGGTATGAGGAGAATAAAACCGTTTCGATTGCGACAATGTCCGCAGACTTTACCCCTGATGAGATTTCACATATTACGCTTTTGATGCAAAAGCCGGTTTCGGCGGCAACCGCTGAAAAAGCGATGAGGGATTACATAAACGTGATAAGGACCGAGCAGCTTAAAAAGAAGGAGGACCTGCTTGCGATAAGCCGCAAATATAGAGAGATAAAAGGTTTGGAGGATAAAGATGTCTAAAAAGAACAACGAAAAGGCGGCAAACCAGGAGAAGGAGAACGCCGTTAAGAAACAGGAAAACCAGCACAGCAGTGTTGATGATAAAATCAACGAGCTGGTGGATAAGGGGAAGAAAAAGGGTTCGGTCACCCTTAAAGAGCTTCTTGAGGCCATGGACGAACTAAACCTTGACGCCGAGCAGGTGGATAAGGTTTATGAGATGCTCGAACAGGCCGGCATAGAGATAGTGGACGACGAGGACTTCCTTGCCGATTTGCCGGACGATATCGCCCCGGAGCTTGAGGAGCTCGAGGAGATTGAGGAGGTTGAGGAGGAAACCCTTGTCGACCCGGACGCTCTTGCGGACAGCTTCAGTATCGACGACCCGGTAAGAATGTATCTTAAGGAGATTGGCAAGATAAGCCTGCTTACTCCCGAGGAGGAAGTCGAGCTTGCCGAGCGCATGGCCAAGGGCGACAAGGCCGCCGCGCAGCGTATGGCGGAGGCAAACCTCAGACTGGTCGTGAGCATAGCAAAGCGCTATGTCGGCCGCGGCATGCTCTTTTTGGACCTCATACAGGAAGGAAACCTCGGGCTTATCAAGGCGGTCGAAAAGTTTGACCATACGAAGGGCTATAAGTTCTCGACATACGCGACATGGTGGATAAGACAGGCGATAACCCGTTCCATAGCCGACCAGGCGAGGACCATACGCATACCCGTCCACATGGTCGAGACTATAAACAAGGTCATAAGAGTGTCGCGCCAGCTCCTGCAGGAGCTCGGCCACGACCCCACTCCTGAGGAAATCGCCGAAGAGATGAATATGCCCGTCGAAAAGGTCAGGGAAATCCTGAAGATTGCGCAGGAGCCCGTTTCGCTCGAAACGCCTATAGGCGAGGAGGAGGACAGCCACCTAGGCGACTTCATTCCCGACGAGGACGCTTCGGAGCCTGCCGAGGCGGCGTCATTCACCTTCCTGCGCGAGCAGCTTTTGAGCGTGCTCAGCACGCTCACGCCGAGGGAGGAAAAGGTTCTCCGGCTCCGCTTCGGCCTTGAGGACGGCAAGGCGAGGACGCTCGAGGAGGTCGGCAAGGAGTTCAACGTCACCCGCGAGCGCATACGCCAGATAGAGGCCAAGGCCCTGCGCAAGCTGCGCCACCCGAGCAGGAGCAAAAAGCTGAAGGATTTCCTGAACTAATTAGGCATCGATAATAAGTCAATAAACAGACAAAAACCAGTTCCTAGAGGGACTGGTTTTTATTATTGATATTTACAAATGTCTTAATTTACAGTATTATTCCGTCTAAAGCTATTACCAGAATCATGAAAGGACAAATATTATCGTTAAAATCGAAAATGATTTCTATTTTAAATAGAGGTTTTCAAGTATGAATGAGCAAGATGTTTTTCAAATGTATATGAAGATATTTAATGCTCCGGAAGTAAAATCAATCTGCAGCAAATGTAGAGAAAAGGCAAACCTGTCCAGGCCGATATCGCTTTGGCAGTTAGGAAGAGACTTTGGCACCTCTGAATACAAAGTCCTTTTTGTCGGAAAAACCGCAAGAGGTATCCCTTGTAAATCACTACCTGTAGATGATATTTTTCATGACGCAACAAAACGCGCCGACGAGCTGTTTGTTGGTAGATATCACTATTGGAGTTACACAAATGCTATCTGCAAATCTCTTTACGGAGATGATGCCTGGGAAAAGATTGCTTTTACGAATTTAGTAAAATGTAATGCTTCAGATGATATAGATAAGACTGACTATGAAACGAAAGAAAACTGCATAATACGAAACAAGATATTTCTAAATGAATTAATTATAATTAATCCGTCAACCATAATTTTTTATACCGGGTATGATTATGATGAATTTTTAAAAGAATTATTTAAAGAATATAACCTCGTTAATGTTGCATATACGAGTAAGCCTGTTGGCGCGAAGAATTTGCCGTGGTGGGAGTTTACAATTACAATTAACAACAAAATTATAAGGTGTCTGCGTGTAGGGCATCCTGAAAGAAAGAAAAAAGACCAGTTTGTTGATTTGATTGTAAATTATATCAAGGATGATTCATACGGATTATGTGAAGATTAGTTTGTAAATTGAGGGCTTTAGGTTTTCAAAGCAAACCCCGGACGGCTGCGGTCGTCCGGGGTTTTTCCCTAAATAACGTTTGGAAAAAGAACATGGCTGTTTATATAAAACCATACTATTTTGCAAAAGAACAGGCAAAATAATAAGAGATTCGGCCGTTTGATTATTGAACAAGGAGTACGGGACTTCCATGGCAAATGTGGCAAAGATGAGCCCCGAAGAAAAAAAGGCTCTGATTTTGGACACCTGCAAAGAGCTTTTTTACGAAAAAGGCTATAACGAGACAAGCTACGAGGATATTTATACGGCGGCAGGACTCCCACCGGGTTCCGTCACATATTACTTTACGGGGAAGAAAAACATAGCGGAGAGCATACATGCGGAGTATGAGCTTAAAGTAAAGACCGTGCTGTCCCTGCTTATCGCCGAGGAGTACGAGCTGAGGGTAATGTCCGCCCTTGAAATTCTGAATTGGTGGAACGTTTTCTTCATAAATCCCAATATAAGGAGATTTATCGTCGAGCTGGGCAGGGAGGGGGTGCTGCGCAGGTCTTTTCTGGGCAATACGGAGCACTTTTTTAAGCTCCATATAAACGAATACAGCCTGATGATAGAAGAAACGAAGTTCAAGCTGATTACTACGGCCTATATTGGCATGATTACCGAGCTTTTATTTGAGATGCACGAGAATTTCTCCGCATACACCGCCGAGGAGGTGGCCGATTTCGTAATCGAGAACGCCTACAAGTTTCTGAACGTCGACCCCGTGGCAATCAGCGACGCAATCGGGAAGGCCCATGTGATATACAACGAGGTAAAAATCAACTGCGAGTATTTTAAAAACTTCAAGTACGACGAGAGGCTGCTGTAAAGGATTAAAAAAGGGCATATTATCCGCCGCGGCGGATAATATGCCCTGCCTGTGTAAGTAAGCGTTTGAATTGATATGTCTATGCCGTGCGGTCAGCTTTTAAGCTTGAAAAGCGCCGCCTGCTGCATAAGCTGGGTTGCGTGGGAGGAAAGCTCCTGGCTTGCGGCGGCGCTCTCCTCGGCCACGGCCGCGTTGTTCTGCACGACCTGGGACACCTGGGCTATGCCGATGTTGACCTGCTCGATGCCGTTTGCCTGCTCCCGCGAGGCCTCCGCGATGGAGTGGATGAGGCTTGCGGCGCGGTCAATCTGCTCCACGATTTCGTTCAGCGACTGTGCGGTCTCGTTGGCTATCTTTGAACCGGCCTGAATCTTTGTAATGGAGTTTTCAATCAGCTCGGTTATCTCCTTCGCGGCGTTTGCCGATTTGCCGGCGAGGTTCTTTACCTCGTCGGCGACGACGGCGAAGCCCTTGCCGTGCTGTCCGGCTCTCGCGGCCTCGACCGCAGCGTTCAGGGCGAGGATGTTCGTCTGGAAGGCGATGTCCTCGATGACCTTGATGATATTGTTTATGTTCTTGGAGGCGACGGTAATCTCCTCCATGGCGCCGAGCATCTCTTTCATATGCCCGTTGCCCTGAAGAGCGTTCTCCCTCGTTTTCATGGCGAGGGCGCTCGCCTTCTCTGCGTTCTCCGCGTTGAGGCGGGTCTGAGAGGCGATTTGCTCAAGCGAGGCTGTAAGCTGCTGGATTGCGCTGGCCTGCTCGGTCGTGCCCTGGGAGAGGGTCTGGCTGGAGCTTGAGACAAGGTCCGCGCCGGTTGTAACCTTCTCTATGACCTTTACCATCGAGGCGACAAGGTTGTGGAAGTTGTCGACGAGCCTGCGCAGCGAGTTTCCTATCTGGTCCTCGGGCGAATAGAGCGTGACGTCGAGGCTCAGGTCGCCCTCGGAGATTTTCTCAATGGTCTTGTTGTGTCCTTTCAGATATTGCATTAAACTCCTGAGCTTTTGCGAGAACTGGCCAATCTCGTCCTTGAAATCAATTGTTATAGCGTCTCTTTTCCGCATTATATCGCCGGTGTTAAAGTTTCCTACCGAGTAGCGCGCAAGGACGCGGTCGTTCTTCAGCGTCGGGTCGACTACGAGGAAGGCGTTTATGTTAGCAAGCCCGATTGCCAGAACGATTTCTATTATACATACGACGCCTATAATTATGACGTAGGTTGGCCAGTTCGGTACTTTGTTTAAGGCAAGGTACAGCGCGCCGCAGATTCCGGCGATTGTTGTGATAGCCGCGAGCAAGAGGAAACACAGGTTTAAGCGCGTTTTGATTTTCAAATCGACGAACCATCTTTTCTCAAACCATTTCAGCTCTTTATCCTTCATATCTCTCCCTACCTTAAGAATTATTTATATAAAGCGCCGTTCTTGACGCAATTAATTAGCATGCCAAATTAAGCGTTTATTATATTTCTTCTATGTTTCTTTAAAATCTAAACTGTTGTTTTTTAATTTATCAAAATGTCGCAAAAGCGCCGTGGTTACATGTAGAAATTGTATAAAAAGAAAACAGGCAGGTTTTTACGCCTGCCTGCTGCTGCATATGTACGGTTTACAGTTTAAAGACTGCGGCCTTTTGCATAAGCTCGCTCGCGTGGGCGGAGAGCTCCTGGCTCGCGGCGGCGCTCTCCTCGGCCACCGCCGC
>Ga0134093_1003000_pt1 | contig 12552 bp, 9 predicted proteins | sample 4_1taG_FD_94452 | JGI IMG/M metagenome (GOLD analysis project Ga0134093, IMG submission 94452) | Switchgrass degrading microbial communities from high solid loading bioreactors in New Hampshire, USA - 4_13_20_68_A1 metaG | ecosystem: Engineered > Bioreactor > Semi-continuous > Anaerobic >...
ATAAAGTACATTTTTCTGATATCCTCTAATTGTGCCATCTTAATCATATCCTTTCCTCCTGTACGAAATGTCTAGACAACATAATCATACAGGAAAATTTGATTAAGGTGGCCTATTTTTTTATCGGTATGTGGTACAATTTTAGAGTAGCATTAACAAGCGTACTTTTGCCTCAAATCTTCTAGATATAGATAAGGGTATATAATATGGTGCGAAGAGAATTATTTTATTTCATTTAAGTGATGATAGAGTTAAAACTCACAGCACTCTTTTTTCTTGTTGCTTTTTCATTTTCTCTTTTTTACAATCACCTTCACAATAACAAAAAGGGAGGTGCTTGTTAGTGAAAGAAATTGCCTGTAAGACTACAAAAGACTTATTCAGACAAAGAAGCAAAGAAGAATCCCCTAAAATCCTCACTGGTTTTAAACGCATTGATGAAATTACCTCCGGTGGATTTGAGGCGGGAGAATTAATCCTTATGGCAGGCAGGACTCAAATGGGAACCACTTCATTAGCTTTGAACATGGCTCTTAATGTGGTTGGATTAGAAAAAGTCACTGTATATGTTGGATTAAATGAATTTGCTGAAAGGATAGCCATGAGGCTTGAGGCAATAGAATCGGGTGTTGATATTCATTTAATAGAAGATAATATGTTGCAAGGTGAAACCTATAATAATGTTAATAAAGCAAGAGAAAGGTTAATGTTGAAGCCTTTGCTATTTATAGACAATCCCTATATGAAGGTTACAGATACCATAGAAGGATTAAAAATATTAAAGCAGATGGAGAATATTGAGTTTGTCATAATTGATAAATTACATTCTCTTGTACATAATTCCCGGAAAGAAGATAAAAGCCTGAGAGCTTCGGATATACTGTATGAGTTAAAAATAGCTGCGATGGAATTAAATGTTGCTGTAATGGTTTTATGCGGATTAAAGCGTATCGTTGAAAATAGGCGTTCTCATATACCATGTATAAGCGATTTAGCTACAGATGATTATACAGAAGAAGCAGCAGATAAAATTATTTTGTTTCACCGTGATGCATACTACGACCCATTTTGCAAGAATGATAAAATTGCTTATGTAACAATAGCTAAAAATAAGAATGGAAAGACAGGTACAGCCGAATTATATTGGGATGATCAATACTTAAGGTTTTCTGATATATAGGTTACATGTATGAAAAATGAATCTATTCCTGCAAAAGTACAGACTTGGCTTCCTATATGACTATAAATATAATCATAGATAATATGAAATAGAATAGAAAGGAAGCCGATACTGATGGACGAATGGGAATATCAAGATACTTTAAGTAAAGAAGAAAAAAAGAAAGTCGGAGGATAAAACCGATGCGAAGGGTATATCCTCCGGCAATTATAAGCGGTTATCGTAACGTTTTTTTTAAAAGACGTGACAATATGGGACGTTACTGAGAAGTTCTATGAAAATTCTTCCCTAATTGTATCATTGACATTGCTTATACCTGTAGTTACAATCATCACGCATTAATAAAAAGAAAGGGTGATTGCTTTGGGGAAAGTAGTAGGCTACATACGTGTATCTACCGATGAACAGGTTGCCAATGGTCAAGGATTACAGATTCAGGAGAAGGAACTAAAGGAATATTGCAGGAAGAATAAGCTTGAAATGGTTAAGCTGTTCCGAGATGAAGGCGTCAGCGGAGCCAATGATGTCAATAAGAGAAAAGGGTTAAATGATTTATTGGAATATTGCCGGAATCATAAAGATGATGCAATTCCTGGTCGAGCCATGCTTGTAACGGATCCAACTTCGCCATATTTTGGTCAAAGATTATTGGTTACTGACGATCCAATGCTTGGAAGAGGATATGCTAATTATGGAAACAACTGGGTTGGTGGTTGGGATACAGGTATGGTATTATATACCGAATGGGCAGATTTAGTGCCTGACCCCGCAAATCCGGGATTTTTTGGCATTGGAATAGATCCTGCTCTTTCTCGATCGTTTAAGAATAGATTTGTAGAGCATGCATGGCACGAATTAGGGCATTCTCTTGGAATTGCTGATGGGTATGCAGGTGCCTATAATACAAGTGCTGGGACGCCAGTACCTATTGTTCCTGCAGCTTTGTCGCCAGGTTATGATATTATGAACTATAATTATAGTGAAAACACTCCCGCGGGGGTTGGATATGTTGAGTCAACTAATTTACATATATTGATGATATTGAACTCATCGAGATACTTTGAGTGGCAATTATACGAATATTATGATATCAACAGGACAAGAGATTCCAGTATAAATCCCAAGTATGCACCTCAAGTACCTGCTACAATAAATCAAAAAAGATAGAAAATGGATGAAGGGAGAGGATTAAACTGTGAAAAAAACTATCATTTTATTAATTATGATGCTTTTGATAAATGATTATGGGACAGGGGTATTTGCTATGAATGACAATGTAAAAGAAGTATTTGTTAACAGTTTGGTTATGCAAATTGGTAATCCATTGGCGTATACAAGGTCGCTTGATGTTTTTATTGATTACAAAAATACGCAGGTATATCCGTTTTTACAAGGGGAGATTGTATATGTTCCGCTTAGGTTTTTGTTTGAGTATCAAGGGGGGCGTGTAAAGTGGGATAGCCAGACACAGCAAGTAACAATTTATTATTTGGGTCATAAATATTACTTGTTCAATGGAGTATTACAACTTGATAATCAGATAATTTCAATGGAACACCCAATTCTTATGAAAAATGACAGATGGTATGTCCCTATTGTGGAGTGGAATGATAAAATTTTAGGAAAACAATTATGTCTGCATGAAAATTATATTGTTCTATTACCAAAAGGAATCGAGATACCAAATGAATTTTGGTTATTTATGGACAAATATTTTAGAGATTTTTCTAGTAAATATGGAGAATTAAGAAAAATATTTAAATTAAGTGATGATGGTACTAAAAGGTGGATTGGGCTTGCAGACAAAAATGGAAATGTGGTAATCGAGCCTAAATATGAGGAATTGAGTTATACGCCTAATCGGCCTATTATTACAAAAGATAGACAAACTCTTATATGTACAGTTATGACAGAAAACGAAGAAATTCTCTTTCAAATTAAAAGTTCATCCGGTCTTACATGGCTTGCCGGGGAACCAAATTCACTGTCAACTATTGGTGGATTTTATGGAGATAATATTAACGGAGCTGTTTATGATATTATTGGAGAACGAGCTGACTTAAGGGTTGGCGAGGAATTAGTACGCCCACCTTTAGGTGGAGTTCCCGCAGGTAGTGCATATGTCAATGGTTTAAAAGTAGAAAAAAATGAGTTTGGTCAATTCATATTAAAAAATAAAAGTGGCAATATTTTATATGTTGCTAATTTACCGGAAAATTTACAATTTCCCAATATATATATTACAACTGATATTATTCAAAACGATCGTTTAATGATTGTAGATAAGGAAAATAAACTTTGGGGTTTGCTAGATTTAGAAGGAAATCTTGTGCAGCAATAGAGATGAGTATACAACAGCAGAACAACTAAAATACGAAAAACAAGAGAACAGTTCAAAATTATTAAGCAGACTGCAACTGTTACACTTACTAAAGCCAATAATATAATAAAGTTAACTGTTGGTGATTGTAATGCTTTGAAAAATGATATAACGGTTATGCTTGATGTACCGGCAAGAATAATTGATAACCGTACATTAGTTCCGATAAGGTTTATAAGTGAAGCATTTGGAGCTACAGTAGAATACAATGAAGAGGCAAATATCGTAATCATTAATACAAAAAGTGAGAAAGAAGAATTGAAATAGATAAATACAAGGGTAAACCAAGGGGACGGTTCTTGTGGTTGACAATGCCTCTGTGTCTATGATAGCATAGATGCGGAGATGTAATTTTATGCCAAGAAAAGCAACATATTCACTTATTGTTACAAGAATGTGAGGAAGCTTTAGAAATAGTGATGAGAAGAATAGGAGCAAGTTATGTGCATGAAGCAGTAGAAATAATTAAGAGGACATGTAATGTAAAAAGCAGTCAAGAGCTACAAAATATTGACATAGAAAGAAGAAATAGATATATAAAGCATTTAAAAGAGCAAGGATTGTCAACAAGACAATTAGAAAGGTTGACAGGAATAAGCAAGCAGATAGTTTTAAAAGTATAACCAAAAGAACTGTCCCTTTGGTTTATGATATTTTTTATGGAGGGTATACAGTATGAGTAACAATTATTTAGGAAATTCAAGACAAATTCTGATTGTCGGAAACGGGGCTGCAGGAGTTTCAGCAGCAAAGTCTGCCAGAGTTCAGGATCCGGATGCTGACATCATTATGTTTGGTGAGGATGGTCGGCTGCCGTATTATAGACTCCGTTTATGTGATTATATCGGTAAAAGTATCAATTATGATGAGCTTAAGATCAACAATGAGGAATGGTTTGAAAAGAACAGAATCCGGATTGAAAAGTTATCGAAAGTTATAGCAATAGATGCAAAAGCCAGGAAAGTCAGTACAAATGTTAGAGAGTACAGTTATGACAGTTTGGTACTGGCTACCGGAAGCACGCCAATCATGCCGCCTTTTAGAGGAAAGGAGCTTTCGGGTGTACATACTTTATGGACTCTGGAGAATATTTCTGAAATAAACAAGGACCTTTTGAATGTAAAAAAGGCAGTTGTTATAGGCGGTGGACTGCTTGGGTTGGAGGTGGCGTACAAAATCTCTGAAATAGGCGTTGATGTATCTTTGATAGAAAGTATGCCAAGACTTTTGTCCAAACAATTGGACGAAGAAGGTTCAAAAATATTTGAAGACAAGGTGAGGAGTCTGGGTATATCAGTACTCTGTGGGAAATCTGTGACAGGTTTTGAGGGGGATAATAATGGACATGTTACACAAGTGCGCATGGCTGATGACACCTTGCTCGAAGCGGATATTGTTATTGTAGCTGTCGGTGTTGCACCTAATATTGCTATATTCCGGAACAGTGGCATTAACATGGATCGTTTTTTGAATGTTAATGAAAAAATGGAGACAAATATAGAAAATATATATGCAGCAGGAGACGTAGCAAGCATTAACGGCAGATGGTTTGGACAATGGATGGTAGCTATTAGACAAGGACAGGTTGCGGGAACTAATGCTGCGGGAGGAAATGCTGTCTACGAAGCTATTGATATTCCTTATATACTTGCCACTATGGGGACAAGAATAGTTTGCTCAGGTGATACCGGTGCTATCCAATTGGATAATTCTGAAGCAGCTTATGAAATCGATAAAAAGATTGACAAAGAAAAATTTAACTATTCCAAGCTTGTATTCCGTAACGGTTTATTTGTCGGGTATATCCTTATTGGTGAACCGGCGAAAACTTTCAACAAACTTCAGCCTCTGATAAATACCAGCATAAGTATTGAAAAGATCAATAGTATTCTATATCCCTGAATGACTAATTGGTGTTCTTTTTACATGATAAATATGGAGACAGTGAGAAGAATAGGTGTGTCAAAAGAGCCGTCCTTTTGACACATTACAGATTATACAGATAATAGGGATATCTTGGGCTTTTATAAAAAGCACGAAAAGGGTTTATACTTATTTGAAATCAGAGATTTCAAGCATTATAATAAAATTGAGAAAATTGGATTAATGTTTAGGTCGAAACCAAATATAAGTAATTATATGAATTTAAGGGGTGGATTATGAATTTATTTATTATCGGTAATGGCTTTGATTTGACTCATGGCTTAAAAACATCATATGAGGATTTCCGTGTTTACCTTCAGACGAAATATCCTGAGGCTGATGCAGATGAATTCGTAATGCCTGAAGTATATACTAAGCCAAACGGAGGAGAAGCAGTTGATGATGTTGTTGTGGTTAGCTTTTTATTGAGAATTATTTCTATGACCGAAGGTGATAAGTGGAAGGACGTTGAAACAACACTTGGTTTGTTAGATTTTAGCGAGTACTTTGACGGAGTAGATTACGATCGAGATTCTGATGGCGATATTGATTTATGGAAGCAGGTTTATATAAACGAAGGTACAGCCTTAAATCTAATATTACCAACGGTTAAAATTACAGAGTATTTTTCAGATTGGATTAAAACTATAAATGTTAACGAAAGGATACTTGTTAAAAATGATTTTGCGAAGCTGATTGATCCGAATGAGGACTTATTTTTGACATTCAATTATACGGAAACCCTAGAGCTTGTATACAGAGCAAGAAATGTTTGTCATATTCATGGAAAACAAGGTGAGGAAATATTATTTGGGCACGGCAATGACAAGGATTATTATGAGGATTATATGATTTCTTATATAGGTGCGGAAAATGCTTTAGATGAAATTTATCGAAGTCTTAGAAAGGACACAGAAGGCGCATTAAAAAGGCATATAGATTTTTTCAACAAAATAGACTCTAAGATAGATAAGGTTTATTCATTTGGCTTTTCCTTTTCGGCTGTTGATGCAATATATATTCAAGAGATTTGCAATAGGCTAGGAAACCAAAATATAGTTTGGTACTTAAATGATTATGATAATGAAGTTAAACGGGAGGAGTACAAAAAAACAATAAGAAAATGTGGTTACAAAGGGCTTTTTGATACATATAGCATTAATAAATAAGTCCATCAGAACAGATAATTGTTGAATGAGTAAATACATCTTATCAAGGTAGATGTCAGAGATTTTAGACATCAATTTCATCAACTTGACCCACGTTGAGTGTGTAGTATTGATATCAAGGGTAAAAGAGTAAGTGTGTAAAAAAGCCATGTAAATCAAAGCTTTTTGCACATATGAGTATGAAATCCATAAAATAAAAACGAGAGTTTTCGCCTTGCGGGAACAAGTTCATATGGCCCATACTTGATAGTTAAGTGGTTGGGTTAGATGTCGGCAACCAGTGAGTGTATAGGTTAGATGTTAGCCTTTTTCAGTGGACGGTTTAGATGTTTTTTCGGCTTTTTCCGAGGTTGTGTTGTTAGTATTGTTGCTTTTGGTAAATTTATTATAATAGTTATTAAATAGGCTAACCAACATGGCTGAAATATGTTTATACGTTTATTAGCCGTTTGTGCTGAATGTAAAGATGGAATACTCGCTAATAGGAAAACATTACAATTTTCCGGATGACCTCAAGAGTATACTGATGTAGGAAAGATGGAAGGAGTAGTATGGAAGGAGTAGTATGGAAGGTACTCATCTGGGTGAGTGGTTGGATATGAAACCTACCGGCAAAAAACTGCGGATAACAGGTGTCAATATTGATAGGTTGGTTGATGGAAAGATAGTGAAGCATGGCGGTACAAGAAGAAAAAGCGAAGCAATATCATCACGGATGATGGTACACATCGAAGCAGTAAGAAATACAGTGCATTGCTGGTATTTATTTTATGTTGAAAAATTCATATAAATTCGATAAAATAAATTATATTTTCTTTTATCCAAACGTGACAGAATATACAGCTCAATTACTTAAATTTTTAGTTAGAGGTGAACTATGATACAGAAATTGTTGAACAAATATCCCTGTAAGGAAGCAGAATGTATATTGAAATACGTAGAAGACTTCTTGGCTGGGAAGCAGACAAATATTCCTGATGTACAGTACCATCTTCACAAAAAAGTATTAAATCAATTCCAAAGACTATTGAACTCTGAAGAGAAGATGGCGGTATCCGCAAAAGAGCTTCTTGATATAGTAAGCTCTTTGAGCAATTTTGATGTAGGTATGACTCATATTTCCAACCAGTTAACCGATTTTGCTTCGGAAATGGCAACTGTAAGTGAGTCGAACCTGGCCATTGTGGAGCAGATAACGGCACAAATGAATGAAGTAAGCAATGTTGTTACATCTACCTCGAAAACTTTAAACAATCTTTCCGGTGAAAGCAAATTGTTGACAAAGAAAAATGATGAAAGTATGAATCTTTTAAAGGAGTTGCAATCCTTTAAAGACAGTGTAATTCATGATAACGAGATCATGATTGATAAAATACAGCATCTTATGGACCTGGCAACAAAGGTCGAAACTGTTGTCAATAGTGTTAAGGAGATTGCAGAGAAAACAAATCTTTTATCTTTCAATGCCTCCATAGAAGCTGCAAGGGCGGGTGAAAACGGGCGTGGTTTTGCAATTGTGGCACAGGAAATCCGTAATTTAGCAGATGATACAAAACAAAAGCTTAACGGCATGATGCAGTTTGTCAACAGCATTCGGATTGCTGCTGAAGAAAGCAAGATTAGCCTCAATAATACAATTGAATCATCTTATCAAATGAGTAAAAAAATAGAAGCAGTATCCGATACGGTTAGCAAGAACGTAGGTATGCTCAATAATGTAATAAAAAATATAGAGATCATTAATCAGTCCATGCAGGAAATCCATGTTGCAACGGATGAAATCAATCAAGCCATGGAAGCTTCCAGTCATGATGCGGAGAGACTTAGCAGTATGACTCAAAGTATACATGAAGATGCCATAAAGAGTGTAGAGTTTGCAGGACAGATATCTCAAATTGATAACCGGTTGTCTGAAGTGCTTAATGTAATGTTTCAGAGTCTTGACGGCGGTATTCATGCAATTACCAAGGAAGAAATACTGGAGGTATTATCAAAAGCGGTAAATGCTCATATAAAATGGATAGAAGTACTTAGAAATTCTGTTGATGAAATGTACGTTTATCCTCTGCAAACCAATCCCAAAAGATGTGCTTTCGGGCATTTCTACAATGCTATACGTATCAATTATACAGAAATTATTGAGGAATGGAAGCAGGTAGGAGATATTCATCATAGATTCCACCTTATAGGCGACAAGGTAATTGAAGCGATCAAGAATCATCAAAAAGCTCAAGCTTTGGATTTATATCATGAAGCAGAAATATTATCCAAGGAAATAATCCGTTTAATGGAAAGTATAATGGATAAACTAAACCTATTGGATAAAAATGGACTGTGATGTAAGAGGTTGAGAAAAATAAAGGTTTCCAGACGTGTAGTTTTTTCAGACTGGCAACCTTTATTTTTGGTTTGTGTGAACATAATTGCAGCACTTGAGGAGTATATAAGCGGAAAAATATCTCGGTATAAATGAAACTGGCCGCTGAATATGCGCAAAATATATGCTGAGAGAAATACAGATGGTAGCTTTGACATTTCATTTATTTGTTATTATAATAAATATTGAGGAAAACTAAATATTGTTGTCTAAATAAAATATTATAAGTGCTGAATTTCTGTGCAGACAGAATACGGGGGAACCATTTTTGGGGTGAATCCGGACTTTCATGCTTTAAGAAATCCGGTAGGGCTAATTTCCTTTCGGTCCGAATCCGTCAGCTAACCTCGGAAGCTTTGAAGGGAAAGGAATGTTTTGCCTTTCAAGCGGTCTTCACATTCAGTGGGACCACTTTTTTTCTCTAAATAGGATAAAGGAGCAATATATTTCGGTATCTCATAAAGTACAAAAATGGCATGTGGTTTTATTCATATGCCGCTCATCAGAATTCATTCAAAAGCGACATTAGCCGGATACGCATACCATTAAAGATAATACTTTGGATTTAGTATAAACCTTTCCGGAGTTGCCCCTCTATGTAAACTACCATACAAAAGAAGTAATTAACAAAAATGGTTATTTTCTCAAAAATCACAGAAGTATTATAGAGTGATAGGGAAACGGTACAAGAAATGAGCATGTCAAAAGAAAACCGTCCCTTTGACATTTTTGAGGAGGTGTTATTGATTTAATGGGAAACTTGGCAGCAAAAGCAGTACATCCGACAAGTAATACTGACAGGTTTACCCGGCTGAAGAATTCAATAGCAGACTATTTACAATGCAAGGACAGAATACTTACAGGAATTGAAAATGAAGAGCAAATAGAGTTCCAAAAGAGAAAGATAATGGATAGACTGGGGGCTACCGAAGAGCAGTGGAACGACTACAGGTGGCAGTTAGCTAACCGGTTTACCGATATAAAAGATTTTGCGGATCTTATAGGAATATCGCCTGAGGATATAGCGGGCATTAAAGAAGTGGGAAGGACTTACCGTTATGCCATATCGCCGTATTATTTGTCGCTTATTGATCCTGACGATTTGAATTGCCCTATTCGTCGGCAAGCAGTGCCGTCACCGGATGAGCTCAATCCTGACGGAGAGTTGGATCCAATGGACGAGGCCGGCTGGACTCCTGTTGATTCTGTGACAAGAAGATATCCAGACCGGCTGATTATAAAGGTGACAAACGCGTGTGGAATGTATTGCCGTTTTTGTCAGAGAAGACGCCTAATCGGAGAAACGGACAACAACGTGTCATGGAATAAGATTGAAGCAGAGATAGACTACGTGAGGAAAAACAAGGAGATTCGTGATGTGCTCATTACAGGTGGGGATGCATTTATGCTCAGTGACAATATGATAGAAAAGTTACTGAGTTCACTGAGAAAGCTCGATCATGTGGAAATTATAAGATTCGGGACACGAACACCGGTAACTCTTCCCCAGCGTATAACGGAGAATTTGGTAAACATCCTGAAAAAATACCATCCGATTTATGTGAACACACACTTTAACAGTCCGCGGGAAATTACCAAAGAGTCAAAAGAGGCTTGCGAGAGACTGGCTAATGCAGGGATTCCACTTGGGAATCAAATGGTATTGTTGAACGGAGTGAACAACGATCCGTATGTCGTGAGAAAGTTAAACCAGAACCTTCTGAAAATTCGAGTAAAACCATACTATATTTTTCATCCGAAGGCGGTTAAAGGCACGTCGCATTTTTGGGTGCGCATCGAAGAAGGTATGGACATCATGGAGTCATTGAGAGGGCGCACTTCAGGAATGGCGATTCCCACCTATATTGTCAACGGACCGGGTGGACTTGGAAAAACTCCTATTTTACCGAATTACTTGATGTATATAGGGACTGAAAAGGCAGTTTTCCGCAACTGGGAAGGCAAAACATTTAAAATTGACAACAAATAATGCACGCGAGAAGACAGAAGCGTTAAATGTTGATGTGTTCCCCTGGATGTAGACATTTATCATGAACACACAAGCCACGCAAAATGCGTGGCGTGAATGAGAAAAATTAATAACATGGTGGGCAATGGGGGACTCGAACCCTCGACTTCTACCATGTGAAGGTAGCACTCTACCGGCTGAGTTAATTGCCCGCATACTATTTTTATATTTCAAATTATAACTCTGTTCGTTTTGTAATGCAATAGGTTTTTGCATCTCTTATATGATAAAAATGTTCTAATTATTTTCCCTACTAAAAATATGGGTTGATTTTATCTTATTTTTTGGATATGCTGTTATTTAATTAAAATATAACGTTTATGTAACAGTGTGATTTGTATGACGGATACCGGTCGGAATTTTTCAAAGGTTTTGAAACCTTTATGTTTTCCGTGTTTATTTAATTGGGGCGATTGCTTCAAGTGTTTTGTATTTTGTGCTCAATAAAAACGGAAATTTACTGAAAGGATACAGCAAAGTAAGTCAAATAATAATTGAAATTATTATAAGAATAAGTTGTCAATTTGCATTTGACACAAACATAGTTTGATGTATAATGGAAGTGTAATAGATGCAACAATATGATTACAAAGGAGGAAAAATATGAAAAAGTTAAAAATTGCAGACGGAATACATATGTTTACCATGAATGTGGAGGACATTCTGTTTGAAGGGATTTGGGAGCTTGCAAACGGTGTAACGCTTAATTCCTATATCGTTCAAGGTGAAAAAACGGCAATCATTGACGGTGTCATTGGTTGGGACGGAATTCCTGATACCCTTTATAAAACTTTGGAAGAAATAGGCGTTGAGCCCCAAAATATAGATTATTTGATTGTAAATCATATGGAACCGGACCATTCCGGATGGATTTCAAATTTCCGAAAAATAAAGGATGATTTTACCATAATATGTACGGATAAAGCGGCGAAGATGGTGGCTTCTTTCTATGGCGAAGACAAAATAAGGATTGTAAAGGAAGGAGATACTCTGGACCTTGGAAAAGGCAAGGTATTGAGTTTCCATCCGGTACCGAATGTTCACTGGCCGGATACCATGTACACCTATGAAAAAGCTACCAAAACGCTTTTCTCCTGTGATATGTTTGGAGCATTTGGCAGAATGGGGGACCATTGTTTTGATGATGAGCTGACACCTGAAGAGGTAGAATTTTTTGAATCGGAAGGGATAAGGTATTATTCCAATGTTATGACAACTTTTACTCCCAGTTTAAGAAAGGCAATTGAAAAAGCAAAAACGATGGAAATCAATATTATTGCACCTGGCCACGGTCCGGTTTATAGAACAAACCCTCAAAAAATCATAGATGATTATTCCAGGTATGCCCTTTATGCTGAAGGGGCAGGTAAAAATGAAGTTACTATATTGTGGGGATCCATGTATGGAATGACGGAAAAAGCAGTTAATTACGTTGAAGGTATCCTTCAAAGAGAGGGCGTCAAATATAACAAGCTGAGAATGCCACTGGACAGC
>Ga0134093_1003022_pt1 | contig 12468 bp, 10 predicted proteins | sample 4_1taG_FD_94452 | JGI IMG/M metagenome (GOLD analysis project Ga0134093, IMG submission 94452) | Switchgrass degrading microbial communities from high solid loading bioreactors in New Hampshire, USA - 4_13_20_68_A1 metaG | ecosystem: Engineered > Bioreactor > Semi-continuous > Anaerobic >...
AAAGCTTGTGAAATTCTTCAAGATAGGGTAGCAGGAAATACTTAAGGGTCATGTCATTTGCCCCGATGCGTATGCTACCAATATCCAGATTTATGGCCTCCATGAACTTGCTTTCGGCTAGCATGATCATGTTATAGCCCTGTTCAATATACTTGAACAGCACCTCACCCTCGGGAGTCAACGTTATACCTTTAGGGGCGCGCACGAAAAGCTGGCCCCCCAGCCTGGCCTCCAGCTTTTTTATGGCCTGGCTGACAGCAGGCTGGGATATAAAGAGCTCCTGAGATGCTCTGGAAATACTGCCAGCCTTTACAACATGATAGAAAATCCTGTAAAGTTCCAGATTAACGTCCATCACAAGACCACCAATCCATCTCTTAATATTTGGTCAAATAATGTTCAATCTCCCATGGAGTAATCCTCGTCCTATAATCTTCCCATTCCTTGCGCTTAGCTTCGATGTACTTGGTAAAAACGTGCTCTCCGAGGGTTTCCCTTATCAGCTCGCTTTTTTCCATCTCATCGATGGCCTCTTCCAAGCTGGCGGGCAGCGAATCGATGCCTTCTCTCATTCTCTCCTCGCAGTTCATCCTGAATATGTTCTTATCGGTTGGCGGTGGAGGCTGTATCCTATTCTTTATGCCGTCAAGCCCGGCAGCCAGTATAACGGCAAACGCCAGATACGGGTTACATGATGGATCGGGAGATCTCAGCTCCATACGAGTAGCTTCGCCCCTGACCGCAGGAATTCGTATAAGCGGGCTTCTGTTTCTGGCAGACCATGCAATATACACGGGCGCCTCATAATCGGGTACCAGGCGCTTGTATGAGTTTACCAGCGGATTGGTGATAGCGGTAATTGCCTTTATGTGCTTGATTATGCCGCCTATAAACCAGTAAGCCTCCCGGCTCAACTGGAGGGGATCATTTTCGTCATAAAAGGCATTTTTCCCGTTCCTGTACAGCGAAACATTGGTATGCATGCCCGAACCATTGACGCCAAATATCGGCTTGGGCATAAAAGTAGCATGCAAACCATTTCTCTGAGCCATGGTCTTTACGACCATCTTAAAGGTCATCACGTTATCCGCTGTAGCAAGGGCATCCTGATATTTAAAATCAATCTCATGCTGTCCTGGCGCCACCTCGTGGTGCGAGGCTTCTATCTCAAAGCCCATTTCCTCAAGGGCAAGGCATATATTCCTCCTTGCATCCTCCCCCAGGTCGACAGGCCCAAGATCGAAATAGCCGGCATTGTCGTGGGTTTTAATGGTGGGCTTCCCTTCGCTGTCGGTCAAAAACAGGAAAAACTCGCATTCAGGCCCCACATTGAATTTATCGTATCCCATATCAGCAGCCTTTTTTAAAACCCGCTTCAGAACATACCTGGGATCTCCGCTAAAAGGAGTGCCATCGGGATTGAGCACATCGCATATCAGCCTCGCTACCCTGCCGGGTTGCGGACGCCACGGAAATATCGTAAAGCTGTTTGGATCGGGAGCCAGGTACATATCCGACTCTTCAATCCTGACAAAGCCCTCAATCGATGAGCCGTCAAACATGCACTTGTTATCCAGCGCTTTCTCAATCTGCTCTGCAGTAATTGCCACATTCTTTAGAGTCCCTAAAATATCGGTAAATTGCAGGCGTATAAATTTCACATCCAGTTCCTTTACCAGCCTTAAAACGTCTTCCTTGCTGTATCTTGCCATATACATACTCCCTTCTCAAAGTTAAATTTTACCAAAACAAAAAGGCGTACCTCAACAGACGGTTGTACTCGCCGTTGAGTACGCCTTTATAATCAAACTGACGCTGCGCATCATTGCACAACACATTTAACAGTATATAATCCTGCGTTAAAAATGTCAACTAAATTTTATGGCTTTTAAACGCTCGATAGCTTCTATGGTGTCTTCCCTGCTTCCAAAAGCGGTCAACCTGAAATAGCCTTCTCCGCTGGGACCAAAGCCCACGCCGGGAGTTCCCACAACGTGAGCTTCATTTAATAACTTGTCAAAAAACGTCCAGGAATCCATTTCTTCGGGAATTTTTAGCCATATATAGGGAGCATTCACGCCGCCAAAGGCCTGAAGCCCCATTTCAGAAAATCCTTGACGGATGATGGACGCATTGGTCATATAATAATCTATGAGCTTCCTCACCTGTTTTTGCCCGTCCTCGGTATAAATAGCCGCTGCTCCCCGCTGAACTATATAGGATACGCCGTTGAATTTGGTGGTCTGCCTCCTGTTCCAAAGGCTGTTGAGCGATACGGCTTCGCCTTCTTGCGTATATCCCATGACCTTTTTGGGAATTACGGTATAAGCGCATCTTGTACCGGTAAATCCGGCTGTTTTGGAAAAACTCCTGAATTCAATGGCAACCTCCTTCGCGCCCTCTATCTCATATATGCTGTGAGGCACATCCTCTTCCCTTATATACGCCTCATAAGCAGCATCGTACAGTATTATCGATCTGTTATCCCGCGCATAATCCACCCACTTTTTGAGCTCCGACTTTGGAAGGGTCATTCCCGTGGGATTATTGGGGTAGCACAGGTATATGATATCGACGCGCTGCTCGGGCAATTGAGGTATGAAATTATTCTCGGCAATGCAGGGCAAATATACTATCCTATCATATTTCCCCGATTCATCCAGGTTACCCGCTCTCCCCGCCATGACATTGGTATCTACATACACAGGATAGACGGGATCGGTAACGGCAACTATATTATCTATCCCAAATATTTCCTGGATATTGCCGGTATCGCACTTCGAACCGTCGCTTATGAACACCTCATCCTCTTCCAGTTCTATGCCGCGGGCCCGGTAATCAAATTCGATGATCCTCCTGATCAAAAAATCGTATCCCTGCTCCGGGCCGTAACCTTTAAAAGTATCGACGTGCCCCATTTCATCAACAGCCCGATGGAGGCTCTCGATTACTGTCCAAGGCAGCGGCCTGGTGACATCCCCTATCCCCAAGCTTATAACCCGGACATGGGGATTACGTTGCTTAAAGGCAGCTACCCTTCGCCCTATTTCTGCAAAGAGGTAGCCTCCACGCAGCTTAAGGTAGTTCTCATTGATCCTGACTGCCATGGCGCACCTCCCTATCCAGTATTGCATTACCATTTAACAACTTTATCTTGATCTACAAGCCTGCTAGAATTTTCTTGACGCCGCCCTCAAAAACAATACGTTTTACCCGCTTTATCTTTAAGATAGCTCTTTAATTCTATTTCCCCGTCAAATACTTTAACGGCCGGTCCTGTCATATACACATGGTCATCTTCCTGGCTCCATTCCACCGTTAAATCTCCGCCCAATAGCTTAACCGCAGCTCTTCTCCGGCTTATCCCGTTCAACGCAGATGCCACCAGCACCGCACAGGCACCGGTACCGCATGCCATGGTTTCACCCGCACCCCGCTCCCATACCCTCATCTTAAGGGTTTGATCGTCGATGACCTGTACAAACTCAACGTTTATCCTGTTGGGAAACAAGGGATGGCTTTCGATTTTTGGTCCCACCTTTTCCAGCTGAAGGCCGGTAAGGTCGGAAACGTAAATCACCGCATGGGGATTGCCCATGGAAACGCAGGTTATCTTAAATATTTGTCCGTCCACTTCCACCGGCTGAGAAATAAAAGCGGCTCCATCGGCTTTTACCGGTATCCTTTCAGGGTCAAATATAGGGCGGCCCATATCCACCTTTACCAGTTCGACTGTCCCATCTTCCACCTTCATATTCAGCAGCTTAACGCCGGCCAGGGTCTCTATGCTTATGGCAGTTTTTGATGTCAATCCGCTGTCGTATACATATTTGCCAACGCATCTTATGGCATTGCCGCACATTTCAGCTTCAGAACCATCTGAATTGAACATCCTCATCTTGAAATCGGCAACTCTCGAAGGCAGGATGAGTACCAACCCATCCGCTCCCACGCCGAAGTGCCTGTCGCTTATAAAACGGGCTATTCGGGGCAGGTCATGCATCAGAGCTTCACAATCCTGCCTTATGCAGTCTATATAAACGTAGTCGTTACCCAAGCCGTGCATTTTAGTAAACCTGATCATCCATGCACCCCTCTTCAGGCATTGCTTTCACGTAGAAAACCTATTTGCTGCAAGTTGTATTTTTCTGCTCTATACCTTCTAAAGTATAACAATATGTACTGACTTGCAATATTTATACCACAATCTTGCAGCGATGCATAATTAGTATTTGTTAAAATCCGTATAAATATTTTTAATGCCCTTATGTTTAAATTTGTATTGCAGAACGATGATCTATTTATTGCAAAATTGATGTAGCGACTATATAATAAACAAGGAAATAGTTCTCATGAGGGGAGCAACATCATGAACGGGATTAGAATTTGCCTTGCTCTAAACCAGATGGAAGAAATGAAGAAAATCAGGGTATTTTTAACCCAGCAAGGCTTCAGCGTTATAGATGAATCGACCGATGGAGCATCGGCTTTGCGGCGTATAAAAACCCTGCAACCCGATCTCATCATTGCCGATGCCGATTTACCTGGCATCAACGGGATACAGCTTGCAGAGATTGCAGAACAGGAGGACATTGCCCCCGTCATCGTAATTACCAATTCCAATACGGGAAACCCGTGGAATGGTTCAAACGATAGCATTATATTTCTCCAGCGCCCCTTAACCAAATCGGGGCTTATGCAGACCATCCAGCTCTCACTAATGAGCTATCGCAGGATAACCGGGCTCAAAGAAGAAATAAAAAAGCTTAAGGCACAGCTGGAAGATCGAAAGCTGATCGAAAAAGCCAAGGGCATCATCATGGAAAAACACGGGCTGCCCGAAAGCCAGGCTTACAGGCTGATGCAAAAACGGAGCATGGAGACCGGTACACCCCTGCGCGAGCTGGCAAAAGCCATCATATTATCACACCAGCTGGGAGATTAAATGCAGTCAATATTAATTAGCTGGACGAAACCATATCCATTTCCGGAATGCAAGGCGGTCTCAGCTTATGGCTGCTGGCTGCCCTTCGCCTTTTTATCTCCTGCATGATTCTCTCATCTCCCTTCCCGGTCAGGATGACCTCATCCAATTGCCTGTAGGTAAATCCCAGCTCACCTTCATCGGTCTGTCCCGACCATAAGCCCGCACTGGGTGGCTTATTTATTATGCCATCGGGAATACCCAGGTATCTGGCCAGCTCCCAGACCTGTGTCTTAACAAGGCCTCCAAGCGGCAGTATGTCCACGCCACCATCTCCGTATTTGGTAAAATAGCCTACCTCCAGTTCGCTCCTGTTGCCCGTTCCAACAACGATATAATTGTACAGGTTAGCAAAGTAATACAGCACTATCATCCTCAACCTGGGCTTTATATTGCTGGAAGCAAGCTTCTCCGTATCGGGCTTAAGTATCAACTTCCTCTCAAATTCCGCCATCTCCCCTGCCTGCCGTACATCCTCCAATATACCCCCAAGGCAGTCATAGATGCCATTAAGGTTAATCTCCCTGTAATCGACATTTAAACTTCTGGCAATGAGCCTGGCATCCCTGGTGTCCTGGGGGGAGCTATAGCAGGGCATATGGAGTCCCAGAACATTCCCTGGGCATGCCCTCGCGCATAATGCAGCCACCACCGCCGAATCCACCCCTCCGCTTATGCCCACAACGCAACCTCCGACATGAGCCTCATCCACCTTGGATCTTATCCATCCAACAAGATATTGAGATATCTCTTTATACATGATTTTACTTCCCTCCCATTAACGAATAAATTTTAGTCAAATATTAATAAGCTGATGTTGCATCAATATCATAAAATACAAAGACGCGTATTGAATACTGCTGCAGCATTATCAATGGGCTTCTTGTTGTTATCAGTATTCTTGGCATCAACGGTAACATTTATGCCATACTTAATTAATAAGTCCATATGTTAGGACACATTTAACTAAAGAGACATCAAATACCAATTTGTTTTCCTTGACAATTATATCCGCAAAAAATGCAAAAGTAAAATTGGAGATGGTAATATTGAGGATAATCATATATTATATTTCCGGCTGGAAACAATATCTTACAAAGGTGCCACCCGGTACCAAAATATAAAAACCATGGTAAGGAACATTACAGCCCTACGCCATGGTTTGACTTACTTAAGAGTAATAAATTTATAAAAACTAATACCTTACGCGGTTTCTCCCATCGTTTTTTGCTCTATACATCATTGCATCGGCTCTCTTCACAATGGACTCCGGCGTATCGCCCTCCTGGTATTCGGCCACGCCAAAGCTGGCAGTCACGCTTTCGTTGTTCCACACCTTCAACTGTATCAATTTCTGGCGCAACTCCTCAGCCAATTTAGCCGCTTCTTTCGGCCCGGTATTTGGAAGAAGTATTATAAACTCTTCACCGCCCCACCTTGCCAGAGTATCGGTTCTCCGTATTCGCCCTTTTACCATATCGACCGTGGCTTTCAGTATCAGGTCTCCCACCTGATGGCCGAAGGAATCATTGTAATTCTTAAAACGGTCAATATCGAATACAATGAGCGAAAATCTCTCGCCGTATCGCTGCGCCCGCCAAATCTCTTCTTCAAGCTTTTGGGTAAAGTATCGGAAATTATACGTATTGGTCAGGGGGTCGGTGATGGACATTTCATAGAGTCGCCTCTCCAGCTCCTTCTTTTCGGTTATATCGTCCATTATGATCTGAGCGCCATTTACCACTCCATCCTTATTTAAAAGGGGTTTGATATGTGTTCTAAGCCATATTTTTTTCCCCGATTTTGATTTATAAAATTTTTCTACGGTCTGGGACAGATTGCTTTTCATGCACTCCTTTAGTTTTTGCGAGAGGCCCGACTCAACGAGCATTGGAAATGTCAAAAAGCTTATGTTACCGGTACTCTCCACTCCCGGATAGCCGAATATCTCCAGGGCTTTTTTGTTTATGTATACAACGTTTCCCTCCACATCGCATTTCAGTATGCCGATAGGAGCTTCTTGAGCCAGCTCTAAATACTGCTTTCTGCTTTCATCAAGCTCGTCTTCGACCTTTTTTCGTTCGGTAACATCAACCGCAAACACCATGCAATATTGGCATTTCCTGTATTCAAAGAGCTGCAAGTATGCCTCTACGTAATAGAGCGATCCATCCTTTCTTCTGTGAATGGTATTAAACACAGCCCGTTCCTGCTTACCATGCATCAACCCGTTAATGGTTTCTCTTAAAAATTCAATATCCAACCCCGGGTTTATATCAAAAATCGTCATTGCCTTAAGCTCTTGATAGCTGTATCCCAAATTGGTCCTAGCAGCCCTGTTGACCACTTCAAATCTGAATGAGCTGGGGTTAAGCAAATAGAGCTCATTTGCGGAAATCTCAAAAAGGTGTTCAAACAAGGTAGCACATACATTTGCTTCGTGCAGCCTTATAGCCATATCTATCGTAGAAAGCAATGCGACCGGATGGGTATCCTTGAGCACAAACCCATACGCTTTAACCTTTTTGATTTTCTCGATAATCTCTTTCGACGTGTTTGCGGTGAGAAATACAATCGGTATATCCTGATGCTTGGATATGATATCTGCTGCCTCAATGCCATCTATTTCCCCGGCCAATTCTATGTCCATCAGGATCAGATCTGGAATGATATTCTCCCTTATCCGTTGTACCACTTCTTCCCCCGTGGGCACAACCTCTACTTCAAAGCCATTTTTAACCAAGAAATCGGTGACCATCGCAGCCGTAAAGCGACTGTCCTCAACCAGCAGAATCCTGTTCTTCCCCCATTTTTCGCTCATATTCCAATTTCATCCCTTTACAAAGTCAACAAATCTTCTTGTTACAGTATTGCATTCCTAAAATACAGGCATGTTATAATTCAACGCTACCATCCCTTTCCAAGAAATAATTGATGCTAAAAACCGCTGTTCCAGCTGATATTCAATCTTTTCTCCCCTATACTAATATGATAACATATTGGCAAACATTTGTAAATTTTAAAACAAGTGGGACCGCCCTCAACAAATTAGGGGGAAATCGCTGCCCCCTTAAATACTCAATATTTCTAGACCGTCGTTAGCAAGATTTAGCGCCGTCTATATGAGCTTTAAAATTTTCAAAATTAAATATCCGTCAAAGCAAAATAAAAAGCTAAGGAGCGGCAAATGCCCCTTAGCTCCCCATCTTTAATGGTTCCAGGCTATTGAAGTATCGGAAAACCATATCATATTCGTACCTTTATCTGTCCACTGCCTTCCCTGGCTTTGATGCAGGTTCCCAACGAATCTTGGTAAGCGAGTACTCCATCCATAACTTCCACCGGTGTGATGTTGCGCAGCATTACGCTCCACTGTTTTGACGGGTTGTCTACAGTAACGGTAATGATATCTCCTTTTCTTTCGGCCCGTACGCGCATTTCGGTCTGGCCATGGATGTCGGGAACCTCCGCCTCCACGACATTACCCTCATCCAGCTGGAATATATGGAAGGTTATATCGCTGGCCTAATCGTAGTCGGGCCTTGTATCAACAGCACCCATCGCCACTATGGAATTGGGCCTTACACATAGCGGTAGGCTCATATAATCGTATTTCTCCCTTATCCATCGTCCGCCATCCATTACCCGTCCGTCCAGCAAATGAGTCCACCGCCCTTCGGGGAGGTAATACTTGGCTATGCCCTTATCGTTGAATATGGGAGCCACCAGCAGAACCCCACCAAGCATGTATTGTAAGTCAAGGTAGCTGCACGTGGGATCATCGGGGAATTCAAGCAGCATGCTTCTCAACATGGGGATCCCCTTTCGAGAAGCTTCACAGGCTGCAGCGTACAGATAGGGCATGAGCCTGCACTTCAGCTTTGTGAAGTGCCTGACTACGTCCACCGCCTCTTCGTCAAACAGCCAGGGCACCCTATATGAGCCGCTGCCGTGCAAACGGCTGTGGGAGGATAGAAGGCCGAAAGCAGCCCACCTCTTGTACAGGTCGGGCGTAGCGGTGTGTTCAAAACCGCTTATATCATGGCTCCAGAAACCGAATCCCGACATTCCAAGGGACAGGCCCCCCCTCAAAGTCTCGGCCATCGACTCATAGCTGGCCGTACAGTCGCCTCCCCAATGAACCGGGAATTGCTGGCTCCCCGCTGTTGCTGACCTGGCAAACAGGCACGCTCCACCTTTGCCATACTTCTCTTCCAGCAATTCAAACACCGTTTTATTGTAGAGGTAGGTATAATAGTTGTGCATCTTTACCGGATCTGAGCCATCGTAATACACCACATCGGTAGGTATCCTCTCACCAAAATCGGTCTTGAACGCATCCACGCCTATATCCAGCAACCGCCTCAATTTAGACTTAAACCATTTCCGCGCCTCGGGATTGGTAAAGTCCACCAGCGCCATTCCGGCCTGCCACATATCCCACTGCCACACATCGCCATTGGGCTTCTTAAGGAGATAGCCATGCTTCATGCCTTCGTCAAACAGTTTGGAACGCTGGGCAATATATGGGTTGATCCACACGCATATCTTAAGCCCTTTTTCCTTCAGCCTCCTCAGCATACCCTCCGGATCGGGGAATACCCTCTCATCCCATTCAAAATTACACCAGTGAAATTCCTTCATCCAGAAGCAGTCAAAGTGGAATACGTGGAGCGGTATGTCCCTTTCAGCCATGCCGTCAATAAAGCTGTTGACGGTCTTTTCATCATAGCTTGTGGTAAAGGAAGTGGTAAGCCATAGCCCGAAAGACCAGGCTGGCGGAAGGGCAGGCTTGCCGGTTAGATCCGTATATTTCTCGAGCACCTTTTTGGGTTCCGGACCATAGATAATGTAATATTCGAGGTATTCGCCCGGCACGCTGAACTGCACGCGGCTTACCTTTTCCGAGGCTATTTCAAACGACACCTTTTCGGGATGGCTGACGAACACCCCGTACCCCTGGTTGGTCATATAGAATGGAACGTTCTTGTAGGCTATCTCGCTGCTGGTACCCCCATCTTCGTTCCACATATCCACCGTCTGCCCGTTCTTTACAAAAGGAGTAAACCGCTCACCCAGCCCGTATACGCATTCCCCAACTTTGAGCAGCAGCTGCTCGTGCACGTACGTCTCACCGTTATCCATGACTATATAGCCCATATTCCTGAAGCTGCTCTCGGTAAGCAGTTCATTATCCCGCCCCAGGAACTCAACCCGCCAGTTTTCTCCCTTTCTCACCCGCACCTTAAGCTGTCCCGAAGCCAGCGATGCGTATTCGTCCCCATCTACAATTTCGACCTTTACATCTCTCCTTTCGTTAATGTTGAAAATTGGCGGTTTTTCAACCTTTCCCTTGTGGTGATATATTTTCACTCTAATGACGTCCTCCATGGGCGAGCTGAATTCTACCGTAAAGAGTAAGCAATTAAGGGTATCGCCCCTATGCCTTATATGCCTGCACGGAGCATACACTACAAGGGAATCATCCCTTATTTCCACGTCGTGTACCTCTGCAGGGAAAAAAGCTTTAAGCCCTTCTCGCATCAACCAGTAACCATTGGTAAATTTCATACAATCATCCTTTCTCCTAAAAAGATTCACATATATTTAGATTACCTTTTATGAGCTCGAGGAGGCGAGCCAATGCAGGCCTACTTTTGCCCATAATAGGCATTGGGCCCATGCTTCCTCAAGAAATGCTTATCAAGCAGCACCTGATCCATGGCCTTTATGTTGGGCGACAAAACAAACGTATTGAAGGCAATTTTTGCCACCTCTTCCATCACCACTGCGTTATGAACCGCCTCATGGGGGTCCTTACCCCAGCTGAAAGGCCCGTGGCTTTTAACCAGTACGCCGGGCATGTAAATCGGATTTATTCTCCTTGTTCTAAACGTTTCAACTATGACATTCCCGGTCTCCGCCTCATAGTTACCCTGTATCTCTTCAGCCGTCATATCGCGGGTACAGGGTATCTCACCATAAAAATAGTCGGCATGGGTGGTGCCCAGAGCAGGAATACCCCGCCCAGCCTGTGCCCAGCTGGTAGCCCATGATGAATGAGTATGTACTACGCCCCCAATCTCGGGGAAATTACGATAGAGTACCAGATGAGTGGGAGTATCTGATGAAGGCCTTAGATTCCCTTCCACCTGATTCCCCTCAAGATCTACTACCACCAGGTCTTCTAGCTTTAACTCTTCATAAGGAACCCCGCTTGGCTTTATGACCACCAAACCCTCTTGACGGGAGATACCGCTGACATTACCCCAGGTATAAACAACCAGCCCTCGACGGGGCAGCTCCAAATTGGCCTCAAGCACAGCCTCTTTAAGCCATTTAAGCATATCAAAATGTCACCTCTTATCTATTATCTGGTTTAATCGGCATCATTAAAAAAGTAAATCAGCTTAATTATTCCCATGAATGGAAAACAGGCGTGCCTTGGGTAAATTCTACATTTCCTCCGCATAGTTCCTTCAACATTCCGCAAAACTCATCCCACTCCATAGGGACGACAACCTCCATGGTGACCTTGTCGCTGTATTCCACCCGGACAACGTGCATTCCCTTCTGGCGCAAGAAATACTCCACCTGGCCTGTATAAGCATAGTCTAAATATATAATGCCCGTAGGGCTCAATACCATACGCTTTGTCCCGGCCCTGTCCAAAACCTCGGCTGCCGATTTAGAGTAAGCTCTGACCAGACCGTTGGCACCGAGCTTTATTCCACCAAAGTAGCGGGTTACCACCACCAGCACATTTTTGAGCCCCCTGTTTTGTATCACCTGCAATATGGGCATTCCTGCGGTGCCGCCGGGTTCACCATCGTCATTAAACCGTTGAACCAAAGCATCTTGTCCTACTATGTAGGCATAACAATGATGAGTGGCATCGGGAAACTCGGCCTTTACATCCTGAAGCCTTTCAAGAACCTCTTCTTCCGAGTTCACATAGAATGCGTCCCCTATGAATCTGGATTTCTGTATCACAATTTCATGCCGAGCTCTTTGCTTTACTGTGCGATACTCCTTGCCCATGATTATTCAAACATAGGAGGCTCTGCTTGACCCCGAGAGCCTCCTCTACCTTTCCTTCCTTTCCTATACCAGAGTTATCATTTCTCCGTAGGTTTTAACCTATCCCAATATTGGGGTTGCTGAACTACTTTCTGTAACAAACAATAGCTCACTACAATACAAGGTATTCCTCATCTATCGCACATAGCATTTATGTAATATATAGAATACCACTCACCCTTGAATTCCCATGATATTGCATCTATAGACATCGACCGCGTCCTTTTAGATTACGCCCATCTTCTTTAAGTTATCTATGCTTATCTTGACGCTTTCCAGCGGCGGCCTCTGGCACACGTCCTGCTCAACTATGCCCCACTGAGCACCTATTTCCTTGGAAACCCTTATGATGCCGGCAATGTCGATGCAGCCCTCTCCCACCTCGGCGAAGGGCGGTTGTTGGC
>Ga0134093_1003040_pt1 | contig 12426 bp, 8 predicted proteins | sample 4_1taG_FD_94452 | JGI IMG/M metagenome (GOLD analysis project Ga0134093, IMG submission 94452) | Switchgrass degrading microbial communities from high solid loading bioreactors in New Hampshire, USA - 4_13_20_68_A1 metaG | ecosystem: Engineered > Bioreactor > Semi-continuous > Anaerobic >...
CTCCACCCGGGCATACCGTCCAAAGACCTGTGTCTCGAACGGGAACTCCCGAAACTGCGGTTTCCGGAGGATCGTCTCCCCGTATCGGGTCTTGAGGGATCGGTCCTTGTAACCGTTTCGATGTGCCTTCCGGGCATCGGTTCGCTCGTACTGGGCAGCTCCCGCCTGCTGGGGAGCTTCTGCAAGCATCACCTGGTTGAGGAACCCGGTGATGAGATTCTTCATGCCGTCTTCTTGATCGATAAGATAATCTTCGATAAATGCTAAGATATCCATGGCTCTGGTTCTCCTTTGTCCAAATCTAGGTTGGATCCAGGGCCAATTCAATTTTACAGAAGATTCGTTACGCTACCTGGCGATGCATCTCGGGTGTTATATTGAGTAGGAAAGATCCAGAGGGCGCATCCGGCTGGAAGAAGATAATGTAGTCGGGTGCCCTGAGAATGCAGACCATCCACGTGATAAGTGGACGACCACGCTTCCCAGCATTCATTCAGGCAAACATATCGCCCCACTGCTCGATTAAGTCGAGCGAGAGATAGAATTCTCTGTGCTTGAACAAGCACTCATTATAACGTTATCTGCATCGCCATACTTTCCCAGATAATTTCTGTGATAATAGAACAAACAACGAATAACCCATAAGGATATACTTGGAAACACCTAAGTGGCACAACAGATACAGGCCCATTCGAGTGATACCTGGATCGATATTCATACGCTCTAGTGCCTGCATCTCTATCTTCGCATCCTCTGGCTTATTATATCGGAGTGCAAGGTTGAGCCTCCGTATGATATATTTAATGTCAATTCGGGCCAAGTAATCCGCTTTCTCCCCCTCTGACAACAGATCGAAATCCTTGATAACATGGTGTAGGATTTCTTGATACGTGATCTGTCTTCGTTTGTGACTGATATACTCATCTCCATCCATCCGATGAGAGTGACTATCTGGATGAATGAAATACTTGTATAAGGGCTCATCAATATATCCCACTTTATTCTTGTAAGATGAGGGGATCAATAACTGCCAGTTTTGCCCACCACGGTTCTCCCAGTATATCCCGCCCGCGGGGATGCGCTCGAAGAGGACCGAGGAGCGGACCATATAGCATCCTGCTGTACAAAAGGTCTTTTCAAAAATCAGATTTTCGAAAATATCTTCGTTTTGAACATCAGCGCCGTCGGACCCACGGTGCACGATGACATCTGGTCTTTCATCATATACGGCTACATAGTCGGATCGCACCATTGCATAATCGGGATTTCTGTTTAAGAACTCAACTCTTTTCTCGATGGATGTTGGCATAAGAGTGTCATCGCAATCCGGCCAGATTAGAAACTCTCCTGTAACATAGGGGAGCCCCTCATTGATCGCACCAGAGGGCCCCATATTTGTTTTTAATGGGACGTATTGGTATTCATACCCACGCTCTTCGACTCGAGGTTTCCAGGACAAACAGACGTCTTCAGAGTTGTCAATGCTTCCATCATTTACAATAACGAGTTCCACATTATCGTATGTCTGTTTACATATTGCATCGAAATATCGATCAAGAAAGCGTTCGCCATTATAGCACGGGGTGAGGATACTGACTTTCCCTTTTTCAAAAGACCTCATGACCGCAATAACCCATATGTCACAAGATTAATTAATACTTTCATAAATTTGGAGCCATTATCCGGTATCCCAAGTTTGAGGGTTATAAAAGCCATGACGGAACCCTCCTCGAAACAAAGGGTGGTAGAATCGAGCGGATGAGATCCCGTTCTGAATCTGTGAGAACGATGCGAGTAACGATCGTGAGATACACGATCGATACCATCCCCGAAACAAGTGCAACATCCACTATTGATGCAGGAATAACCAAAATGGACACAAGGGGGTATCCAATTATGACTAGAGCAAAATATGCAAGAGTGCCCGGGATGATTGGCTTATAAAACGTAGCCGGGGTAACCCCCTGTACTTTCGCTGCATACCAGGGGACGAAAGCAACATTACGAAGCCACAGTGCAAGAATGAATGCAAGTGCCACGCCATACATGCCTAAACCATAGATATATGGCAATGTTAATGCGAGAATGAGGTTGAGGATTCCAGCGATAATGGTAACTATTGCTGGGATTCTAACTTTGTTGTAGGCAGCATAACTGAGTATCAACGAACGTACAGCTACAATCGTCGTTAATGGAATGAGCAGTACCCACATCAGTAATGACAGGTGGGCAAATTCCTCTCCCACCCAGATAGTGAGGAGTTGAGGAGAGAAGATACAGATCAGCGCAATAGGGAGTGCCATCATCAGACCGATACACTTCACAGATACAACTGACAGATCATGTATTGCGGTAAATTGGCGTCTTGCATAATATGTGTAATACATCGGACTGAGTACCGCAGTAATGAGGCCTGTAATCGACCAGAGAAGGTTGAAGAACATGATGACAATGGCGTACTCTCCACCTGCCGCAGTACCAAACTCTTTGTTGACAACAATCAGCGAGAGTTGCAGAAGCAGAAGTGTCCCGATCTGATCCACGAGGATCCATTTGGCAAACTCAGCAATCTCAGAAAACCATTTTTTCGAGAAGTATGAGACTGAAATAAGAATTTTATTGTAGACTTTCCTCGACAATATAATGCTCAAAACCAGTGAGAGAAGCGCAGAGAGAAAATAGGCGAGTCCCACGTAACAGACGGAGGGTGTCCGGGTAAAGAAGAGAGCCACAATGATTCCTATCGCTGTCAGGGTGTAGGTGATGGAAATGTAATTATTATAATGAATTTTGTTGAAAGCATACATCACTGCAGAAAACGGGCTTCGAAGCGCACTTATAAACGCCGAGAGGAAAATCAGCGCAAACAGAAGGACTACACTACTTCGCTCGATATCCGTGATACTGAAAAAGTCCGGAGTGAACCAGGCAATGACAACGGCAACCGGGGTAAACAAGAGTATGAGCCCAATGATTGTGATAAGTGCGGTGTTAAATATCTGGGTTGCACTGGTTAGATCAGATCTCTGGATATTGATAGTAAGAAAGCGCGATATCGCCGCGTTCAGAGAATCGAGAATCAGCATCACATAACTTGTGAAGGAAGTTGCAAGAGGGATTATTCCGTATGCTGCAAGACCAAGAGTATCGATATAGAAAGGTACGATCAGCAGACCGACGAGGATATTTATTAAAAATAATGCCGAATTTGAGGTTAGATTCCGTGAAAACTCTTTTTTGAAGTTTGGGGGAGCAGATGTTTCGGAAGACACGTATATCCATAGTACTTTAGCACATATATTTTAAAGTTCTTAGTGAGCTCAATAGTAAAAGGAATAAATTCTTTGCAATAAAAACTGAATAACTACATTATAAAAAGAGTATCGGAACTATACGCTATATCAATGAAATAATAAGGTTCTTTTATGAAATCCCAAGTTAGTGCCAAGGTTGTTTCCGCCAATCTCTGCACCGGCTGCGGCCTCTGTGCCGCCCTCTGCCCGGAGGTCGTCCTCGTGATGCAATGGAACCGCTACGGTGAGTACAACCCGGTCGCGGTCTCGCCCTGCACCACGGAGTGTGGTCTCTGCCTGAAGGTCTGCCCCTTTGCAGATTCCGGGGAGAACGAGGACACGATCGGGGAGCGGCTCTACGGTGCGGTCCCGGGGATCCAGCACCGCTCCGAGACCGGCTACTACCTCACTTCATATGTTGGATACTCCGAGAAGCACCGGCCGACCAGTGCTTCGGGCGGGATGGCGACCTGGCTTCTGGAGGCGCTGCTCGCCGAGAGGATCGTTGACCACGTCATCTGCGTCGCCCCCACCGGCGACCCGGAGAAGCTCTTTGCCTTCCAGGTCTTTGACACCGCAGAGGAGGTCCGCACCGGGGCCGGCTCGGCCTATTATCCGGTGGAGATGTCGGGGGTCATCAGACAGGTCCTCGAGGTGCCGGGGCGCTACGCCGTCACCGGTCTCCCCTGCTTCCTCAAGGCCGTCCGGCTTGCCCAGCAGCGGAACAAAAAGCTCCGGGAGCGGATCGTCGTCACCGTCGGCCTCGTCTGCGGGCAGCTGAAGAGCAGGCACTTCACCGACTACATTGCCACCCTCGCCAGGGTGCGGGGGGAGGTAGTGGGGGTGCGCTATCGCGGGAAGAGCCCGGATCAGCCGGCGAGCAATTATCACTATGTGTTCACGGCCGCAGACGGTGAGGAGCAGAGGATCTTCTGGAACGAGGGGATCAGTGAAGCCTGGACGAACCGGTGGTTCACGCCGAGGGCCTGCAGTTACTGCGATGACGTCTTCGCCGAGTGCGCGGACGTGACCTGCATGGACGCCTGGCTGCCGGAGTATTCGCGGGACAGCCGGGGAACGAGCCTTGTGCTGGTGCGGTCGCCAGCGGTGCGTGAGGTGCTCGAGCGGGGGCAGGGGATCTCTCTCGACTCGATCCCGGTCGAGCGAGTGATCCAGAGCCAGGCCGGGGTCGTGGCGATTAAGCGGCAGCACCTGGCATGCCGGCTGTACCTTGACCCGCAGGGGGTTCCGGAGAAGCGGGTGGCACCAGAGAGGCCGAAGAACCCCTTCCTGCGGCAGGAGGTCGTCCTGAAGGAGCGGATGCGGGTTTTAAGCCGGGATCGCTGGGGCGCCGGGGAGCGGGACGGAAAGCACCTCCGGGAGGCAATGGGGCCGGATCTGCGGCGATTAGGGGCAGGGAGACAAATATCAAAGATTATTACGTTTCCGGTAAGAATTCTTTGGTATATTCGGAGGAAGGTCGGGGGCAATAATCATGGATGACGAAAGACCGCTGTTTATTCTGGCCGGGAATGGCCCCTATACAAACCGGGGATGCGAGGCGATTGTGCGGGGGACGACAAAGATCCTGCGGGAGCACTTTAAAGACCCATGTTTCCTCTGCCTCACCCATATCCAGAGCGAGGAGCAGTTCCGGAGACAGTGCCTAGAGGAAGTTGATCCTGCCATCACACACCTTCGCTCACACCGGATGAATAAGAAGCAGGCCCTCCGGAACCTCTGGAAGCCGGAGACCTGGTTATACGCATACCGGGCTCTTTTCGACCCGGCAGCGCTCAAATACCAGGTGTACCGCGAGATGCTCCCGCACCTTGATGACGCAACTGCGGTTCTCTCCGTCGGCGGGGACAACTACTCTCTCGACTACGGTGTTCCCAGGCTCTTCACCGGCCTTGACGACATCGTTCTTGAGAAGAAGAAGCCACTGGCCATCTGGGGAGCGTCTGTCGGTCCGTTTGACACGATGCCGGATTATGAACGGTACATGAGCCGCCACCTCCGGGAGGTCCCCGGGATTTTTGCACGAGAATCCGTCACGATCGACTACCTCAAAAGCATCGGTGTAACCGAGAACGTCTACCCTGTCGCGGACCCGGCATTTCTCATGGACCCGGTCAAACCAGAAGGAATCGAGGATGTTCTCCCCATCGATGAGGAGGCGATCGGCCTGAACCTCAGCCCACTGATGGCAAAGTACGTGACTGGTGGCGATCTCAAAGCATGGGCCAGCAAGGCGGCATCAATCATCGAAGGTGTGGCGAAAACGACCGAGATGCCGGTCTACCTGATCCCCCACGTGACCAACCCAACCTCGAACGATCATGAGTTCATGCAACGGGCGCTCTCTTTGATCACGGATCGTAACGGGAACATAACCCTGGTTTCTCCGGAGTATAACGCCGCGGAGACGAAGTGGATCATTAGCCAGATGGCACTCTTTGCCGGGGCACGGACACACTCGACGATCGCCGCCCTCTCCTCGGGTGTCCCGACTCTGAGTTTTGCCTACAGCATCAAGGCCCAGGGGATCAACCGGGATATCTTCGGCCACACTAATTACTGTATGGAGCCCACCGATCTGGATGCTGAGGGGGTTGCTGACCAGGTGACTTCTATGCTGGACAAGAGCGCCGCGATCAGGAACGATCTGGCCGGAAGACTCCCGGGGGTCCAGAGGGCGGCGCTCTCTGCTGGAACGGGGCTGAAACACCTCATCGGGGTGAACTGATATGGCAGATGTACCGGCAGTCTCGGTCGTTATCCCCCTCTATAACAAAGGTCCTTATATCGCTCGTGCTCTGAACTCGGTCCTCGCCCAGACCTTCCAGGACTTTGAGGTGATCGTGGTGGATGACGGCTCCACCGACGACGGGGCGGAGGTCGTCAGGAGTTTTGAAGACCCTAGGATCCGGCTGATCCAGCAGGAGAACCGTGGGGTGTCGGCGGCGAGGAACCGGGGAATCGAAGCCGCCCGGGCAGAGCTGGTTGCGTTTCTGGATGCGGATGATGAGTGGTTACCGGGGTTTCTGGAAACGATCATGCGATTGAGGAGGAAATTCCCAGAAGCAGGAGCATATGTAACATCATACTATATCCAATATTACGGTCATCTTCAAGAGGCCAACATCCAACACTTGCCTTCAAAACCATGGGAAGGAATAATCCCGCGATTCTTTCAAGTGGCTGCAACAAGTGAACCTATTACCTCATCATCCGTTTGCGTCCCGAGAGATGTATTTGACAGAATCGGTTCTTTTATGGTAGGCAAATGGTGGGGCGAGGACACCGAGATGTGGGGGCGTATCGCTTTATATTACCAAATTGCATTTAGCAGAGAACCGGGTGCAGTATATCATTATGAGGCCACAAATCGCGCAAACGAAAAAATAAAAGTAGAAACATGTCATCCTTTTATTCAAACGGGATCTAATTATATGAAAGGGAATGAAAGGAGTCTTTCACCATCTGATTTGGATGATCTGAAAGAGTATATGGAAGTGCTCAAATTAAAAATTGCTGGAAGAGCTTTGAAGTCCGGGAATCCGAAATTTGCTCGAAATATAATCCGCGAGTGCAATACAAGAAATAAGCGCAGAAAGAGGAATATAATGTATTTAATATCATTTTTACCGGGATCTGTATATCAGGCAGTAAGAGGACTGAAAATAAAATATATGCTCTATAGAAACCGCATATACAAATAAAAAGCCCACTTTCTAAAACAAAATGAACTATAGTTAAGCAGCTAAAAAACTTCTCCCCTCGCACACGTCAAAGATACACGAATAATTATTATCAAGGTAATGATAGAATTCATCTCCAAGTAGTAAATTTGTCACATATCTAGCATCACGACATGAAGTAGGGCGGTTTAGACTACTCTTTCTCCAGACAACCAGACCTTGAGATAATGCATCCTTATTAATCTGACCATCTCGAGTTATCGTATATTTTTTCGCACTATCTGTCTTCAAATAGGTTTCAAAAGGTCTGCCCGCAGTCTGCTCATCAGCAATGATCGTCCCGTCATATGTTTCGTTTATGTGAGCATACATATTCATTTCCGATTCAGTCCAGATCATCTTAAGAAAGACCTCCTCACCATACAATGGAGAATCCTGATTTGAATTTACATCTGTGATCATAAAAAACGGATGGATACCAAGGATATCCTGGTGAAAAAAAAAGGGGATCGACCGGCTATTATGGCTATAAGAAGGTAAAGGGGAACAAACTGAGTGCTCTGATCGATTGGCATGGGCTCCCCCTTGCCTGCACCGTTTCCCCTGCCAATATCTATGATTCACGGCTCTATGAACCAACCCTCGAAGCATTTGAGATTCCCGAGGTTCAGGATTGCCTCTCGATCATCTCGGCAGATGCAGCCTACGATGCCCTGGAAATTTGTTAGTACAACCGGAAATGAGGAATCAAGAGCAGCATCTTGGTCAACCGGAGATCCCGGAGGCATCCAAAACGAGGGAGGCCGTTCTGGTTTGATCCAGAACTCTACAAGAAGCACAATGCATTAGAACGGTTCTCTAGCTGGATTGAGGCGTTAAAGAAGATTACTCCTCGATACGAATGCTATGAACACCTATTCTTGGGGTTAATTTGCTTGACATGCAGTGTCACGATCGGGAGTATATTGGGATGACCTCATTTAGTCCCTCTCCCTATCGACTACAGTAATTTGGATAGAGGAGGTTATTTGAACTTCTCTCGGGTACTAATAAACATATCGAGAATTATATATTTTCACTTGATAGTTATCGTACACACATTGATGATGCATGATGATTTTATTAAGATATTCTGAACAATCAACCATCCTCATTTTACCAAAGGTTCCCTTTACTTGTATATTTGGATTTTCCCAGATCTGAGATCGGATATAGCAAAGACTACTCTCGTCCCTGCCCATGTAATGAGTAATATTGTCTGGATCTAAATGTAATACCTCAACGGTAGATAGACTCCTTTGTGATATGTGCGGATCAACAGTAATACGGTTGTCTACACTAACCCCTTGGCCCCAGGAAACCCCAGCAAGCTCGGAGAGCATTATTTCAGTTCTTGATTCCATACTTTTTGAATAGATAAGATCATTGCGATTTATGTATGGGGTCGTGATAAGAAAAAATACCATCGCTAATACAAAAAATGTTAAGATTATACGTGATCTTCGCTCTGGAGCTGACCTATAGAGGATAACCAAAGAAAATGCTGCGAATATAACACATATAAATTGAAGAAACGGAAGAAAACGGTGTGGGATAAACAGTTGATTTAACCCAATATAAGTCCCAGGATAGATAATAATAAATAGAAGGAACATAGCGGAAAGCAGAGATAACCTCTCTCGATTACACCAACCCTTCAATACCAACAGAGCGCCCACCAAAGCCAGACAAAACAGCATACCATATCCTAGGTTATAGAGAAAAGAATCAACGAGATCGAAATTTGAAAAAAATTTTTCGTACGTTGTCGTAGGTGGTTCTATAGATGACGAATACTCCCCAATCATACGTCGCATAGTACTCGCGAATCGGGAGACCATCTGCCCGAAAAAACTACGTTCATCGGCAGTATCTTCACCAATTAAACCCCAGAAGAATATCATGTAAATAGAAGAAAATAGCATAAACCGGGTATTGAGGTATGTAGGTTTGATCAACTGTTTTTCTGACGTGGCGGATAGACCGATATGGTGAAAATAATTACTTGAAATTGCCTTATCACATATATAATACCCTATCAGAGCAAGATAAACAGCGAAAACGGATAGTTGATGAGTCCAAAATAGGGCAATAACCATTAGGATAGCAATGCCATAAAAGGCTTTTTTTCTATAATGCAAGCAACATATCAGGACTAAAAAATAAACCATAACCAGGAGAGCAGGGTTGATATTGGAGAGGGTTCCTACAAAAATCATATCCGCTAGACTTACAAAAACAGATGCTATAAGTCCGATCCGGAAATCAAACAAGTTTTTACCGATAACATATACTAAGAAAGTAGTCGCAATGATTATGGCAGACGCAAGAATGAATAAAGACTGCGCCATACCAACATCAAGTATAATCATATGAATAGCGTCGTAAATATGCCACAATGGTGTGAAAGCATATTTACCAGCAATCTCAGATGAAGGAATATACCCAAAATCTGAAATATACTTTGCGATGATAAGATGGAAGTGTGTATCAGACCCAGGAATATTAGGAAACGCAAAAAAACGGCCTGCCCTAAAAGTTAAAGACAGTAAAATCGCTTTAAAGAAGTAGAAAACAATATTCCAGAATTTAAATTTGATAAGCAAAGCTTGAACAATCAAAATGGTAAAAGCAACGGCAACGCAGAGGAAATAGTACCATGGGCGGAAATAGAGCATATGATATAATATTATCAAAGAGACGCTGTAAAACACCCAGAAGCAGATGTCTAGCGTAAGAAACAGATTAACCCTTGGTTGCTGAATTGTACAATTATCCACCTGGATATAGTTTCTTGATGCCCTTCGAATGAGCATATACCCTAAGGGAGCACACAGAAAAGCGAGTCCAAGCCCATACTGGCCGATACCTGCTATATATGACAGCGCAACGATAACAATACCGCCGAGTAAAAACACTATAGACAGGATTGTATCCAGATGAACTATTAGTGACTTAAGAAGATTCCTTGACATCGTACAACACTGCGCTTTCATATCACCCATGCTTTACCACAAGGTATAGAATACTGGAACGGAGGACCCTAAAACCATGCTCTACGACCTGGATAAAAACAGGCTGCCAGTATAATCGTCATCAGAAATGACAATCTCTTACTAACCTTACTAAACATATGGTATATCATACTACCTTACAATCTTGACCGAGAATCCATATTAACTACGATTATTTGGATCTTCATAAGACTGAGCATAAGCAGCCCGAATCGGTTTCCAAAATTCGTGATTATGTGCAAACGCTATCATTTATCATCCTAAAACCCTGGAACATCTTCACGATCTCCTTCGTGAACACCCCCACCATGTATACAGCTCTACGCACAAGAATCATCCAGATCGCGCTCCCGATCCAGCGTCACCAGCACCTTCACTGTTCACTTTTACCAGGGCATCAGCACAAGATTGGAGATGTAGCAGGCAGTTCGTTTTTCGACCTATAGTTGAATCTTTTACCGCTCCCATGGATGGCATCAACTAGAGTAGAAAGAGCTCATAAACTATCTATTAGATGTATCCATTCGTTTTTAAAAGATTTTAATGTAAAGCGATCCTGGATGGCAAATGCATAACCTGCTTCTCCAAGTTTAGAGTCATCCATAGCATATTCGACACTATCCCTTAACTTAGAGAAATCATGACAAATAATCTGATTTCCTCCCTCTAGTAATTCTCCCATACCTCCCATGCCAGAGCCAACAACTGGAGTTTTACAGAGCATGGCTTCATGAGCGGTTCGACACCATCCTTCATTGAATTTTGACATAGTAACCGCTACCGAGGCTGCCTGTAATAACATTAAGTATTCTCTATAATTTACATTAAGATGAACAGCAGGGAGATTAACATCCCTTGTTCCGCTAGTAACAAGATGGGCATCTAACCCTTTAAGGGCTTCGTATGCTTCAACGACTCCTTTTGCCTTTTGACAATTTCCTAGGTATATAATAGGTTTCCCAGACAATTGATATTTTATTTTGAATTTGTCAATATCATCATCGCTAAATGTGAATTCTTTAAAATCAAATGGGTTGTAGATAATCTCAACCGGATCGTAACCACGCGACTCAAAATATTCTTTCCAAAATTGCGAAACTACGACGATTTTGTCGACTAAATTTAAGTTACGCATCAGAACTTTGTCTAATAAGTCACTCAGTATTTTTGTAGATACTGGTTTTAACGAATTATCGATGTGATGAATTATTGCTACGTTTTTACCCTGAGTCTTATCAAAAGGGAGAGTTATAACTGGATTCGACGTCCTGATCCAGACGTCCTTTTGACCACGAAGTTTTGAAAGCTCATAGTATAACTTGCTGAAATTGTATAACTTATTCTGCTGTGATCGCATTACCTCATACGTTTCGACATTAAAATTATTCTGAATGACATCTGTTACCAATTGGTTATATATGCCCCCACCCTTACCACTCTTATCAAAGATCAACCCAACGTCCTTCATACGAGAACCAACCCTTTCCCAATCCCCAGATACACAATCCCCTCTCCGCCCACGAACAGGTTCTTCCCGTCCACGACCACCGGCGAGGCCATGAGCCCCTTCACCGTCTCCACCGAGATCCCCCGGAACACGTCATGGTCCACAAGGAAGACCGCACACTCCGCCCCGGAAAGCGCCTCCTCGACGCTCCCGACCGAGGTAAACTCCCCGGCCTTCGTCCGAATCGAGGGAACGAATGGGTCATACACCCGCACCTCGGCCCCGAGGTTTGCAAGCTCCTCGATGATCTTGATTGCGGGCGACTCCCGGGGGTCGTTGATGTTCTTCTTGTAGGCGAGGCCCATGACGGTGATCCTCGCACCGTAGAGGCGCTTGCCAACCTGCCGGAGACCCAGTTCGGCGAGGTTGATGACGTGCATCTTCATGAACTCGTTGATCTCACCGGATGTCTCGATGAAGCGGGGGATGAAGCCGTACTTCTTCGCCCGGTAGGACATGTAGTAGGGGTCGAGCGGGATGCAGTGGCCGCCGATGCCCGGGCCGGGATAGAAAGGCATGAACCCGTAGGGTTTGGTGGCAGCGGCGTCGATCACCTCCCAGGTGTCGATGCCCATCCGCTCGAAGATGAGGGCCATTTCGTTGACGAGAGCAATATTGACGTTTCGGAAGATGTTCTCGACCATCTTCACGGCCTCCGCCGTCCGGGCATCGCGAACCGGGACGACCTGATCCACAACATTCCCGTAGAGGGCGGCGGCAACCTCGGTGCACTCGGGATTGATGCCGCCGACGACGGTCGGGACCCTGTCGATGGGGAACTTTTTGTTCCCGGGGTCCACCCGCTCGGGTGAGTAGGCGACACCGAAGTCGATGCCGGCGACGCGCCCGGTCTCTTCCAGGATCGGAAC
>Ga0134093_1003062_pt1 | contig 12377 bp, 9 predicted proteins | sample 4_1taG_FD_94452 | JGI IMG/M metagenome (GOLD analysis project Ga0134093, IMG submission 94452) | Switchgrass degrading microbial communities from high solid loading bioreactors in New Hampshire, USA - 4_13_20_68_A1 metaG | ecosystem: Engineered > Bioreactor > Semi-continuous > Anaerobic >...
TCAAAGGCACAAAGCGTAATATAGAAAGCGAAGAAGAAGCATCAAAAAACGTGGAAGTCGGGTAACAGACGATGAGGTCTTTACCCGACTTTACTATTACGGCACAGTGCAGATGGGCATGAGTGCAGATGAATTCTGGCTTATGCCCATCGGTCTGTTTCTTGACTTGTGGGCCTGCCATAAGCAGTGGCACGGTATCGAGAAGCCAAAGCGTATGCTGACAATTGATGATATTATCCCAAAAGGAATTTGAAAATAATTACCAATTGTGATATAGTTACATCACACACAAATTTATTTTTGAAGGTGGGATGGAAATGGCATACGCTATGAGGGACGTATTCGAGGGACTAGGCCGCGATGTGCTGGAGCGTTTACGGGAAACTGCTAACGCCAGGATTGACGACGCGGTTTTTGAGACTGAGATCCTTGGAATTGAAAAAGCGACGGCAGCCTTTTGTGAAGCGGGCTTGGAAGACGAGAAAATTATCGCTCTGCTGCAGAAATATTGGGATTTGCGTCTGAGCGAGGCCAAGGAATTTTTGCGGCGGGAAAAATACGCAATAGAACGAGGCTGAGCATGAGTGTTATATTTGCAATAAAGGAAGAAGGTAAAATTATCCTTGCCGCAGACAAACGGGGTTCGGGAAAGGATGGCCGACTGATAACCGACAACATGAATAAAATCATAGTGATCAACGATCAACTGGCCTTTGCCTCGGCGGGAAACGCGGTGTTTGGTAAGCTGGTGGAAATGGATGTCGCAAAGCTGGCCACGAAAGAGACTTTAACATCAGACGGCTTGGCGAGAATTATTCGGGACGCTCATCAAAAGATCCAGGACATTGGAGTGCTGGATAAGTTGAAGATGCCGTCGCCATTTTACTTCCTCATCGCGGGCAAAGCCCAAAACGGCAGTGCAAGTCTAATCTCCGGCGGAAACCCCAAGGGAAAGCTGGACATGAGTGAGGTTCCGATGGCTCTCTACCCACCTAATGGTGCGGATTTAAAACAATGCTGCGAGATATTCGCGAAGAATTACAATCTCCATCACGTGGATTTTGTGGAACGCACGGTACGTGAGATTTCAGCAATCAGCCCTTTTGTAAGCCCAACAGGCGATCAGTGGACCTATGATATTGCTACCAGCAAAGGAACGTTGAGGTCCTTTTAAACTTAGAATGCATCTTAAAAATAATCCATTTGAGGAGCAACCGAAAGGATGCTCCTTTTTCATGCCTAAAAGGAGGTGAAACGGTATGGCGGACAATTTTGGACTGAAGATAGGTCTGGAGGGAGAAAAGCAGTTCAAGGATGCCCTTCGTGAAATCAATCAGTCCTTTAAAGTGTTAGGCAGCGAGATGACTCTTGTGGCCAGTCAATTTGATAAGAACGACAAATCCGTGCAGGCAATTACTGCCCGTAATGCAGTTCTGAATAAGGAAATTGACGCGCAGCGGGAGAAAATCTCAACCCTCAAGGCCGCATTAGACAATGCCGCATCCTCCTTCGGTGAAAACGACAGACGCACACAAAACTGGCAGATACAACTGAATAAGGCACAGGCTGAACTCAACGGCATGGAGAATGAACTGGCTAAAAATGAAAAATCACTTCGTGATGTGAACCGTGGGTACAACGATGCCGGACAAAAGGTCGATGAGTTTGGGAATGTGGTTGAAGAATCCGTTGATGATGTTGAGAAGTCCTCAAACAAACTTGAAAAACTCAGCTCGGCATTAAAAGGAATAGGTGTGGCTATGGGCGCAGCCTTTGCAGCTGTTGGAACGGCTGCAGTTGGAGCGGCCAAAGCTCTCACCGATATGACTGTCGGTGCATCGCAATATGCAGACGACATTCTCACCATGTCAACTGTCACCGGCATGAGCACTGAATCATTGCAGGCATACAGATACGCCGCCGAACTGGTAGATACCTCAATGGAAACCTTGACCGGCAGCATGGCGAGAAATATACGCTCAATGAACTCGGCACGTGAGGGTACCGGTGCAGCTTCTAAGGCATACAAGGCGCTAGGAGTCTCCATAACCGATGCCAACGGTAACCTCAGGGATTCGGAAACCGTGTACTGGGAGACAATTGATGCGCTGGGCAACGTGGCAAACGAAACCGAAAGAGATGCTATTGCCATGCAGCTTTTCGGCAAAAGCGCCCAGGAGTTGAATCCTCTCATTGAACAAGGATCGGAAGGCATTAAGCAGCTCACCGAAGAAGCCAAGGCAATGGGTGCTGTTATGAGTCAGAAATCCTTGGAGGCCCTTGGCAAGTTCGACGATTCTATGCAGCGGCTAAAGTCTGGAGGTGAAGCAGCCAAAAATGCCCTTGGCATGGTGCTCCTCCCGCAGCTTCAGATCCTGGCCGATGATGGTGTGAGCCTGTTGGGTGAGTTTACGCGGGGACTGAACGAAGCAAACGGCGACTGGACGAAGATTAGTGAGGTTATCGGCAATACCGTGGGCAGCATTGTAAACATGCTTCTGGAACAGTTGCCTGAAATCATAGAATTGGCTTTAAGCATAGTAACCTCCATCGGTTCAGCGATAACGGATAACTTACCCATTATCGTAGACGCGGCAAGCCAAATTGTAAAAACACTCCTTCAGGCTATGATCCGCGCGCTTCCTGGAATAACGGAGGGTGCCCTTCAGCTTGTGCTGGCGCTGGTCGACGGAATTATAGCCAATCTTCCTGCAATAGTGGAAGCGGCAGTCCAGATGATTGCAACACTTGTTACCGGTATTGCAAATGCGCTGCCTGAACTTATTCCTGCTGCTGTTTCTGCTGTGACCCAGATTGTTGCGGCACTCATAGAAAGTCTGCCATTGCTCCTTGATGCGGCGCTCCAGCTGATGCTTGGTTTGGCACAGGGCATTGTTGAGGCTATACCGGTTCTGATTGAAGCGCTCCCGGCTGTGATTGATGCGCTCATTGGATTTGTCACTGGTGCTATCCCTCAAATCGTGGCAGTTGTACCTGAGATTGTGCAGGCGCTGGTTACGATGATATCCGAGAACATACCGCAAATCGTGCAGGCGGGTGTAGCTCTTTTCATCTCCCTTGTACAGGAGCTTCCAACTATCATTACACAGATACTGGAGGCGGTACCGCAGATAATCGACGGAATCGTAGGAGCAATACTCGAAGCTCTACCGCAAATTGTTCAAGCGGGTATCGAACTTTTGACTTCCCTTGTGGACGCCCTGCCAGAGATCATTGAGGCTATCGTTGAAGCTATACCGGAGATTATCGACAGTATTCTTGCCGCAATTTTTGAAGCAATTCCCTTGATTGTGGATGCAGGCATCAGGCTATTGGTTGCACTCATCCAGAACTTACCGAAGATTATCACTACTGTTGTGGCGGCTATACCTAAAATCATAACTTCGCTTGTGAACGCCATTATCGGAAACGTCGACAAGATTATTCTGGCAGGCGTACAACTGCTGGTAGCTTTGGTAGCCAACCTGCCGACAATCATCGTGGAAGTTGTTAAGGCAATCCCGAAGATCATTGTGGCTATAGTCAAGGCAATCATTGAGAGCATTCCTGAGATGGCAAAAGCAGGTCTTGAACTCATCAAAGGATTATGGCAGGGCATAAGTGACGCTGCTGCATGGCTGTGGGAAAAGATATCCGGTTTCTTCGGAAACGTAATGACAAAGATCAAGAACTTTTTTGGTATACACAGCCCCTCCTCGCTGTTTGCAGAACTGGGCAGCAATATGGGGCTTGGCATAGGTGTTGGCTTTGAACGGGCAATGGCCCGCGTCAGTGAGGACATGAGAAAAGCTATTCCTACTGACTTCGAGGTTGATGCAGGGCTTAATCTGGCTGGTTCCCTTGCCCGAGGTTCTGGGTCTGTTGGCGCTAATGGTACAGTTATAAACCAGAGTATTTCAGTAGTATCGCCTAAAGCACTATCCGAGAAGGAACTAGCACGAGAGTTTAAGAACCTGTCCCGCAAACTGGCCCTGGCATATTGAGGAGGTCGGCACATGGAGTTAACATACACTAATGCGGACGGCAAGAGTATCGTACTTAAACAAAGCCGTCCGTATTTTCTTACTAAAATTGATGGTACGGGCAACATCCGCCAGTCTATAAATACCTTCAAGGCACCGGATCAGGACGGTGCTTTTTATATCTCGTCCACTTTGGATATGAGAAACATTACATTGGAAGGTACGGTTATTGCGGATACGCCCGATGAAGCATATGAGCTTCGAAAGCACTTTTTAAATATATTCAGTCCGAAGCTGCGGGGGACGCTTCTTTATCGAGAACGACAGATAGCCTGCATTGTTGAGGAGGCTGGTTTCACAGTATCCACCCGACGAAGGATTCCAAACTTCTTTGTCAGCCTGCTCTGCCCATCGCCATTCTTTGAAACACCTGATGAGGTGCGCCAAGAACTGGCATCATGGATACCGATGTTCGAGTTTGAACTTGAGATACCTGAAACGGGCATGGAGTTCGGGATGCGCCAGCCAAGCCAGATTATTACTGTAAACAATATCGGTGATGTACCATGCGGCTGCGAGATTGTGTTCCGTGCGCTTGGCACGGTTACGAACCCTGAACTGTTAAATATGGATACCGGCGAGTATGTGCGCCTGCTTACCACAATGAGCGCCGGTGATGAATTAAGGGTATACACCCATTTTGCTGGCAAGCGCGTGGTTAGTGTGGTAGGTTCAACGGAAATAAATGCATTTTCGCTGTTGGACACAGGCTCAACCTTTTTCCAGCTTGCATCCGGGCAAAACACTCTTCGTTACGATGCTTCGGTCAATATGGAATTACTTGAAGTCAGTCTCTATTATCGGCCACAGTTTCTGGGGGTGTGAGTATGGAACTATATATTTATAATTCGAACCGGGAGCTTGCCGGTATTGTAGAGTCCTTCGAATATCTACGATGGACACGGCGGTACTCACAATGTGGTTCATTTGAACTGAAAGCTATAGCCACACCGGAGAATACTGCACTTCTTAAGACCGGGAATATTCTTTGGAAGAGTGACGACGAAGAAGCCGGGATTATCGAACATTTGGAACTGTCCCAGACCGACGAGGAGATCATAACGGCTACTGGACGCTTTGCTACCTCCTTTCTGGCACGGCGTATTATCTGGGAAACAGAATCGCTTTCCGGGGAATTATCGGCTTGTGTGGAACAGCTTTTAAACAATAACCTCATTAACCCTACCGATCCGGCACGGAGAATCATGGGAATTTCATTCTCGTCACCGTTTCTTAACGTGCCAATCAGCACTCAAGTATCGTATCGCAACCTGATGGAGGCGATTACTGAACTATGCGAAGCTTCAGGTATCGGAATTAAGACCGTATTCACACCATCGCAAGGCAACTTTACGGTAACGCTGTACGCAGGCACAGAATCTCAGGCAGTATTCTCAAAAGAATATGAAAACCTGACTGAGCAGACCTATACGGAAAGTGAGGTTGATTATGCCAATACTGCGCTTGTCGGCGGTGAAGGTGAGGGTACGGGACGTACATTCGTCACTATTACCGGCGGATCTGGTGAAGCTCGCCGTGAGATATTTGTTGATGCCAAAGATCTGCGAAAGGATGACTTCGGCACGGAATACACTGAAGCTTTGGCCTTCCGTGGACAGAGCAGATTGAGTGAATTGGCCATACGCTACTTCTTTGATGTATCGGTTAATCCCCACGGCAACCTTGCCTACAAAACGGATTTTGACCTGGGGCAGACTGTTAAAGTAATCTCAAAGCCTTGGGGTGTATCAATGTCAACCCGTATCACGGAAATTGAGGAGACGTACGACGCAACAGGCTTAAGCATTGGTGTGACGTTCGGAAAGTCGGTGCTTTCTATTGCACAGAAGCTCAACTCCGATATGAGCCAGGTTAAAACGGCCCTTCAAGCCCCGTCAGGTATATCAGCGGTAGTAGAAGTCATCGGCGACTTAGCGGATGTTGATCCGACAATTCAAGGAGACACCGTTGCAGATACAATTAATAACCTGTTTGGAAAGCTCCCGGCTCTTGAGGTAACTGTAGGTGCAGGAACTATATCTATCGGTCAATATGCCATGCACAATATGGCTTCCGGAGATGCCATTTACTTTACCTCATGGAGCGGAAATAAGTTCAGCGACCAGCCCAGTGATGATGGGCATGTCTTTTTGGTGAAGCATAACGGCAATAACGCAGGAACCGGATATCAGAGAGCTATGGGCTTTTTTATTAGCCGAAACACCATGACGTTTTATGTTGTTTCGCTTTTTCAGTATAACAATCCCTCTGGTCAGGCAGATTGGTTGAGCTTTCCGCTTGGTTCTCTTACGGATATTGCAGCTGCCGTACGTGGGAGTACCTTCGCAGCCAGTATAAACAATGTTTATAACGCACCTGTGTCCGGTGCGAGAATCGCGGACGGAGGAGTCACCGGAGCTAAAATCGCAGATCGTACGATTACTGCTGCAAAAATTGCTTCGGCGCTTACTGACTACTCAACGACAGAGCAGAACACAGGGAGACTATGGATAGACGGAAAACCCATATATCGCAAAGAAATAAATCTCGGTACTCTTACGGACACAACACCCAAAAGCGTAGCTCACGGTATAGCAAACCTTGATACTGTTATCAGCTTATCCGGCTTCGCAACAAATGGGACAGTATTCCTGCCTTTGCCTTTGGCAAGATATAACAACTTTGCATCTCAGATCGGTCTTTATGCGGATAAAACCAACATCGTTGTAGAGCCAGGCAACGATCGAACTGCATTTACGGGCTATGTAATTATTGAGTACACAAAAACCAGCTAAGGAGGAATGTGCGTATGGAGAAAAGCGGCTTTTTTAATTCATCCGATGGAGACAGGGTCTATGACGCTGCGGATTTTGCAGCCTATTTCGGAAGTCTTGTTTCCAACGGCATTTTTTATGCTGCACCCACAAACTTGCAGGTTTCACCCGGAACAGGCTTGGCAGTGAGCGTAGCGGCGGGCAGCGCATGGATCAATGGGTACAGGTATGAGAATACGGAAGCCTTGAATATTCCGCTTGCTACCGCAAACGGCAGCAATCCCCGAATTGACAGGATTGTGGTTCGCCTCAGTATGGTAAGCCGGAACATCCAGCTTGCGGTGGTAACCGGAACACCCGCAGCTTCTCCGACAGCTCCTGCCTTAACAAGGACTTCAGATATATATGAGCTTGGTATCGCTGATGTTTTTGTACCTGCAGCCGCAACATCCATAGCGGCAAATAACATAACGGATACCCGGTTGAACACAAGTCTTTGTGGGTTGGTGAACTCGCTGGTAACGGCAGTTTATGAGTGAGGTGAGCTTATATGGCGACCAAAACCATAAACTACACCAACCTTGTTAACACCTATACTCCAAATACCGGTTATATGATGATAGGATACACTTCCAGCGGGTTCAATCATAATGCCGACGTTACATTCCCCGCCCTTGGTATAAGCGGTGTCATTAACGAAGTCAGGCTTTATTATGCATGGAATAACAGCGGGGCAGGAGAGGGTTTTCAAGCGGCTACTACGCACAAGGCAGGTAACAATACTTATTCTATCAGTGGCTCAAGCGGGAGCGGCAGTGTAGTTTTAACATCAGGGTACAGCAATACATCGTCATGGACAATTAATATAAGCGGTGCAGTGGCGACAGCAAGTACATCCAAGGGGTATTATAAAGACTCGTCTCACCTCTATGTTGTGGTTACCTATACACAGTATACGGCCTGTGGTGCGCCTACCGCCTGCTCTGTCAATACAACACTGTCGGAAGGAAATGTAACCCTGTCATGGAGCGGAGCCACGAGCGGTGTAAACAATACGATATCTTCTTATGAAATACAGTACAGCGAGTCGACAGACAATGTTACCTGGGGAGCATGGACAGCATTGGCTACAGTGTCCACCACGGCAACCAGCGGTAGTTTGTCAGTCGCTCCATCTTCTACGCGGGGAAATTACCGCAGATTTAGGGTGCGAACGCGTGGTACTGCTGGAGAGAGCTATTACTCTGGCTGGAAAGTATCCACAAACTCTGTCCGTAGGAACACGGTGCCAAAACCGCCTACAACTGCTGTTGCTTCTCCTGCGACATATAGCGATGAAGAGATTACGCTTTCATGGAGCGGAGCGTCAGGTGGAACAAGTCCAATCAAGGGATACCAGATTGCCAGACGTACTTCCACTGATAACACCACATGGAGTGAATGGGCTGTGCTGACCGTTCTTACACTTGCCGCTAGTAGTGGAAGCTATAAGCCGGTTGTATCAAGAACCCCGGGAACATACACACAATTTGCCATTTGGACAATCGACACCTTTGATGTCTATTCAGCAGAGAAAATCAGCAACAGCATCTATTGCGATATCACGGCATGTGGGCCTCCCACTTCATTCTCAATAAGTTCAACGTTAGCTGAAGGAAATGTATCTCTTTCGTGGAGCGGTGCATCTGGCGGTGCGGGCAATGCCATCACATCCTATGAAATACAGTATAGAGATTCGGCTGATAACAGCACATGGGGCGAGTGGATGGCACTGACAATAGTAAATACTTCTGCAACAAGCAGCATACTGAGTGTCAGCCCACCGACCACGCGAGGTTATTACCGGCAGTTCCGCATAAGGACACGTGGTACTGCCGGAGAAAGTTTCTACTCAGAATGGGCTATATCCAGTAACACTGTCCGCAAAAATATACTGCCTACGCCACCGGAAACCTTTACGGCCGCACCAGTTATCTATGAAGCCAATACCGTAACGCTTGCATGGAGTGGGACGCTACCCGGAACCAGTGCTATCAAGCAGTATGTCATTCAGCGGGCCACTTCAACAGATGGAACCAACTGGTCTGCATATGAGGCTTTGACTATCATAACTTCAAGCGCTACCTCCGGAACATATACAGCAAGTGCTTCACAGATAGCTGGTATGTATACCCGATATCGTATAAGTGTGACCGATACCCTTGATGCAGTTTCAGCTTATGTGGTCAGTAACACTGTAAAGAAGAACAGTCCGCCAGCAGCGCCGATAATCAGCTGCCCGATGTCCGGTAGTTCAATTTACAATAACACTCCGCGCTTTATGATCACTACGGGTATTGAGCCTGATGGACAGATGCAGATTGTAGAAGTTAGGATTGACTCAGGTGTTTGGCATAACAGTGTTGATAACCCTGAATTTTTCTCAGTGAGCGGTTATTTAGGAAATGGAGTAAAAACCATATATCAAGCAGAACCGCTGGCTGCCGGGAATCATACGGTGACCTTCCGCTGCATTGACAGTGATATCGGGTCATCAAGTACAGAGGTTACCCGTACATTTACCATACTGCCTTCACCTTTTGAGACAATTACCGCTAATCAGACACACGTGAAAGCCGCGCATATTCAGACACTCCGAACTGCCGTGAACACGATACGGAATTACCATTGCCTGACACCAATGGCCTGGGGCGAGGAAGTAATTGTCGGGAAAACCACAGTTAAGAATTGGCCATTCCATATATCAGAGCTTCGTAAGGCCATCGAAGCAGTGATTGCTATGATTAATGGGTTTAATAATTCATCTGTTTTTGATATCCCGCCAGTCACATGGCTGCCCATTGGAACGGGACGTCCAAAAGCTGATGTGATGCAGCAACTCCATGATCTGATACAGACATTGTAGTTCATACTTTTTTATAGCACTCCTGTTACATCAGCGGGAGTGCTTTTCTATACACAAATTTAGATTGGAGGTATTGACCATGAAAACAATATGGGCATGGATTCAGACGGCGCTTACAGTTATCGGAGGTTTTCTCGGCTGGTTCCTTGGCGGATTGGATGGTTTCCTTTACGCACTCATTACCTTTGTAGCCATTGACTATCTGACCGGGGTGATCTGCGCCATTGTAGATAAAAAGCTGTCGAGTGAAATCGGGGCAAAAGGTATCTTTAAAAAGGTGCTTATCTTCGCCATGGTTGGGTTGGCTCAAATTTTAGACACTCAGGTATTAGGAAGCCCGGATGGTGGTGCTATTCGGACGGCAGTAATCTTCTTTTATTTAAGCAACGAGGGAATTTCCATTCTGGAGAACGCTGGACATATCGGGCTGCCTATCCCAGATAAGCTCAAGACTATCCTTAAGCAGCTTCACGGACGTGATGAGGAGCCGCCATCGGCAGGTGAACATAAATGATTGACTTAACAAAAGCGGCAACAGTGTTCATTGGCCGGCGAGGCGAGCATCATTTCCGCAAAATTGAGTTTGATGTTTCAAGCCTGCTCGGTGATGAATATTCAAGTGCGTCCTTAAGTGCCATATACAAAAGGCCGGATGGAATTGCATATCCCGTTGTTACAAGCTATTCTAACGGTGTTTTGACATGGTCTCCCAACTCTGCCGATACAGAGCTTGCCGGAGTGGGACGGCTTGAGATAAGGGGTGTGCAAGGTGATGTAGTAGGGAAAAGCGTGAGGATACTCACTATTGTTGAAGAGGCCCTTGCGGATGGCATCGTCGAGCCGCCGGAGCCGCCTGCACAGGAATGGTTAAATCAGGTATTGTCAGCCTTAGCTGCCCTCGATGTTGATGAAATAAACAGCCTGCTTAATCTCATATACAACCTGTTAAATAGTAACTATGCGCTGCTGAACACAACGCACGATCTTCTGGTCAGTGCCGCATCCCAGATTGGTGATACCTACAATCTGCTTGGAGAAACACAAGGCACGCTATACCAACGAACAGGGGTTATGCTCAATCATTGGCACCCGGTGGAAACTGCTTCAGCACCTGATATGGTAAGCCGCAGGGCAGCCATAACATTTTCAAACATAGCATCCGGCAACAATTTTGTACTTGGCCCGGTAACATATACCTTTGTTACATCCTTGGATAGCCCGGCAGATAACAATGTCCAGGTGCTTATACAAGACAACTTGCGTGACACCGTTAAAAAACTTGCTGAAGCCGTAAGAGGTGTCCAAGATGATGAGAACATCGCCTACGGGACAGGTGCAAATCCGAATCCGGCTTGCACCGCTTATTGGACGAGTCAGAGGTTTTCTGTCGGTGATACCACCGTTGCTCCAGGTGAGAGCCTGTTTTTACTTGAAAAGGCTGAGGATGTGACCGCCGCCTTGACGCTGACTACAACCGCTACAGCGAATATTATTGCCTTTACCCGTGCTCCACATGTGAGGTACGTTATGTCCGGGAATGTTTCCGGTTCAGGAGGTACCAACAGTGTCAGAGGGCCTTTGCACACAATACTTCCGATTGGAAGTGTAGTTATCGGAGGACAAAGTGGAACGCTTTCACCGACAAGGTATGACTGCCATTTAATAACCCTTTGCAGACAATCGGATACAAGTGAGAAAGAACTAGACCTGTATATTTCAAACGATGAACAGAATTTCACCAGATTATGCCGGAGTACGCCTTTAGGAGCAGACAGCAGTGCTGAAGCCCAGCATGTTCAAATTGAAATGCGGCAGGCCCGGGTTCCTGCAGGGTATGGCCTGTATATTCGCATAGGAAGCAACGGCACATCATCAACGGCATACTGCGATCTGAAATTTACCTACCATCTGTATCCGGCAGATCTGTAACCATGATTTTATTGAGGTGATAATGATGAATCTGAGAAAGCAAATACTTACCAACAATGCGTGTTACAAGGCTGGCAGGACAATAACGCCGAATGGTATAATGGTTCACTCAACCGGAGCTAACAACCCTTGGCTAAAACGCTACGTGGCACCCGATGATGGCCTGTTGGGTAAAAATCAATACGGCAATCACTGGAATCAAGACAAACCCGATGGTCGACAGGTTTGTGTTCATGCGTTCATAGGCAAGTTGGCAGATGGTTCAATTGCAACCTATCAGACATTGCCATGGACCCATCGTGGCTGGCATGCTGGAGGTGCAGCGAATGATACCCATATAGGTTTTGAGATATGTGAAGATGATTTATCCGATGCGACGTATTTTCGCAAGGTCTTTTCTGAAGCAGTAGAATTGTGCGTGTATCTCTGTAAACTCTATAATCTGACTGAGAAGGACATCATCTGCCACAGTGAAGGATACAAAAAAGGAATCGCATCAAACCATTCCGATGTAATGCACTGGTTCCCTCGTCACGGCGAAAGCATGGACACCTTCCGTGCGGCAGTTAAGGCTGGATTGGCAGAAAAACCAGAAAAAGAAACGCCCACAGGTGACGATAAGAAATACTACCGTGTTCAGGTAGGAGCATTTTCATCTAAAGCAAATGCCGAAACAATGCTGAAAAAGCTTAAAGCGGCTGGCTTTGATGGTTTTATAAGATATAA
>Ga0134093_1003074_pt1 | contig 12353 bp, 16 predicted proteins | sample 4_1taG_FD_94452 | JGI IMG/M metagenome (GOLD analysis project Ga0134093, IMG submission 94452) | Switchgrass degrading microbial communities from high solid loading bioreactors in New Hampshire, USA - 4_13_20_68_A1 metaG | ecosystem: Engineered > Bioreactor > Semi-continuous > Anaerobic >...
CCCTCTGCACTCGCTCAAGATAGTAGTTAAGAAGGGCTAAAAGATGATGTTGTACTTTAACACCTAAAATTATGGATGATTTCCACTATAGGTGTTGCATTTAATATTGCAATTTACAAATAATTTATTTGCTATAAATATTAAAAAAAGTTCTTGACTTATCGTAAAATTTAGAATAGAATGGGGTGTAAAGTATTTTACTTTACAGGTGCAATGATGGAAAAAATATATGAGATATCCCTCTTGCTGGATTTTTACGGACAACTGCTGTCACAGAAGCAGTATGAAATATTGGATTTACATTTTAATAACGATTATTCCCTTGGAGAGATTGCCGAGCACTTTAACATAAGTCGCCAGGGGATTTATGACAATATAAAAAGGGGAAAAGCTTATCTTTTGAATATGGAAGAAAAGCTTGGACTTGTGAGCAAATTTGCCGAACAGAAGACAAAAGCTGAAAAGATATTGGGATATATAAAGAAAATAAACAAGGAAAATATGAATATAGATGACATTGAGTATTTAAAAAAGATAGAAGAAGGTATTATCGATATAATAGAAAGTTGATGAAAAGTTTTATAATTTAGTGAAGTATTCGAGTTTATAGAAAAGCAGACAGAATAAAAGGTTACCGATAGAGATGATAAAGATGAGGTGTCTGATATATGGTGTTCGAAGGACTTTCAAATAAGCTTCAAGAAACCATTAAGAAGCTTAGAGGTAAGGGAAGAGTCAGTGAAAAAGACGTAAAAGAAATGATGCGAGAAATAAAGATTGCCCTTTTGGAAGCGGATGTTAACTTTAAAGTTGTAAAAGACTTTATAGCCAAAGTTTCTGAAAGAGCAGTGGGACAAGATGTTTTGGAAAGTCTTACTCCGGGGCAGCAAATTATAAAAATTGTTCATGAGGAACTTATAAACTTGATGGGACCCGGACAAAGCAAAGTGGTATTTGCACCGAAACCGCCAACTATTATTATGATGGTGGGACTTCAAGGTTCCGGTAAAACTACAACTTCCGGTAAGCTTGCAAATTATTTGAGAAAACAGGGTAAAAAGCCCCTTTTGGTTGCCTGTGACGTTTACAGACCTGCAGCAATCAAACAACTACAGGTAGTTGGAGGGCAACTCGGAGTCGATGTATTCTCGATGGGAGACAAAACAAATCCTGTCGATATAGCAAAAGCCGCTGTTGAACACGCCAATTTAAAACAGTTTGATTTGGTAATCATCGATACGGCCGGTCGACTTCATATAGACGAAAAACTCATGGAAGAGTTAATGAATATAAAAGAATGTGTAAAGCCTCATGAAATACTCCTTGTAGTTGATTCAATGACCGGTCAGGATGCCGTTAATGTTTCCCAAACCTTCAATGAGAAACTTGGAATAGATGGAGTAATTCTAACAAAGCTTGACGGTGATACAAGAGGTGGAGCGGCTTTGTCGGTTAAGACTGTAACCGGTAAACCCATTAAGTTCATAGGTATGGGTGAAAAACTAAACGACCTTGAACCGTTTTTCCCTGACAGAATGGCTTCAAGAATCCTTGGAATGGGAGATGTGTTAAGTCTCATTGAGAAAGCACAGGAGGCTTTCGATGAGAAGAAAGCTTTAGAGTTGGAAAGAAAAATGCGGACCCAGCAGTTCACCTTAGATGATTTTCTTGAGCAAATGCAGCAGATAAAAAAGATGGGACCGTTAAACAAGATTTTAGGCATGATACCGGGAGTTAACGCCGATGCACTTAAAGAAATAAATACTGCAGACAGCGAAAAGGAGTTGGCCCGATTTGAAGCAATTATCAAATCAATGACAAAGAAGGAAAGAAGTGATCCTTCCATAATAAACGGCAGTCGAAGAAAGAGGATTGCTGCCGGAAGCGGTACAAAAGTACAGGATGTTAACAAGGTATTGAAAAGCTTTGAAGAAATGCAAAAAATGATGAAACTTATGAATGATTTGGGTAAACGCGGTAAGAAAGGATTTGGAAATAAATTCAGATTACCGTTTAAATAAAAAATGCAGTGAAACTAATAGCAGGAGGTGAAAAGCAAATGGCAGTAAGAATAAGATTAAGAAGAATGGGTGCTAAAAAAAGCCCGTTTTATAGAGTAGTAGTTGCCGATTCAAGATATCCTCGTGACGGAAGATTTATTGAAGAAATTGGTACTTACAATCCACTTACCGATCCAAGTACTATAAATATCGATGTTGAAAAGGCACAAAAGTGGATTAAGAACGGTGCTCAACCGACAGATACTGTTAAGACCTTATTAAAGAAGGTTGGAGCAATACAGTAATAAAGTGACAAAATTAGGCTAACAGAGCGGGAGGTATGATTTAAATGAAAGAACTTCTCGAAACAATTGCCAAAGCCTTGGTAGATTACCCTGAAGATGTTCATGTAAATGAAGTTGAAGGAGAAAAATCAATGATCCTTGAACTCACAGTATCAAAAGACGATATGGGTAAGGTTATAGGAAAACAAGGTAGAATTGCGAAGGCTATTAGGACAGTTGTTAAAGCAGCAGCAATAAAAGAAAATAAAAGAGTATCTGTAGAAATACTACAATAATAAATGTGGGCAGGGGTCATACTCTTGCCCGCATTTTATTGGGTGCTTTCGAAAGAAAGTGAAAGCTCTAGAAATCGAAGGAGGCGTAAGTAACCCTTGAGATTTTGTTTAAATACTAATAACTCAATAGATGGCGGTGTAAATAATGTTACAGTATTTTGAAATCGGTAAAATTGTAAATACTCATGGTGTAAGAGGAGAGGTTAAGGTAATACCCCTTACAGATGATCCGAAAAGATATGGTAAATTAAAGTCTGCCTATATTTCTTCTGAAATTACTGAAAATATGCAAAGATATTTTTTTGAAAATGTAAAGTATCATAAAAACTTTGTTTTGTTAAAGATTAAAGATATCAATGACTGCAACGCGGCAGAAAAATTAAAGGATAAATATATAATAATAGATAGGGAGAATGCGGTAAAGCTGCCTAAGGATTCTTTTTTCATATGTGATTTGATAGATTGTGAGGTTTATGATGAAAAGGATAATAAACTTGGTATATTAACCGATGTACTTCAAACCGGAAGTAATGATGTTTACGTTGTTCGAAGCGAAAATAAAAAAGAAATTCTCATACCGGCATTAAAATCTGTGGTAAAGGAAGTTTCGGTTGAAGATAAAAAAATTACTGTAGCTTTACCTCAAGGATTGATTGATGATGAAATTTGATATTTTGACTTTGTTTCCTGAAGTTATTGATGCGGTTTTAAAAGAGAGTATTATCGGAAGGGCACAAGAAAAAGGTATACTTGAGATTAATTCCGTAAATATTAGGGATTTTTCCAATAACAAACACAAAAAGACCGACGATTACCCCTATGGAGGCGGCGGTGGAATGATAATGACAGTCCAGCCAATTTATGATGCCTATCTTTCAATCGTAAAGGATTTGGAATATAAACCCAAAGTGATATATTTAAGTCCCCAAGGGAGAGTTCTCTCACAAGAGATAGTTAAAGAACTGTCAAGGGAGAAACACCTTGTATTGTTATGTGGACATTATGAGGGAATTGATGAAAGAATAATTGAAGAAATTGTCGATGAGGAAATATCCATTGGGGATTATGTACTTACCGGAGGTGAGCTTCCGGCAATGGTTTTGATTGATTCGGTAAGCCGTCTTATTCCGGGAGTTTTGTCAAATGAAGAGTCCTATTCCAATGAATCGCATTACAACGGTCTTTTGGAATATCCTCAGTATACAAGGCCTGTAGAATTTAACGGACGTAGAGTGCCGGACATCCTGTTGTCAGGACATCATGCCAATATTACTCGTTGGAGGAGAAAGGAATCTATAAAACGTACATATCTAAAAAGACCGGATTTGTTTAGTAGCTTTAAGCCTAGTGAAGAAGACAAAAAGCTCATAGAGGAAGTGTTAAAAGAGATTGAAAATGAAGACATTTAATATAAAAGTGCTATTTAAAAGTTTTTTGCTAACCTTCAATATCTGATAAAATATCAGTAGCTGATAAAATATGTGATGCATTTTAAAACTTCCACTATATTCTAATTACTCTAAAATAATATAATATTTATAGAAAAAGGAGGAGCAATTATGAAAGCAGAAGTAAATAAGCCAAGCAAATTTTTTTACGTTTTGTCATTTATAGTATTTATAATCGGAATAATACTGTTTTGTTTCAGCTTAGTAACTGGTATCAAATCAAGCTTAGACTTAATAAATCATCAAGTGATTGTACCCGGCAAGAGCATAATCGAACTGAAAGACCCCGGCAAATACACCATATATTTTGAGAATAAAAGCGTTATTGACGGAAAAGTATTTGAATCGGATGGTATAGAAGGTTTGAGGTGTACCCTGATGAAAACGGATACCGGGGAATTTATAAACCTTCAAAGTCCTTCAATGAATTCAAACTATTCTGTAGCCGGACGCACTGGTAAAAGTATTTTTGTATTTAATATCGATAAAGCAGGCGAATACGAACTGAATGCCTGGTATGAAAACGGAAATTCCAATGAGTCGGTTTTGGCAATCGGTAAAGGTTTCGGTATGGCAGTTACCCGCACCTCTTTAATTAGCACAGCAATAATGTTTATTTTTCTTGGAACAGCATTGGCAATTTTTCTAACTACGTTTAAAAAAAGGAGAGAGGCAGAAATACAACTAAAAAAAATGAAAAAAACCACCGTTGATTAAAATCGGAATTTTATGTTAGTATGGCTTTTAGGGGGGGGAACGGCAATGAACCTTTTGCTTGATTTGTTTCTTACGTTTGCCAAGATTGGACTCTTTACCTTTGGCGGCGGTTATGCGATGATTTCTATAATTGAAAATAACTGCGTACAGAAAAAGAAATGGATTACCCATGACGAGATGATGAATGTAACGGTAATTGCCGAGTCAACTCCCGGACCGATATCTATCAACTGTGCCACTTTTGTGGGATATAAGCAAGCTGGTTTTATTGGTTCTCTCATTGCTACATTTGCCATTATACTCCCGTCTTTTGTTGTGATATACATAATCTCCATGATGCTGGACAATTTTCTGGAATTTGAAATAATAACAAATGCCTTTAAAGGTATAAAAATTGCTGTGGGTATTTTGATACTGGATGCTGCATTTACAATGATTAAGAAGATGAAGAAAAAGTTTTTTTCACTCTTCTTTACAGTATGCTCCTTTATAGCAATGCTGCTGATTAATATTTTTTCTTGGAATTTTTCCTCTATCAGTTTGCTCTTAATTGCTGCAGTATTCAGCTTAACCGTATTTCTTGTTCAAGATTTTTTTGAACAGAAAGGCGGTGCCAAATGATTTATTTGGAACTTTTCCTAGGCTTTTTAAAGGTTGGCTGTTTATCCTTTGGCGGTGCTTATGGTGCAATTCCATTAATTCGTGATGTGGTATTATCTTACGGATGGCTAAATGACGAGACCTTGGCTTATATGATTGCAGTCAGTGAAAGTACACCCGGGCCGATAATGGTGAATATTGCCACCTATGTGGGGAGCAGTCAGGCAGGTTTTCTAGGTGCTTTCATAGCTACATTTGCAGTTGTATTGCCATCCTTTCTATTTATCCTATTGATTACTGCCTTATTGAAAACAGTTTTAAAAATCAAATACATACAGGCTGTTTTACAAGGTTTAAAGCCCAGTATTATCGGTATCGTTCTCGCAACAGGTACTTATATGCTGTATGGAAACTGTTTTTCCGTTAGAGGTAGTTTTTCAATGGATACGCGTGGGACAGTAATCACGGTTATTTTGCTTACAGGCATATTCGCATATAAACAAATTGCAAAAAAGAAATTATCACCAATTACGATTATTTTCATTTCTGCCTGCCTAGGAACTATTGTTTATGGAATTTAAAATTTATCTTTTTTATTGGAACAATTTCTAAAAATATGTAGTCTAAGGATATAAAACTTTCATAAGGCAGTCAATAGGAGGTTATCTATGAAAAATGTCGGAATTGGTAAATTGCTCTTTTGCCTGTTATTATTCTCAATAATTATGCTTAAAAGTCAAATAACATATGCAAACTGGAGTAATCTTTCGGTAGATGAATTGGTAGAACAGTCCGACTGTATTTTTATTGGCCAAATTGTAGATAAAAATGAAGAAGATAACGATTCCAAAGAAGATATTCCAGGAGTAAAGTGGAGTATTCGTGTATTTTACACTCTAAAAGGAGAAATGAATTTTGATTATTATGATTATAGTAATGCCCTTGTAAATGTAATAACTCCACCAAAAAATCAAAGTACGTACTACAGTCTTGGGCTCTGGAGCAATAAGGTTTTAATTTTTGCCAATAAGGTCGGAAAATATTACTCGCCAATTTCTCCTCAAGGTGTAATACAAATAGGTTTAAAAGATGATTTTCCATACAGTGTAATTGAAGAAGTTATTTCGGGAACACAATTAATGAAAAGTATTAAGATTATTGACACAGATGTAGACAAAAGCTATAAAGAAAAAATAGAGGAATTTATAGAAAGCAATTTAGCTTATTCATCTAAATATTTACCTGATGGCGAATCAATATTTAATATATGCGGAACTCCTCCAACTCCTTTTTTACATAATAGTTCTGGAGGTATTATAGAAGACTTACTGTTTGGGATATTATTAATTGGATTTATTTCATTTTTATTGATTTCGGTAATAAGAAAGTATATAAGATTTCATCACAAAAAAACAACGATTGATTAAGATATACATTAATTTAAATTAAATTGATTAAATAATCTCAATCGGGGTATAAATAAACTAAATCAATAAAATTAGTTCAGAAGGAAAAACTTCTATTTGGAGGTGCTAACTATGCATGACAATGATAAAAAAAATAGAGATAAAAGAAATCGCAATTCAAAAATTGAAACTGCAAAAAAAGATGTAAAAAACAATGTAAAGTATAAAGATATTCCGATTGAGGGTGCATGTTCTCCTGAATTTCCTCAAGGTTGTATAATAATTGACGACGAAATTGATTAAAATTTAAAATTCTAGTCCCAAGACGAAACAATCAGGGAATATGAGACAATAATAAAATTTCGGATTTAAAAAAATTAAATAAAATGACAAGAAATAAGTTGCTGTACAATTGGCCTAATTTTCGGTTTGGAATTTTAAGGTTCAATTGTCCCGGCAACTTTTTTGTTGTTAAGAAAGCTAGTAACACCATATATTTAATAATAAATCGATATTTATCAATCCCATATTGCAAAAAAAATAATGCATAGTATAATTATTTTGCAACAACGTAGATTTTTATCGAAAATTTGAATAATTTGGAGGATTTAGATGAAGAAGCAAACGATTGAGAAAAATTTGACGGAAGGGAATGTTGTAATACAACTTATAATGTTTGCACTGCCCTTTATGCTGTCTAATTTCATACAAACACTTTACAATGTAGCAGACATGCTTATTGTCGGAAATTTTACAGGTTCTGAAGGTATTTCAGGAGTTAATATCGGAGGACAGGTTACTTTTATAATAACAAACATAGTGGTAGGATTGAGTGTCGGCGGTACCGTTGTCATCGCCCAATATCTCGGTTCAAAAAACAGAAAAAGCATGGAAGAATGTGTTAAAACGCTTATAACGTTTCTTTTTATCACATCAATTGTTGTTACTGTAGTTATGATGCTTTTGTCCGATGTTTTTCTTGTGCTGCTTCGAACACCGGAAGAATCCTATGAACAGGCAAGAAGCTACCTTAACATAACATTATTGGGAACCGTATTTATATTTGGTTATAATGGCTTTTCCGCCATTCTACGTGGATTGGGTGACAGTAAACGTCCATTGATTTTTGTCACCATAGCTTGCGGTATAAATGTAGTTCTTGATTTGATATTGGTAGGTGTTTTTCACATGGCAGCTGCCGGAGCGGCACTAGCCACAGTCATTTCTCAGGCCATAAGCATGTTTGCATGTATTATATATATAAAACGCAGCGATCTGGGTTTTGATTTTAAGCTGAGTTCTTTCCGTATGTATAAGGAAAGATTACTGATAATGATGAAAGTGGGAATACCTATTTCAGTTCAAAATGTAATTGTTAACTTTTCTTTCCTTGTGTTGACTGCAATTGCCAACGGAATGGGTGTCAGTGCTTCAGCGGCCGTTGGAGTTGTAGGAAAATACAATGGATTTGCCATATTGCCGGCTATTGCAGTAGGTTCATCAGTTTCGGCAATGGTAGCCCAAAATATGGGGGCCGGAATGGTTGATCGTGCAAAAAAGACCTTTCACACAGGCTTTGTCCTTTCATTTTCCATAACCCTTACTGTATTCATATTTACACAGTTGTTTCCGGAACAAATTGTAAGCATTTTCGGAAAAGATGACCCCAAAATGATTTCCGAAGCCGTAAGTTATTTAAGGTCTTTTTCCTTTGATTATTTAATTGTACCTGCAGCCTTTTGCCTTAACGGATTAATAACCGGTTCAGGACACACTGTTATTTCATCGATTAGCGGTATAATGTCATCCATTGGTTTTAGAATACCCTTTGCCATATTGTTAGGTATCACCCTTGAAAAAGGAATGTTTGGTTTAGGTATGGCAGCACCTCTTGCAAGTTTGGGAACAACTATTATCGTATTCATTTACTATTTGTCAGGAAAATGGAAGGTGAGTACAGTTGTAAATAAACCGGCAACAATGGAAACTGAATTAGAGCTTTCAAGTTTTTAAATCTTTAAGATTACCTAAAATCTTCTCATTTAATAATAAGTACTGCGATATTGTTTCTATTTGGCAGGTATGGTAGAATAATATAAAGAGAGAAAACTGAAGTTTATCACGAATATTCGTAAATAATATTTATTTGATTTGTTGAAAGGAAGGAAAAATGTATTGTCGAGAATGTGGAAAAGAAATCGATAGAAATGCGGTTGTATGTGTACACTGCGGTGTTCGTACCGGTGTGGGAGAACCTGATGCCGTAATGAGGATGTTGTTACCCGTCGGAAGATCGGGATACGCTATTGCAGCAGGTTACCTAGGTCTCGTCTCACTATTGGTAATACCGGCTCCATTGGCAATAATATTCGGTATTCTTGCAATTTTAGATATTAAAAAAAATACACATAAACACGGAATGGGTAGAGCTATTTTCGGAATAATAACAGGTTCATTTTTCACTTTATTATACGCATACGTATTTTTAAGCCCCTTGTTTAAGAAATAGAAGGGTAAACAATGATATAGCGTTAAGTCATTTAGAAAAAATTTTGTTAACCTTACTAACTTTGCTAATTAAAAGAGCAAGAGAATTAGATATGTAGCTTAAGTTAGCAAGTTGAAAGTTTATGGAGGACTTATGAAACAAAAGGAATTTAAAATATGGCAAAAGTATCATAAAATGGGGCAATTAAAGTATATTTTACTATGGACAGTATATTTTGTTATAACAGTTAATGTAGTTATGTTGGGTAGTAATGTTATAAAAGGTAACTTTACTTTTAAAATAGAGGACTTTATTATCAGAACAATAATTGGTGCTTTATTCGGTGCGGTTTCCGGTGATATGACGTGGGAAAGAAATGAAAGAGAATATGCCAACTATCTTAAAAAATCGGACAGCATTTAATTGAAATCGTATAATTAATGCTTCTAATTTATTTTTCAACTCTTTAAAAACATTGCTTATATTGCTTATTATAAATATTTGCAATGTTTTTTGCTATTCTTAAGTCTTAATAATTATTACTTAGAGTTGTTTGTATTGCATTGAATTAATAGTAATGATAATATATATAATATAATTGTACACGCGTACAATTTGTAAATACATAACTCGCTAATGTTCTATTACTTGATTTTTATGTATTTTTTTATTTAAAAACACAAAAAGTTTTAGTAATTATTTTAGGAGGATAGTAAATGTTAAGTTTCAATGCCGGAATAAATATAGGCGGATGGATATCGCAATACAAAGATTTTAGCAAAACACATTTTGACACCTTTATTACTGAGAAGGATATTAAGATTATAGCAGAATCAGGATTCGATCATGTAAGGTTACCCTTTGATTATCCCATTGTCGAATCGGATGATGAACCCGGAAAATACAAAGAGGAAGGGCTATTTTATATTGACCAATGTATAAATTGGTGTAAAAAGTATAACATAGGTCTTCTATTGGATATGCATCATGCTCCCGGCTATAGATTTCAAGATTTAAAGACAAACACCTTGTTTGAAAACCCGGTTCAACAGAAGAGATTCATTGATATATGGAAGTTTCTAACAAGACGCTATATAGATGAACGTGAACATATTGCTTTCGAATTGTTGAATGAGATTGTCGAGCCGGACAGTACCCGTTGGAATAAGTTGATGTTAGAGTGTATAAAAGCTATTAGAGAAATAGATCCTAGCCGCTTACTTTATATAGGAGGCAACAATTACAACAGCCCCGATGAATTAAAAAATCTTGCAGATATTGAAGATGATTATATTGTTTATAACTTTCACTTTTACAACCCTTTTTTCTTTACGCATCAAAAAGCCCACTGGTCGGAAAGTGCCATGGCATACAACAAGACTGTCAAGTATCCCGGGCAATATGAAGGAATTGAAGATTTTGTACGGGAAAACCCAAAATATGATTTTATGATGGAACTAAACAATCTTCAATTGAACAAGGAATTGCTTCGAAGGGACTTAAAGCCTGCCATAGAATTCCGGGAAAAGAAAAATTGCAAACTATATTGCGGTGAGTTTGGCGTAATTGCCCTTGCAGATTTGGAATCGAGAATAAAATGGCATGAGGATTACATTAGTCTTTTGAAAGAGTATGATATTGGCGGTGCAGTATGGAATTATAAGGAATTGGATTTTGAAATTTTCGATAATACTGGGAAACCGCTTTCAAAGGAATTAATCGATATACTGACAAGAAAAAAATAAAGTATTTTAATGACCCAAAATAGCTTTTTATTAAAGCATTTATGTGAGGTGGACGATGACTAGTGAAGAAATAGCAAAATTATGTGGCGTTTCTAGAGCCACTGTATCTAGAGTCATTAACAACAACCCAAATGTAAAAGAGGAAACCCGGCAAAAGATTCTGGCAATAATAAAGGAAAACAACTATGTTCCGATAGCTCCGGCCAGACGTTTGGCCGGAATTGACAGTAACATTATCGGGTTGTTTATTCTAGATATAAATATCTCCGAATCAACTGCCAGGGTTTCAAAAAGTACTTACTTTTCACAACTTGTAAATTTAATAATAGACCAGGCAAACAATTCGGGCTTCCAAGTGTTGGTGTCAATTGTAACAAAAGAAGAGCAACTAAGTGAAGTGAGGAACCTTTTTATCAGCAAAACCATTTTTAGCGGAATTTTTGTCGGTGCCTTTAATGAAAGTACCCAGCTTGACGAAGGTATTTTATCCAAGTATCCGACAATTGTTATTGACCGTCAAGCAAAAAGTACAGAGGAAAATCCAAACCGCTTGGTTATAAACCTTGATAATTTTGAAGGTGCTTACAATGCAACACAGTATTTAATAAAATTAGGACATACCAGAATTGGTCACATATCCGGAGACCTCAGGAAACTTTCGGGTATAGAGCGTTATGAAGGTTATAAGAGGGCATTGGCCGATGCAAAATTGAGTTTTGAAAAAAATATGGTACGTGAAGGCAACTTTCTTGAAGAGAGCGGTTATTTAATGGCCCAAGAGATACTAAAAGAGAATATAACAGCTATCTTTTGTGCCAATGATGTAATGGCCATTAGTACCATTAAAGCCATTAAGGAAAAAGGGCTCAATGTTCCCGAGGATATATCTGTAATAGGGTTTGATAACATTATAACCGGAAACTATATTATACCTGCATTGACAACGGTAGATGCACCTTTATCAAAAATTGCCGAAGTATGCCTTGAATCATTAAAATACTTTTGTAAAAACAAACATTTTGAACAAAATGAAATTCGGATTAAGACCAATTTGATAGTTCGTGAATCAACAAAAAATATTTTTTAGATAATTTAATAGTTTCATAATTTAATTTATAGCAGAAGGTTTAACCGTCTATAGAAGAGCTATAAGTTAAATTATACGGTAAATTGTACGCGTGTACATTTTCCGTAATTTGGGTTTGGTTAATAACTACCCTTGGGGTATTTATTTAAAATTAAAAATATAAAGACCAGCTAATTAAAGTCAAGAGTTTATAATAAAAATTTTGAGAAATTTTTTTAGGCTCCTGACGTTAATGAAACGCATGACAACAAGACCACCTAGGTGAGGTAGACATAAAATAGC
>Ga0134093_1003108_pt1 | contig 12250 bp, 12 predicted proteins | sample 4_1taG_FD_94452 | JGI IMG/M metagenome (GOLD analysis project Ga0134093, IMG submission 94452) | Switchgrass degrading microbial communities from high solid loading bioreactors in New Hampshire, USA - 4_13_20_68_A1 metaG | ecosystem: Engineered > Bioreactor > Semi-continuous > Anaerobic >...
CAGCTATTTTATGTCTACTTCACCTGGGTGGTCTTGTTGTCATGCTTTTTTTAGCTCATATGTTTTTTGAAAAATTCTTTTATTTTTCAAAAAAACTCTTGACTTTAATTAGCTGGTCTAACTATATATAATTTCAAAAGCAACAGAACTATCTTGACATCAAAAAAAGCCTTCATCCCCCCTACAAGGGACAAAAGCCTTATGCTTCTGCGGTACCACCCAACTTGGCGATAAATCGCCCACTCATACTGTATACTATCATATACACCCCTCTGATAACGGACGGGGACTCCGTAAGCACCTACTTTTCTTCAATTTCGGGCTTCCCTCACAAGTCCATTCGGAATATACTTTGTAACCGCATTCGCAGCAACTAGCGGCTCTCTTATACAAGTACTTATTCTTACTCGTCTTGCTCATCGGTTTTGAATTATAGATATTATTTAGATTATAGCATCGCCGAAGCATTTTGTCAACATTGTATAAATTTAATGTCAAATGTTTTCAGCATCTGAAACAACTTTAATAATTACTTAAAAATAAATCTTAAAATTACGGTCATTTCAGTAATAATTAATCAATTGCTGAATAAAATATTTATGCGGCCATTAAGTTACTAAAAAATCATCGTTCAATGGCAATGAGTAATTTATTTGACAGTTTCATAACATAAAGAGCAAGCTATATTAATTTTTTATTTTACTTTAGAAATGGACAAATTACATTGTAGGATGGGATATATTAACATAATTATCAGGTAATGGAACGGTTCGATATAATTATAATCAATATAATAAATTTTTTGAAAAAGCATAAAAATTCTATAATTATCAATATCGTTTGACACGATAAATTATTAGGCAATTAATTGAATAATAAAATTCAATGTAGTAAAATATTGTAAAAGTCTATAATTTCTAAGGAGGTCAGCACATATGATTGAAATCTCTACTCAAGCGGTTCAACTGGTATCTCTGGTAATCTCCTTCTTAGCTCTCGGTGTTGCAGCCTGGCTGTACACTTGGGTCAAGTCACAACCTTCATCAAATGCTCGAATTGCCGAAATAGGAGAGTATATTCGTCAGGGAGCCAATACCTTTTTGAAACGTGAATACCTTATTTTAGCACGTTTTACGGCAGTTGCAGTTGTGTTGATTGTATTACTGCTGCCAAAACCTATTTGGAGCACAGATAATATTTCCGAAAATATTTTAATGGCTGTTTCTTATATCTTCGGTACAATTTTATCAGCTCTTGCAGGAAAATTAGGTATTCAAGTGGCAACAATAGCAAACATGAAAGCAGCAGAAGCTGCTACTAAAGGTGTTAAGCCATCCTTTATGACAGGATTCCGCGGTGGTGCGGTAATGGGAATGGCTGTCGTCGGCACCAGTCTTCTCGGTGTTACTTTAGTTCTTTTGCTTGTTGGTGATGCAAGTGCTGTTCTCGGCTTTAGCTTTGGTGCAAGTTCTCTAGCACTTTTTGCAAAAGCAGGTGGTGGAATATTTACAAAGACAGCCGATATCAGTGCTGACCTTGTAGGTAAGGTAGAACTCGGAATGGAAGAAGATGACCCTAGAAACCCTGCAGTTATAGCCGATAATGTCGGTGATAACGTCGGTGATGTTGCAGGAATGGGAGCAGACCTCTTTGACTCCAATGTAGCTTCAATGGCTGCTGCTATAGTTATGGCCACCTCATTAGGAGGTCTAACAAGTAAAAATGTCATTATGGTATTTATCTATGCAGCAATTGGGCTATTGTCCTCAATTATCGGTGTAGCTACTGCCCGTATAGGTGAAAAGGGTGATCCGAGCAAGGCACTCAACAGTTCTACCTATGTGACAACAGGAATTTACGCTATATTGACAGCTTTGTCCACATATGTATTCGGCTTGGAATGGCGTATCTGGGGTGCTACCGCTATCGGTCTTATTGTAGGTACCATAATCGGTATTACCTCCGACTATTTTACTAATGATGCAAAACCAATCGTTCGTGCGGTTGCAGAAGCATCAAAATCCGGACCAGCCTTTACTATTCTCTCAGGTTTTTCTTACGGTTTGCTAAGTTCTCTTCCGGCATTAATCGGAATAGCAGTCACTTCTTTAGCCTCCTATTATATTTGCGATCCGTTAGGTCCCGGTTATGGAATGTTCGGTATTTCCATGTCGGCAGTAGGAATGCTCTCCATAGTGGGTATGATTATTTCTAACGATGCTTACGGACCTATCGTTGATAATGCCCGAGGTCTTGCTGAAATGGGAGGTTTGGGTGATGAAGTTATTGCCATAGCTGATGAACTTGATTCAGCAGGAAATACCGTTAAAGCTGTTACAAAAGGTTTTTCCATCAGTGCGGCAGGACTTACTGTTATTGCACTTCTTGGTGCTTTCATGAGCGAAGTGAACACAGCCGCATCCGAGCTTGGACTTGAAAAAATCAGCAATTTCGATATAATGAATCCTACCGTATTTTTCGGACTAATCATAGGTATTGCAATTCCCGCAGTCTTTTCAGCGATGCTTATGCTAGGTGTGGATAAAAACGCCCAGAGAATGGTTGAAGAAATTCATCGTCAATGGAATACCATTCCGGGACTAAAAGAGGGCAACAAAGACGCAAAGCCCGACTATGACAAATGTATAGATATTGCAACTGCCGGTTCTCTTAAGGAATTAATACCTGCAGGTGTTGTAGCGATTATTTCAACTATTGCTGTCGGCTTTATAGGCGGTGTTTCTGCCATAGGCGGTTTCCTTACCGGTAATATCGCTTCGGGTCTTTTGCTGGCACTGTTAATGTCCAATGCCGGTGGGCTTTGGGATAATTCCAAAAAGTATGTTGAAGCAGGAAACTGTGGCGGAAAAGGTTCAGACGCACACAAGGCTGCTGTTGTTGGAGACACTGTTGGCGATCCTTTCAAAGATACAGCCGGTCCTTCCATAAATACACAAATTACGGTTGTATCACTGGTTGCATCCTTGTTATCGACTTTATTCCTGCTTTACTCATTATTCTAAAGGCTATTTTCAGAGTGGATATAACAATTTTAAAAAGCAGCTGTTCCTTGTTGATAAGGGACGGCTGTTTTAGTTTTTGCTGTTATTATAGAATTTAAAGGTGCAATGTTTAAGCCATCATAACTATATATGTCTAAAACTGATGGAAAATGTTTTAATATTATTAAAATTTATAATAAGGGGAGATAAAAATGAAAAAAAATAGTATCTGTAATTGTAACGACTATTTTTACAATAACATCATTTTCTACAGCTATAACAACTTTTGCACAATCCGAAAAAGTTAATGGAGCTCTTACGACTAACGATGAAGCTAATATTGAAGATGAAGTAATAGTTTTTGAAGATAAATATTTGGAAAGTCTTGTTCGTCAAAAGCTCGATAAATATACAGGTCGTATCTATAAAAGTGAGGTTGATACCATAACCCATTTGGAAATAGGTTTTTCTTGTACTGAAAAAACTCTATCCGAACTTACCAAGCTAACCAATCTACATGGATTAACTATACAATTCACAAATATAAGTGACATATCTGCTATTTCAAAACTGACCAAGTTAACTGAGTTAAGCTTAATGGGCAACCAAATAAGAGATTTGTCCGTTCTTTCGAACCTTGCCAATCTAACTCATTTAAGTATATCTAACCACCTACTAAGAGATTTATCGGCTCTTTCAAATCTGCCTAATTTAACTTGTTTATCTCTAGAGTTCAATGAAATAAGTGATATATCACCTCTTTCAAATCTCACCAATCTAGATTATTTATATTTAAACAACAACCCAATCAACAACAAAGAAACACCTAATGCAGTCCATAAATCGGAACTAGACTTCAAAGTAGGAGATACAACATATGAAGTTTGGGTTGTTGAAGACCCGGATGAAGTATTAAAGGGAGATTTGGACGGAAACGGATATTTTGATTCATTAGATTTTGCACTTATGGGGATGTATCTTGTCGGCAAAGTAAAGGTTCTTACTGAAAGGCAGATGAAAGCGGCTGATGTTAATTCTGACGGTTCCATAAATTCACTTGATTTCTTATGTTTTGACTTTTAATAGTGATAGAATTGAATTTTTCATGGGACTATCGCAAATTCGTATTACAATCCTATAGATAATTTTATTGATTAGTATTATAATATTCTACATGTGCAAAGGTGCAAGTTTATTGAATGCAATGGAGTGAATCAAAATATGCGTTTATTTGAATTAGTTTCGAAAGGAGAGCTTTAGTACATGGGTAAATATCTACCTAACAAAAAGGATTTTGCCTACGGTTTTAAAAAAGGCTTTCCAATAGCATTAGGGTATATCCCGGTTTCATTTACTTTCGGTTTGATGGCCGTAAATGGCGGTATTTCACCCTTAATGGCAGTGTTTATTTCTTTGACAAATCTGACTAGTGCAGGACAATTTGCCGGCACAAATCTTATTATAGAAGGTGCAGGCTTTTTTGAAATCACTTTGACTACTTTTATCATAAATATTCGATACATGTTGATGTCCCTTTCTTTGTCTCAAAAAGTAAATCCGGACATCTCTCTGATTCAAAGATTGATTTTCGGTTTCGGAATAACTGATGAGACCTTTTCTATAGCATCAATGGAAGAAGGAAAACTGTCCTATCCCTATATGTTGGGACTGATTTTGGGACCTATTATGGGTTGGAGTCTGGGCACAGCTTTAGGAGCCTTTACATGTTCCGCACTGCCCCAGTCCATCGGCAGTGCAATGGGAATCGCTCTATATGCTATGTTCATTGCTATTATTGTGCCTCCGGCCAAAAAATCCAAACCGGTATTTATAATTATCGCCATTTCAATAGCTATAAATTTGATGCTTAAATATATTCCGGTTTTCGGATTTATATCCAGCGGATTTAGGATTATTGCCGCTACAATTTTAGGTGCAGGAATAGGTGCTGCACTATGGCCCCTAGAAGAAGAAAAAAAGGAGTAGAGCTATGTCATATACATTAATCGCAGTGTTATTAATGGCTTTAGTTACTTATTTACCGAGAGTACTGCCAATATCCGTCTTTAGAAAAGAGATAAAATCAAAATATATAAAATCCTTTTTACACTATGTTCCTTATGCAGTATTAGGAGCACTTACCTTTCCGGACATTATAAGTTCTACCGGCAACTATAGAACTGCCCTTTTCGGTACTGTTGCTGCCATAATACTTGCCAACATGGGTAAGAGTCTTGTACTTGTAGCACTCGGTGCAATAATAACCGTTTTTGTAACCGGTATGTTTTTTTAGGCAGCAAAAGCCGGACTTTTTTATTTAATTATCTTTATATTTTTGCCCCAAAAATTGCCACCTCTTGATTGCTTAATATAAAGCCCGTACCGTTCCATTTTAAAGTGTTCTGTACATATCCAATGGCATCGGCGTTATACCTTCCGGCTATTTTTTGATATGCCAGCAATTCATATACACCGTTCGAATCGAAATCTATGGGGTACAAACCGCTTATAGGATTTACAAAGCCTTCAATGGGCTCTTTAAGTTTTCCATTGCTGTTATATATCTCACTCAAATACTCACTGCCCTTGTAAGACAAATCTATTATATATTTCTGGCTATTCAACCGGCTTATAAATTCAACCTTGTAATTATCCTTATAAATTACATCATATTTAAAAAGCTCATTATACTTGCCAAAGTCGAACATCAACCTCGGTATATTGTTTAAATATGAGAATATGTAGTAGTACATGGTTCCGCCATTTCCACCCGATGCAATACTAACCATTATATCCTTTATGCCGTCACCGGTAAAATCGATTAACTGTAATTTCGGGTCATATCCCGTATTCTCCTTAAGCGGTACAGACACAATCTTTCCTGTACGTCCATCTTGTATTAGGAGTGTAATATTTTGAACGAAGGGACTTGTCGGAGTTCTTTTGCCCGTTAAATAAACATTGTCGGGTACTTTGTCCCCGTTTACATCTCCTACCGCATAGGCTACAACATACGGATAAAGCATATCTGCTCTATAGTTATATGTATACATATTAAATCCTCCGCATTACTAATATTTCAATAAAGGTCTATTAACTTTTTACCATAGAAAAATCTTATTATCTGTGCTTAATATAGAATTTTTCATATAAGTTGCCGGCTCAATCAAATACACAGTTTACAATATAATATGCTTTATATTGTCGACCTGTTAATACTAAAGCCGAAATATCCATCAATAATCAATGAAAACATTAAAAAGCACGATTTCAAATGCTCCTATAGAAGCTAAAAGCAAGAATTTCTTTGAAGTGAGAATCGACATTAAATCGAATAATATAGAGATGCAATGTGTATAGAGACACAATGTGAAACTTTAGGTATTGACAGACCTAACGTTTTCCAGGTACTTAAAATAGTTAATCAATTTTTCCGGACCTGCAATTACTCCCCGGTCTACAAACAATGTTCCGTCACTTCTTGTCTTTACGCTCCATTGGGCAAGGGTTATATTCCCGTTTGCAATCTCAATTGATGTTATTCCGTATGGATGAATACAACTTCCGTCATTAAAGTAGGGCCAGTCACCCACTTCAGGAAACATAGGTCTGTGGGTATGCCCGGCGATTAGAATGTGTTTTTCTCTTTTTACCCAATCGATCAATTTGGTTTCAATAACTTCTTTTTTCTTGTAATTTTTAGCTGCACTGGTGGGATCATTAACTCCCAATAGTTCAAGGGGTCTCCACACATGCCTCACCAGAAACCTGCTCAACCACCAAAAGTTATCATTCATAAGGCTTACCTGATGTCCGTGTACCAAAAAAATCTTTTTATCCAAAACAGTATGTTTTAAAACCAATCCTCGTGAAACTTTATTTTTTCAAATAATGAAAGGTCAACTTTATCCTTATCCCTCATTAAACGATACTTGCTACTTCTTTCAAAGCCTTTATTCCTCTTTACAATGTCATGATTTCCGAAAATAAAATATATTTTTCCTCTATTTATGTATTTTGACAGTAGAACAAAAACATCCCTGTGTTGGTTTATAATATCGGATATCTCATAATTCTCCCAAAGCTCGTCACCATCACCCAATTCTATGTATGTATAATCCATATTATAATAATAGTTCAAGGCTGCATAGTAAATGTTTTGATTTTTTGAAAAGGTATCTGCCCAACTTCCGTCTCCTCGGTGACAATCACTCATAATAACAATTTTAGAAGTGTCATCAAAAGGAATACATTCTGCTGTATTAAAGATTCTGGAAAGTTTCATATGTTCATACGCCGTTAACATCTCGGTACAAGCCTGCCTCGTTTAAGGCCAAAAAACTCTATGCCCTACTAAAGTTAATTTCTCTATATAATAGTATTCAGAAGCAAGCAGTTATGTTAATCGAACAATACCTTAGATATAAACCTGGTTACATTGTTTTCACTTTCTGTTGAATCGAGGTTCGAAAAACTTCTCCCATAGAATCAAAATAACAGTACCGGCAAAATAACACAAAATATCCTTTAAGTCAAAGGAAGTTCCCAAAATGGTAGTCATCAACTTATTGTCCCTCAACCCCAATCTATCCACAAGACGGAAATACTGTGTTATCTCCACCATTACCGCAAACAAAAACAAATAAATGGGAAGAGCTCTTACAGACCTTTCTATAATACCTCGAAAGAAGGTATACATTAATACAATTACCAAAACATCTCCGATAAAAGGTCTAATAATCTTGTCCCTCACAAAGAGAGCAATTAATGCTTCAATAAAAAGTAAAAAAGAAAACGCAACTAAATATTTCCAATTTAATTTCACTTATATATCTCCCAATATAAAATCTTAAGATGCACTATTTCTTATTCATATATTTTTTCCCCGATTTGAAGCTTTTTCACATATAATATTTCACAGCCTCCATCGCTGGAATTGTCGTTTCTAACCAAACTGGTATTCCATGTGATATATCCGTTTTCACCCTGTTTGAACACATTTACCAGATATCCTTCCATAAATACAATATCATTTTTTTTAATTTTTTTTATACCTCTTAATACTGTATTGTTTGCTGCAATTATATGAGTATTTGCCGAATGGGTGGATATATACTCTAGACCTAATGGACAATCGTCTGAACTGACCCATATATATTTTCTTTCTGACTGGAAATATTTTATATACTTATCGTATTCAGGGTTAATAAGTTCTCCCCAAGCAAAAACCAAATCGTATTTACCCAACTGGGCAAAATCATCCTGCAAAAAGAATATTTTATGTTTACTTTTAATCTTGGCAACAACCTTATATTCAGCCATCGGTGTGATGTACCACTTTCCCCAAAAATTTTCAACAGAAAAACTACCGGCTGTCGTATTCATCTGAGTTGGCTCATTTTCTGCACTATAACCGTTATAACTTGTTTGAGACACAGGCATTCTTAATCCATTGAAGAAATGAATTGAGAAAAGAACCAAAATAAATGTACCAAAGGCAAAAACTATCCTAATTAAAATTTTATTGGCATGTCTTACCTTAGAAGTTATTGGCAAATTCGAACCGCTTTTCATAAGTTCAGCTTTTCTCTTCTGCATTTCACTATATGTTCTAATATTGCCCTGCTTCATTTCATAAAACAACTGATCCATTATCTCTTTTTCTCTCTTTTTATTCATAAGCTCCCCCCCTATATCTTCTATTATAATACAAAACACAAAGGTTTACATCTTTATTCTATTCTTACGGTAAAAACGGGTTAATCAAAAAGTAGTTGCATTTTTTATTAAAGCATTCTAAAATTATAAGGGCTTAAAACATTAATGAAAGAGGTAAAATATGCGGTTAAGGAAGAAACCATGGGCAAGACCTGAATTGGAAGCTTGTGAGTTCTTTGTAACAAATCCGGAAGATTATAAAGGAAAGTGGCAAGCAGTATTCGGAAATACCAATGAAATATGGATGGAATTGGGATGCGGAAAAGGCAGATTCATATCAAAACTCGCATCTTCCAATCCCGACAAAAACTTTATTGCGATAGATATAAAGGACGAAGTTCTGGTTTTGGCTAAGCGAAAAATCGAAGCCGAATATGCTTCCGCTCGTTTAAGCACAAACAATATCAGGCTCATGGCCCACGAAATAATGATAATACACAAAATACTTGACAGTAATGATGTTATAAACAGAATATTTATAAACTTCTGCAACCCGTGGCATAAAAACTCCCATGTGGCCAGAAGATTGACCCATCCAAATCAACTAAACCAGTATAAAGTATTTTTGGCCCCGGAAGGCCAAATCTGGTTCAAGACCGATGACGATATTCTATTTAATGCTTCGGTGAAATATTTTGAACAGTGTAATTTCAAAATAACATATATAACCGAAGATCTGCATAACAGTAATTTTGAACAAAATATTATGACCGAGCACGAGAAAATGTTTTCCGAGCAAGGCCTTAAAATAAAATTTCTCATAGCTCAAAACACAGCCCCGGCATCGACATGAAGAAGATATATTAATCTCTTTGTACAGCCACAGGGGCTGTTGTGCCGTTTATCAGTCCAATAAGGTCGGATGGGGCTAATTCTATCTGGTGCCCTATCTTTCCTGCACTTACAATTATCGAATCCAAGTTCTCACAGGAACTATCCAATACCGTTTTATAACTTTTTTTCATACCTATTGGCGAACATCCGCCGCGAATATATCCCGTAACTTTATTTATATCAGCCACCTTAATCATTTCAACGGACTTTTCGCATACCGCTCTTGCCGCCGCCTTTAAATCAAGTTCTTCAGCAACCGGAATAACAAAAACATAATATTCCCTACTTGCCCCTTGAGTCACCAAGGTCTTATATACTCGTTCAACCGGAAGTCCCAATTTATTTGCCACCGAAACACCATCAATCGAACCGTCACTGTAATCATATGAATATGCGTTATACTTTATTTGTGCTTTATCAAGAATTCTCATTGCGTTAGTCTTTATCTTTTCCAAGTTAATTCCCACTTTCTGTGTATTACTTTTTATTTTTGTACATGAGCAAATTTAAAGTTGATGAAAATAACACACTCAAAAAAAGGAGTCTGCTACTCCTTTTTATTTTACTTCTTTTTCGCATGGTAAAATACGCAAAATCGAAGGGGCTCTATGCCCCTGAAATTCTACAAAGAAATACTATAATATTAAGCCGTTGCATAAGAACCGATTTTCTTAGCTCTTTGCGGCTCCAACTGCTGTTTATACAGTACATACTTAATCGAGTTGGCTGTAATTTCAGCCATTTTATAAACCAATCCAAGGCTTGTGTTCTGAAGCATAATCTGAGGCATTATTCCTGCCATAGTAACAACACCGGAAAACGAAATATCACCCACCTCGGGTAAATCCTTGCCTACTCCACTCCCGGGCTTTATTGCTGAATTACTTAAGCCTATATGGGCAATATGCTCAATTCTTCCGATGGAAGCATCGACTGCAATAACAAGAGTGTTTTCGGTATCAATCTTTTTAATGGTCTCTTTTAGATTCATCGCATGTACCGGATTTTCGATAGTACCGTATACATCGAAATCGTAGATCTTGCACTTTGACAACATAAACCCGACCAACGGTCCGTAGCAATCTCCGGTAGAACGGTCGGTACCTATACATACAATTGCAATTCTATTGTACTTCTTGTCCACCTGATTGATTAATTTATAGGCCTCTTGATTTAACCGATACTGACACATCTTATCGTTTGTGTTGACATAAACTTTCTTTACTTTTAACATACATCTTCTCCCCTAAATAAAATACAACAATTCAGATAACTGTTGAAATAAGTTTTTTATATCTATGTTTATATTATATAATAAAAGTGCGTATTTAAAAAGGACCATTTTTAATTTTAAAGAAGTATTATTTAAACTGATACTTTTCAAACAGTATATTTCTCTTTATAATTAGTCAGGCCAAACAGATTTATTACTAAATAAATCATCGACCAACTCCAGATAATGAGATGCTGTATGGCATTTTTTAACTTTTTTCATAAATTTGCCGCTTTCATCCAACTTAACTCCCATGTATGACCAAAACTCAATCATCTTGTCGCATAGATGCCTATCTCCCGAAAGCCTGGACCTGTAATAACTGAAAATTTCATCATGAAATGCCTTTACTATATTTATTTTATCTTCCGAAGCTACAGTATTACCTTTAATTGTCGACGGAAGAAAAGGATCGGTTAAAGCTCCCCTTCCCAACATAAAGTTTTTCACAAAAGGAAATCTTTTACTGATATATAAGAAATCATTATATGTAAAAATATCACCGTTATAGGTTATTTCATGTTTACATGATTGGGCTAGGGTATGAAAAGAGTCCAAGTCCACCTTTCCTTCATATTTCTGCTTGCCGGTTCTAGCATGAATTATAACTCCACATAAAGGATAATCGTTCAGCACTTCTATTACCCGCATACCTTCTTCCGGACTTTCCATTCCCAGCCTCATCTTAACCGACAATGTATATGTACTGCCGGAACAAGCTATATCAAGAAATCTTTTTATCATATCAGGATAAGGCAGCATGCCGGCTCCCTTCTTCTTACCCGTCACTGTAGGATAAGGACAGCCAATGTTCCAATTTATCTCATAATATCCCATACTTGAGATAGCATTGGCAAAATCTTTGAATTGCATTCCGTCATTTCCAAGTATTTGGGGAATAAGCTTAACTGTGGGCTCATTGTTTTCGGGCAATATATCTTTAAGCAGCAATTTATTTACTTTTTTAACATCTGAAGTTGAAATAAAGGGGGAGTAATAAGCATCAATACCCTCAAAATGCCTTGCAAAAGCATTTCTATATCCAGCTACAGTCATTCCCTGTAACGGTGCCAAAAAAACCTTCATATAAATCCCACTCTCTTATATTATCCTTAATGTATGATGTCTTTTAACTTTTTATTTTAAAACTTCCCATCCCAACAGCAGTATCCTTTTATATAGATACCTGAAGTGCCAATCAAACGTACCGATATTATACAACACTCCATAATTTATTGCCAGTAATCTTGTACTCGTATTCCAACTATATTCAATCAACAAAGCAGTTGTACCTCAATGCCAAATCATGACCACCAGCTAAGCTGGTGGTTTGCTCTTGCCCTATAAGGGCATGTTACTTGGCAGAGCCTAAAAGGCTCTCTGAAGGTTTCGCCAACCGCACACCTTCTCAAACTACCCCTAA
>Ga0134093_1003110_pt1 | contig 12247 bp, 11 predicted proteins | sample 4_1taG_FD_94452 | JGI IMG/M metagenome (GOLD analysis project Ga0134093, IMG submission 94452) | Switchgrass degrading microbial communities from high solid loading bioreactors in New Hampshire, USA - 4_13_20_68_A1 metaG | ecosystem: Engineered > Bioreactor > Semi-continuous > Anaerobic >...
ATTGTTTTACATGTTCTTTTGGTAATGTCGACATAAAATTCTCCTCCTTAGCATTCTCTTTTATTGATTCTTGCCAAGAAGGAGAACATTCAGTCATCTATACACAAAATTTCTTACATCCTCAAGGAAATTATAATCTTGCAACACCGGATTTTCTTGCAGCTTCAGCAACTGCTTTTGCAACAGTGGAACCTACTCTAGGATCGAAAGGAGCAGGAATTACATAATCCGGATTCAATTCTTCATCACTAACGAGAGAAGCAATAGCTTGTGCAGCTGCTATCTTCATTTCGTCGTTAATGTCTCTTGCTCTTACATCAAGGGCACCTCTAAAGATACCTGGGAATGCAAGAACATTGTTGATCTGATTTGGGAAATCGGAACGTCCGGTTCCCACAACTTTAGCACCAGCTTCTTTAGCGTCCTCAGGCATAATTTCCGGTACAGGGTTTGCCATTGCAAAAATTATCGGATCTTTTGCCATGCTCTTAACCATTTCTTTAGTTACCATATTTGCAACTGAAACGCCTATGAAAACGTCAGCACCTTTAATTACATCTTCCAATGAGCCTTTAATTTTGTCAAAGTTTGAGATTTTAGCCATCTCTTCTTTTATAGGATTGAGGCCTTCTCTACCTTCGTATATAGCACCTTTTGTGTCGCAAAGGATTACTTTTCTAAGTCCCATGCTCATCAAAAGTTTTGTTATTGCTATACCTGCCGCACCGGAACCGTTAACAACAACAGATATGTCTTTTATATCCTTCTTAACTATCTTCAATGCGTTTATCATTGCTGCAAGAGTAACAATAGCTGTTCCGTGCTGGTCATCGTGGAATATTGGAATATCGCATTCTTCTTTAAGTCTTCTTTCAATTTCGAAACATCTTGGAGCAGATATGTCTTCAAGGTTGACTCCGCCGAAACTTCCGGCAAGAAGTTTTATGGTATGAACTATTTCATCAACATCTTTTGATCTTATACAAAGAGGGAAAGCATCTACGTTTCCGAAAGTTTTAAAGAGAACGCATTTACCTTCCATAACTGGCATACCTGCTTCCGGACCAATATCTCCAAGACCTAGAACAGCAGTACCGTCAGTGATAACAGCAACTAAATTTCCTCTTCTTGTCAAAGTGTAAGACAAATCAACATCCTTTTGGATTGCAAGACAAGGCTCTGCAACGCCAGGAGTATATGCTAAAGACAAATCTTCTTTAGTCTTTACAGGTACTGAACTTATTACTTCGATTTTTCCTTTCCATTCACCGTGTAGTCTCAAGGACTCTTTTCTGTAATCCATGCCTAAAACCTCCTATATCGAACTTTTTTATATATTTTTCACTTCGTTGAGAACCGCTTTTATGCTATTGGCTGAAGCTCTTAATGCTTCTTCTTCCTCGGGTGAGAGTGCAAGAGGTATTATACTTTGTACTCCCTCGGAATTAACTATTGACGGAAGACTCAATGCTACATCTTCAATTCCGTAGTTACCGTTGATTACACTACCTACTGTTCTGATAGTATTTTGGTCCTTGAGAAGTGATTCAACTATAGCATTTACTGTAATTGCAATTGCATAATAGGTAGCCCCTTTGTTTTTAATTATTTCGGCACCTGCTTTTTTAACTTCTTCTGCAATTGCTAATTTATCTTCAGGAGTTAGAATACCACTTGGAGATTGAGAATATTCATTGATGTTTTGGCCTGCGATATGGGTTGCACTCCATACAGGAAGCTGTGAATCTCCATGTTCTCCAATTATGTATCCGTGTACGTTTCTAACGTCGACATTAAGTTTTTTACTTAAGAGATATCTGAATCTTGAACTGTCAAGAACAGTACCGGAACCCATTACTCTACCGCTTGGAAGTCCGGACCATTTTGTAATCATGTAAGTAAGAATATCGACGGGATTGGATACAACAACTATTACACCATGGTTGTAATACTTCATGATGTTTTCAGTTATATCCTTTGCTATTGCTACATTTTTCTTTGCGAGATCTAGACGTGTTTCGCCAGGTTTTCTGTTTGCACCTGCTGTAATAATTATAACATCGCAGTCTTTAACATCGGAATAATCTCCTGAATAAACTGCCATTTGGCCAAGGAATGAAATACCGTGGTTTATATCCAAGGCCTCACCATAAGCTTTTTCTTTGTTAACATCAATTAATACTATTTCCGTTGCTATTTGCTGTAAGGACATAGCGAAAGCTGTTGATGCTCCAACAAATCCTGCTCCTATTATAGCAACTTTTGACCTACTCTTAACCATAACTTACCTCCATTTTCTTAAATATTTATCTCATTGATATAAAAAATTGTTTTTTTATCCGTACATAGAATGCACATGGTTAACATTTTAACATACTTTTTTTTAAATGTATAAACCTAAATATCATGAAATTTAATTATATTTGTCCAAATTTAGCGGATTTCCCAATCTGCGTCGACATAAAAGCTTCTATCTCATTATGGCTTAAAATGTGTTTAAATTCTATTTACCGTTACATAAAAATAATTGCCCTATATGCTGAGTTATAGTGTTAATGGCCCTTCTAAACAGTATCATTAATCTGTGTTTTGGTAAAATATTTTTGCTTTCAAATTAAATTTTTAATACTTATTTTGTATATAGTGATTTGCAAGTTACATAATACAAATTTTAAAATAGTAAAATCAGTATAAATTTTTCAGCTATTTTTTACGATATTTATTTATATCACAAAACTTTCTATATTTCACTTTCTTACTTTCGTATATTACACTGAAGATTCATCATTCAGCAGGCATACTATAAATCATTTTACATTCCAACATATCTTCAACTATACAAAATACTATACCAAAACAAAAGCAGGAGGGCAATACAATATGGCGATAGAGTTAACTTCGTTGCTAAAAATGGCTGTAGAATTGAAAGCTTCAGATTTGCATCTCAGTGTAGCAAGGGCTCCATCATTTAGAGTTAACGGCAATGTAAAAGAAATTGACGTACCAAAGCTTACAATGGAAGATACGGTACAGTATGCAAAAGCCAGTATGGATGACGAAAAATTTAACCGATTGATGACTTTAGGAGAAGTTGACTTTTCAATTACAGTTCCCAATATTTCTAGGTTCAGGGTTAATGCTTTTTTGCAAAGAGGTTCGGTGTCTATGGTATTCAGAACCTTGGCTTCAAATATTCCAACCATTGATTCTCTGAATCTTCCGCCGGTTATAAAGCAAATTTGCGATTTTAAAGAAGGACTTATACTTGTTACAGGTCCTACCGGAAGCGGTAAATCCACTACAATGGCATCCATTATCAATGAAATTAATTCTAAGCGATATGGACACATATTAACGCTTGAAGATCCTATAGAGTATATTTTCAAGCATGATAAATGTATTGTAAATCAGAGGGAAATAGGAAATGACAGTAAGAGTTATGAAAGTGCTTTAAGGGCAGCATTGAGAGAGGACCCGGACGTAATATTCATCGGTGAGATGAGAGATGTGGAATCGATAAGTATAGCAGTAACGGCTGCAGAAACAGGACATCTTGTACTTTCGACACTACACACTCTTGGTGCGGCAAAGACGTTGGATAGGTTAATTGACGTTTTTCCGCCCCATCAGCAGCAGCAAATAAGAGTGCAGGTTTCAACAGCTCTTAAAGCCGTAATATCGCAAAGACTGATTCCCGATGCCAGCGGTAAGGGAAGAGTGGCTGCCCATGAAATAATGATTGTTACACGTGCAATAAGCAACCTTATAAGGGAAGGTAAGTCACAAAGCATCAATACTTGTATCCAGACGGGAGGTAACATGGGAATGCAGTTGCTCGATAAAAGTATCGGTGACCTCTATATGCAGAATAAAATAACTAAGGAAGATGCTTTGGAGTTTTGTGTAGACAAGGATGCCATGCAAAATTATCTGGAAGTTGCCCAGAGAGGCCGAATGTAAAAAATATATATTCAAGGTACGTGATGGAATTAAAATTTCCGTCACGTATTTTTTTATGGTAAGATACATTTAAAATTTTAGTCCCTTGTGTTGGTTCAATGGACAAGAGTAAAGTATAAAGAGTATAATATAAACATTAAATATGTTTGGCAAAAAGGACCTTATGCATTATGAAGATACTTGTTGATGCTGATGCCTGCCCGGTAAAAAAAATTATTGTAAAAGTGGCAAAGTCAAGAAAAGTTCATGTAGTAATGGTTGCAGACACCAGTCATGATATTGATGACGGTTACTCGGAAGTAGTAATAGTTGACAAGGCAAAGGATTCGGTAGATTTTGCCCTTGTCAACAAAGTGGAGAAAGGTGATATAGTGGTAACCCAGGATTATGGAGTTGCTGCCATGGCTCTTGCTAAAGGAGCTAAGGCAATAAATCATAACGGATTGATTTACTCCGACGAGAATATGGACAAGCTTTTGTTTGAACGTCATATTTCTCAAAAGGTGCGACGTTCCGGAGGCAGAGTAACGGGAATGACAAAACGGACAAAAGAGCAAGATGAAAAGTTTGAGAAGGCACTTGAACTTTTGATATCTTATGAATGCAGTTAGCATTGGAGGGAATAAATTTGAAGAACTTTATCAAAATATTGAAATATGCAAAACCATATTGGAAGTATTTGGTTGTAACAGGTATTAGTCTGCTGGCAATATCTATCTTAAATCTTGTTACCCCTTGGCAGGTAAGAGAACTAATCAATTTACTGTCCGGTGAGGATATTTCCGAGAAGCTTACAAATATTCGAAATATTTCCTTTATACTAATCGGAGCTTACATGGCTAGGACATTATTTACTTATTTTTATCGTTATTTGAGCCATGTGGCAGCATGGAAACTGGTTGCCGATATGAGAGTGATGGTATATGAGCATTTGCAAAAATTGTCTTTAAGCTTTTATCATGATAAGCAAACAGGACAGTTAATGTCCAGGACAATAAACGATACGGCAGCGTTGGAAGTACTCATAGCCCATGCAGTTCCCGATCTTGTGACCAATATATTGATTCTTATCGGAACCGGCATATTGCTGTTTGTTATTAATCCGCTTTTAGCGGCATTTACCCTTATTCCCATTCCTTTTTTGATTTTGGGTTCTGTTGTTTTTATAAAAAAAATACGACCAAATTTCAGAAAAGCACAGGCTGTTCTCGGAGACCTAAATGCGGTTGTACAGGACAATATATCAGGTATCAAGGAAATTCAGGTTTTCAATCAGCAGAACAGGGAAAGCAAAAGAGTTGAGAAAAGGGCGAGAAAGTATACTTCTTCCGTACTAAGTGCTTTAAAGCTCTCAGCCATGTTTCATCCCGTCGTTGAAATGGTAAGTTCGTTAGGAACAGTAATTGTAGTTGGATGTGGAGGTTGGCTTGCCTTAAAGAATTATGTTTCAATAGCTGACATTGTAGCATTTTTAATGTTTTTAGGACTTTTTTATCAACCGATAACAACATTGGCAAGGGTAATTGAGGATTTGCAGCAGGCCTCGGCAGGAGCTGAAAGGATTTTCGAACTTTTGGACATCCAGCCCGATATTGTTGACAGCAATAGTGCAAAGGAGATTGGCAGGTCAAAAGGTGAAATTACATTTAAAGATGTGAGCTTCCATTATATTCCCGAAAGCCCTGTGTTGAAGAAAATCAGCTTTACCGCAGAACCGGGAAAGATGATTGCATTGGTAGGGCCTACCGGTGTGGGTAAAACGACTGTGATAAGTTTAATTGCACGGTTTTATGATCCCACAGAGGGAGAGATACTGCTTGATGGTATGAACCTTAAAGATATAACTATAGCTTCCCTCAGAAACCAAATAAGCATTGTTCTCCAGGATATATTTTTATTTAATGGAAGTGTTGCTGAAAATATTGCATATGGAAGTAAGGAAGCTTCTTTTGAGGATATAGTCAAAGCGGCGAAAATAGCAAGAGCCCACGACTTTATTATGGAGTTGCCGGAGGGATATGACACTGTGATAGGGGAGAGAGGGGTAAAACTTTCCGGTGGCCAAAAACAGCGACTATCCATAGCAAGAGCAGTTCTTAGGGATACTCCGATTTTGATACTGGATGAAGCAACGGCTTCTGTTGATGTTCAGACAGAGATACTTATCCAACAGGCTATACAGGAATTGGCAGGAAGCCGGACCATTATTGTTATTGCCCACAGGCTTTCTACAGTAAAACAGGCCGATCAGATAATTGTGTTGAAAGAAGGGGAAATTATTGAGTCGGGAACCCATGAGGAACTTATTAAGCAAGACGGCTTATACAGTCAGCTTTGTGAAGTCCAATTCGGAGAATAGAAATTAGAAGTTTGAAGGGTTAAAAGAAGCTTAAATAGGTTCAGATTTAGGTTTCTAAGAGTCAAACTCTGAACCTATAGCCTGCACCCCAAACAGTTTCTACATATTGAGGGTTGGAAGGATCCGTTTCGATCTTTTCACGGATTCTTGCTATATGCACGGTAACTGTTGCTGTATCTCCTAAAGAATCTAAGCCCCATATACGTTCGAACAGTTCCTCCCGGCCGAATACTCTGTTGGGATTTTGGACCAAAAATAAGAGGAGTTCGTATTCCTTTTGTGCCATATTGACTTCTTTACCGTTTACAAACACTCTTCTCGAGTCTTTTTGAATTTCAAGACCTCTTACGGTAATGGTTTCGTTTTGGCTTTTGTCGGAATATTTGCTTTTTAGTCTTTCATATTTTGAAATATGTGCATTAACTCTAGCAACCAATTCCCCCGGGCTGAAAGGTTTTGTTATATAGTCGTCGGCTCCAAGGCCCAAGCCTCTTATTTTATCAATTTCCTCCTTTTTTGCCGACACAAGCAAAATGGGTATATCCTTTGTGTCCCGGATACGTTTAAGTATTTCAAAACCATCTATACCGGGCAGCATGATATCTAGAATTAACAGATCAAACTCCTCTTCCTTAATGCAGTTTAAGCCACTTACACCATCTTTGCAGATTTTGACGGAATAGCCGTTTATCTCAAGGTAATCTTTTTCAAGTTCTCCTATACTTTGGTCATCTTCGACAATAAGTATTTTTTTCATATTAATCCTCGCTTTCCTTTACTTTTTTTAAAGAAATCATTATGCTTGTGCCTTCGTTTTCAACACTTCTAACCCATATCAAACCGCCGTGCCCTTCAACTATATGTTTTGCAATGGCAAGGCCCAAACCGCTTCCTTTTACTTTGTTTCTTGAAGTATCAGCACGATAGAAACGGTTAAATATATGGGGAAGGTCTTCCTTTGAAATACCTGAACCGTTATCCGAAATTTCGATTATTACAGTTGTATTGGTTTCTCTGAGGATTATTCGAATTTCTCCCTCGCTTTTATTCATATATTTCTTGGAATTATCGATAATATTGGTAATAACTCGTCTAAGTCTTTCTCTGTCAATCATGGCATAGGTTTCATTAGCAAGATTGTTTTGGAATATCAGCTTTATGTTGAATTTTTCCAATTCCGGTTCGTTCTCCATTACGCAGTATTCAAAGTATTTTACTACCTCGGTCTTTTCAAAATTAAAGGGAATTTGCTTTAAATCAAGTTTTGAATACAGCAGCAAATCGTCTATCATTGAATCCACCTGTACGGCTTTTGAGTGTATGGTGCGAAGGTATTTGTCAATCTTTTCGGGACTGTTGGCAACACCGTCTAAAATTCCTTCGACATATCCTTTTATTGAGGTTATTGGGGTTTTTAGATCATGGGAGATGCTTGATACAAGCATTTTTCTGTTATCGTCATACTTCATTTGTGTATATACCGATTCTTTCAATTTAAGCCGCATTTGCTCAAAGGATTTGCACAATTCCCTGATTTCCTGATCTCCGTCTTCAATAACTTCATGGTCCAGATTGCCGAGACTTATCTCACCGGCTACTTTTTGAAGTTTTTTAAGGGGAGTGAGTATTGCTTTGGACGAATTAATTGAAACAATTACATTGGTTATTAAAAATGAAACAAGAAAAACTCCAAAAGAGAAGCCCAAAAGTTTTTTTGAGGCGGAAGTTTCTTTGTCTATTGGAGCAAGAAGTATTGTCCAACCGTCATTACCGTCGTTATATTTTATAGGCAGAGCTTTGACAATGTATGAACCGTCATTCAGTTCCACCGTATTATTTAGAAGATTTTTCTTTTTTGCATCTATGCATTTTTCTATTTCAATAGGATTTATTGTTTTAGTTGAAAAAACAACATCATACTTTTTCAAAACTACTATGTAGGCATTTAACCTATTCAATTTTTCTGCAAGATATTGTTGGAAATCTTTCTGTAGAAGTTTTTCCGGATTCCCTTTCAATAAATTGCCGTCGGCAGTGAAAAATTCATACTGAATGTCTGTGAGTTTTTGTATACTGTCGTAGCTTAAGTCGGCATTGAAAACATAGGAGCTTATAAAAATAAACACAAAAGAAGCTAAAATGGTTATTAAAACCGGTATGGCTATTATTGCAGCATTTTGTAAAATTAACCGCTTTCTTAAACTCATAGGTTCACCTGTGTAATTATATTGAATATTGTATCACAAATCTCTCTTATCAAAGAGATAAAAGCCTGCCGTAAAAAATATTATACCATAACCGAGCATTATTAAAAATTCTCTTGTAATCTTCCATAGTAGCTTGGCATCCGATACCCAATGAATATGCCAGTCAAGCATGGAGGTTATAAATAAGCTTGAATAGGGAGCAAATATCCTTCCCATTACAAAGCAGACCAAATAGAGCAGTACCGAGAGGAAAAAAACTGCAGTGCCGCTTTTAAAAATATTTGAAAGGAAGACAACTACAAGAGCTAAAACCATAATAGGTAAAAGTGTAACAATATAAGAAATAACGATTCTTGTTATGCCTACCAAAGTAATTGAGGAAAAATTACATATTGATGAGACAATTGTAGATAGAACCATAACCGATAAAAGGTTTATCAGTACAAAGAAAGCAATAGCCGTTATTTTTGCTGTAAATAACTTAAATCTCGATACCGGTCTGGTAAGTGTGATTTTCATAGTATTATGCGAAAACTCTCCGGCAAATAAATCAATTGCCACAAGTGCCGTAAATAGGGGAAGCAATGTATTTGACAGCACTGAAAGAACCGATATGGGAAAAACCGTACTCTCTTTAAAGACTCCTACACCGACAGTGCTCATTCCGAAAGATATAAGCTTTCCAATTAGTATTACAACCACCGATATGATTAAGATGACTATCATTTTTTTCTTTTTATACATTTTATCCAGTTCGTTTATAACCGATGCTTTATATCCTCCCATTTTTTTCAACCTCACTAATAAAGTAATTTTCAAGTGTGGCATAATTAGCCAAGATATTTTGCATATTATCCACATTTAAGAGTTTGCCTTCGTAGAGTATTCCTATTCTGGTGCATGTAAGCTCCACATCATGTATAAGATGGCTTGATATAAAGAAAGTTGTTTGTTCTGTCTCAGCCAATCTTTTAATCAGTTTTCTTATTTCAATCATACCTTCTATATCCAGACTGTTGAGCGGTTCATCCAGAATAACCAAATCCGGCTTTGACAGTATGGCAGCTGACAGTCCCAGACGCTGCTTCATTCCTAAAGAGAAGTTTTTTGCCTTTTCATTCCGGTATTTTATTATTCCTGTAAGTTCCAATACCTCATTTATTCTGTTATCGTCAACATTTTTATAATACCTTGAGAAAAGCTTTAGATTTTCATAGGCAGTCAGATAGGGATAGGATTCTGCTGTTTCGATAATGCAGCCTACCCGCTCCATGGCTTTTTCATATTGATCGACAATGTTGTACCCGAAAAGTTTAACTTCTCCACTGTCTGCTTTCATAAGTCCTGTCATAATTTTCATTGCCGTTGTTTTTCCCGAACCGTTCGGACCTAAAAATCCGAAAATGTCGCCTTTATAAATTTCAAGGTTGAGATTTTTAATTCCCCTGCCGTTTTTATACGTTTTGGTAAGTCCGTGTATTTCAATAACTTTTTCCATTTCTATACCCCCGTATTTATTTGGGATTACCGCTTTATTTATAATTGGGAAATTGTGAAAATAAAGCTTTAGGGGCTATTTTGCATATCATAACTCCTTAGCCCCTTAAGCCAGTAGTTGATTTTATCGGCAACAAATCTTTTCTTTCAATAAACCTCCAAATAACTTAATGCTAATCTTACTGATTGTGAAGAAAGAGAAAGCAATTTAGGTTTAGCTGCCGAAGTTGCAGTGTTTAGTCTTCAAATACCTTTGCAAAAATACTATCGTTATATCTTGGTTCAAAAGTATTTTTATATTCTGAACAAATATCGAAATGTATCGCACTTGAATTATTAATAAAGTTAATACTGACTGTTTGTTTGTAGCTGTTGTCGTTTTTAATTTCATAATAAGCATAATTGTAATTGATTACCTTTGCATCAAAATCAAACTCCAGTTTGTCTTTAGCGTATTCTGGATATTCCGGTTTATAGATTTCATAGTACTTACCTGAAACTATTTGGTCAGCGATTTTTTCAATTTCAACCATTCTTTCACCGATTTTTATAAATTTGTCATCTTTTTCGATAATTATGTCCTGTTTGTATTTACCGATATATTTTTGAGATGCTTTCATATCTAATCCGTTGCCTACGTATTTTTTGATTATATTGTTTTTGTCATCAAGATTCGGCTTTGTGACAACAGTAGAATTTATATCGTAGAGCCTTATCAACACTTCAACAGTAAGTTCATGAGTTTTTTCGTCCTCGTCTTTTCCTGATATAATGCATGAACCGTAGATTCTTTCAAGGATTCCGTCAGTATTTACTGAAGCTTTTCCGGTAATTTTTTTGATATAGACATCATTTTGAATATTTGGGAAGATATCCTCCGTAGTAGCACCTATATCGGGGATGGTACGTTTAAATAAGAAGGATAGTATGGCATTGACTAGAGCAGGAATTTGAGCATTATCCAGTGAACCTGAGAATTCTTTGCTTCCGTCAGCCTTGTCTTCAACAATTACATAATCTTTAAGATTTCCTACACCGGCATCAATGATTTTTTCTATATCTTTCATAGTATCGTCTGTTTCAAAAATATCCTCGAATAGAGGAGTTTCCATTTCTTTGTCATATTCAATGACAGTATAAGAATCATCCCATGGATTGTAGCGTATATGGCAGTATTTGTCGTTATAGGATTCGTATTTATCGGTATTACCGTTGCAATAACTTTGAGTTGACTTTGATTCAGAAGCTTCCAATACATTGTCGTATTTTTCGGTTTGAATAGAAGTAAATAAAACTGTTTCGGCAGATTTCACCGTAATGGAAGTTTGAAGCGTAAAACTTTCAAGAGTACTACTGCATGATTTTGACGTATACTTTATTGCTTGTTTTAACTGATCATAGCCCGATGCGGACATTATATCGGCAAAGGCGGTTGTAACAAGTAATGCAACTCCTAATGTAAAGCTTATAGCCATCATTAGCTTTTTGTTTTTTACCATGATATATCTCTCCTATATTTAAATTTTAGGAAGTACTTCCCATAGTTTAATTCTAAAATACATATATTGATTCTATATAAAGTAAATCTAAACAAATTATAAACATTTATTGCTTAAAAATAAAGGAACTTAGAAAAATAGAATTGAGATATAATGGAAGCTAAATTTTCTTATCTATTATATATGAATCTATTATACATAAGTTATATTATAAAGATATCTATTGTTTATAAAATAGGAAAGGATTCTAATAAAAGCCTGTTTATTTGAATGTGTGGCAATTAACGTTGAACTTAAGCGGTATTACTTTGAATATTACTTCATATAGTTACCTATTTATAAGAAAGAGTTTAATATGAAAGAGCTGTGTTGACGGATTTATACCGTAAATGAATTATTGCGAATTTTGGAGTATTACGTAGAATAATGCCATACTTCCAAGCATACCGAGAGTAAATTAGTTTGTTTTAGGAATTTAAGCATAGGTTGAGATTGAAGAGAATCAAAATAGGTGATATATTATTAAAGCTGTCGCTGATACCGACAACGAAAACACTCAGAAGTAAGACAGGAAGCCAGTCGGAAGTAAATACGAAAAAGTTAAAAAAAGTATTGACAAAGATGAAGCGACATGTTAACATAAGATTCCGTGCTGATGAAGCACAGGAAATGGACTTTGAAAAGTAAACAGTGTAAGACGAAAAGGAACTCGTTAATGAATTGAG
>Ga0134093_1003112_pt1 | contig 12238 bp, 9 predicted proteins | sample 4_1taG_FD_94452 | JGI IMG/M metagenome (GOLD analysis project Ga0134093, IMG submission 94452) | Switchgrass degrading microbial communities from high solid loading bioreactors in New Hampshire, USA - 4_13_20_68_A1 metaG | ecosystem: Engineered > Bioreactor > Semi-continuous > Anaerobic >...
AGTAATATTAAACTGAGCCATGGTTCATCCTCCTCGGTTTGGTATTTGTTTAGCAACTATATTTTACCGAGGTATGAGCTTTGGCTCAACTCCTTTTTACACCATTATATAGACTTAATCCCCCTCCCCCACACCTGTAATTTGTAACTTAATTATTATGACATTTGTAATACCGGGATATGATTTTTAAATAATATTTAAGCATGACATACATAAAATGCGTTGCTATGCTCCCTTATAATAGCCGGCAATAATACTTATATGAGCATTGACACAAGTTTAAAATTAGTAGAGAATATTAGAAAAACAAGCTATTGAATATTGAAAAGCGAGCTATTGAAAGAAAAGAATCACTCATCTCTTATGGTTAGTTAAACATTTGAAATTGTCGGATTTGAGGGGAAACAGATGTTTCATATATTAATTGTTGACGATGACAAACATACACAACGCCTTTTGAAGGCTATTTTAACCGCCGAAAACTATACGGTATTTACTGCAGATAACGGGGAAGCCGCCCTTGAGCTGATGGAGAAGGAGCATATTGACCTTGTGGTGCTGGATATTATGATGCCTAAAATGGATGGCTACGAATTTACACAGACAATACGGGAAGCAGGCAACAATCTTCCCATACTGATGGTTTCGGCAAAACAGCTTCCGGCAGACAAGCACAAGGGATTTTTGGCCGGAACGGACGACTATATTACCAAGCCCTTTGATGAGCAAGAATTGCTGCTGCGAATCAAGGCCCTGCTGAGGCGCGCCCAGATCGCCCATGAAAGGAAAATTGTTATCGGAAACGTAACTCTTGATTATAACAGCTTTACTGTTTGCAGGAGCAATGAAAGTATCGAGCTGCCGCAAAAGGAATTTTTGCTTCTATATAAGCTGCTGTCATATCCCGGCAAGGTTTTTACCAGAATCCAGCTTATGGATGAAATCTGGGGCAGCGACAGCCGGTCCGGCTGGGAAACGGTAACCGTCCACATCGGCAGGCTCCGCAAGCGCTTTGAGGGTTGGGAGGAGTTTGAAATAGAATCTGTAAGAGGACTTGGATATAAGGCGGTGAAAAAGGTATGAAGCAGGAAGAAAGAAAGCAACGCTTTGCATTGACCATCCTCTTTTCAGGAATAGTTTTTTTCTTTTTGAGCATTACAGCGCTTATTGTCGGAAGTGTTATCATATACATGACAGGCAAAGGCACTTTGGCATAAGCTCAGGGGAAGGAACGAAAAAATCAAGGCCGAGATAAAAAATTGCATAAATTGCTGACAAAGGTTAAAATTGAAAAGGTGAGCCAAAGTGATATAAACGCTTTATGCGATGCCATAAACTTATATTCCGGCAATGCCTGCGCCTGCCGCATTGCCGGTATCGGTACAGACTAATTTAAGGAGGAAATTATAATGCTGGAGTTAAAAAACATAACAAAGGTTTATCCTACCGGCGGCGAAAATGTCGAAGCGCTAAAAGGCATAGACCTTCATTTCCGTGAAAATGAATTTGTAGCTATACTCGGTCCGTCCGGTTGCGGCAAAACCACCATGCTGAATATTATCGGCGGCCTTGACGGATATACCTCAGGGGATCTCATAATCAACGGCAAATCAACCAAGAAATTCAAGGACAGGGATTGGGATGCATACCGCAACCACTCCATAGGCTTTGTTTTTCAAAGCTATAACCTGATACCCCATCAGACGGTATTGGCCAATGTCGAGCTTAGCCTGACCCTTACCGGCGTATCTAAAAAAGAGCGCAGACAGCGGGCCAAAGAGGCGCTTGAAAGGGTTGGACTGGCAGATCAAATCCGCAAAAGGCCTGCCCAGCTGTCAGGAGGTCAGATGCAGCGTGTCGCCATTGCCAGAGCTATCGTTAATAATCCCGATATTATTCTGGCTGATGAGCCAACCGGAGCGCTGGATACCGAAACAAGCGTGCAGGTTATGGATATTCTTAAGGAGATCTCCAAGGATCGACTGGTTATTATGGTTACCCACAATCCCGATCTTGCAGAAAAATACTCCACCCGAATTGTCAGAATGCTGGACGGTAAAATAACACATGACAGCATGCCTCTGACAGAGGAAGAGTTGAAACAGGAAAGGGAAAAGGCGCAAAAAAGAACAGAAGAAAGCAATAAAAAGAAAAAGCCCTCTATGTCCTTTGCGACAGCCTTCGGTCTTTCACTGAAAAACCTCTTTACAAAGAAAGGCCGGACTGCGCTGACCAGCTTTGCCGGTTCCATCGGTATAATTGGCATAGCCTTGATTTATGCAGTATCCCAGGGTACCACCACCTTTATAGACTCCGTTCAGGAGGAAACCCTGTCCTCATATCCATTAACTATAGAGGCGCAAAATGTTGACACCAGTACCCTGCTTACCACCTTTATGGGAAAGGCCCACTCCATTTCCGAGCATGAAAACGACGCTATTTACCAGAAGGCCATGCTCTATGAAATGACAAATGCCATGAATTCACTTGAAACCAATGAAAATGACCTGAAATCCTTCAAGGCATTCGTTGAAAGTCAGCGGGCTGATGAAAACAGCAAGCTAAGCTCCGCTCTGGCAGGTGTTCAATATACCTACGATACCGACCTGCTTATCTATACAAAAAATGTGGACGGCACCATTATGCGTTCCGATACGGAAGCAATGACGATGGAGCTGATGAAAAGATATCTCGGAATGGATATGTCAACCATGGTGGCCATGAGGGAGCGCTCGGTTATGGGCAGATTCTCCAACATGATGACCTCATCCATGGCCCTTTGGCGGGAGCTGCTATCGGGTGATAACGGTAAACCTGTCAACGATGTTTTAGAAAAGCAGTATGACGTGATCTACGGCAGATGGCCGTCAAGATACGATGAGATTATTTTGTTTGTTGATGAAAATAATGAAATTGACGATATGACCCTATATGCCCTGGGCCTCAAATCGGAGGAAGAAATCAAGACTCTAATGGATGCGGCAATCAATCAGACAACCATAGATTATGAGGTTCAGAAATGGACATACGAGGAAATCTGCAATATGGATTTCCGCACCATATTAAACTCCGACTGCTACACATATGATGAAAAAACCGGCACCTACACAGATCTGCGTGAGACTGAAGCCGGGCTCAAATATCTTTACGATAATGCTCTAACCCTGCATGTAGTGGGTATAGCAAAGCCCAGCAAAGGCTCTATTGCCAGCAGCAACAGAAGCTGGATCGGATACACCAGCAGGCTGACCGAGTATATCATCCAGCATACTAACGATTCCGATGCGGTAAAGACTCAAAAGGAAAATCCTGCAGTCGATGTATTTACAGGCCTTCCCTTCAAGGACACTGACGGCAATGTAAGCACTGAGGAAAAGGCTGCAGAATTCAGAGAATATATTTCTTTACTGGATACAAATAAAAAAGCTGAGGCATATATAAAAATCAAGAGCATCCCTTCTGAGGAAAGCATAAATCAGTTTGTATCATCCACCCTTGCAGGCATGACAAGAGCCGATATGGAAGCCGCCCTCACCCCTGCCCTGGCCGAACAAACCGGTATGGATGCCGACAAAATAGCAGGATATTTATCATCCATGAATGATGAGGATTTGACAGAATTCTTCTCCCAGGGACTTGCCGAGCAATACAAGGCCCGGTATGTTGAGCAGGTCAAGCAGCAGATGAATTCTATGTCCACCGATCAGCTTGCAGCCGCCATGGATAAGGAGCTGGCCCAATATACTGATGAGGAATGCGCCAAATTTTATGATGAGGTGCTTGAGTTTTCCAGCTCCAGCTATGAGGAAAACCTGAAAAAGCTCGGATGCGTTGATCTTGACAATCCGTCAACAATAAATCTCTATGCTTCCTCATTTGCAAACAAGGACGTGATTGAGGAGGTTATTGCAGAGTACAACGAGGGTGTTGACGATCTGAAGGAAATTAAATATACAGACTATATAGGACTGATGATGTCCTCCATCACAACCATTATTAACGCCATCACCTATGTGCTTATAGCCTTTGTTGCAGTATCCCTTATCGTTTCATCAATAATGATTGGTGTTATCACACTGATTAGCGTTCAGGAGCGTACTAAGGAAATCGGTATCCTGCGTGCCATTGGAGCTTCAAAAAGGAACGTATCCAGCATGTTCAATGCTGAAACTGTTATAATCGGATTTACCTCCGGCCTGCTGGGTGTTCTGATTACCTACCTTCTGTGCATACCTATTAACCTAATACTGCATAACCTTACCGGGCTTGAGAATCTTTCAGCAATACTGCCGGTAAAGGCAGCAATAATACTGATTGCAATCAGCATGCTTCTGACTCTGATTGCCGGAGTCATTCCTTCCAGAAGTGCAGCCAAGAAGGACCCGGTTGTGGCATTGAGAACAGAATAAACAGACAATAAAAGAGGCAAAAGCTTGCCAGGCAACAGCATGGCAAGCTTTTTTATGTCCTATAGGGTGCTTTTCTTTTGTCCTGTATGAGTAATCGTCTGAAAAAAATGTATGGTGCAAATAATGAAATTTGGCACTTGACTCTTACGCTGCGTCAGCTTCTACGATAGATTTGCAAACAGCCATTTAAAACATACAAGGCTTTTGCAAAAAATAATGAAGGATGTGCAAATACTATGAAGACTTATTTGGTAACCGGCGGAGCCGGCTTTATCGGTTCAAATTTTATCCATTACCTTATGGAAAGCAGAGATAAGGACAATATCATGGTAATAAACCTTGATGCATTAACCTACAGCGGAAAGCGCAATAACACCCTTTGCTTTGAGGCCTTTGACAATTACCGCTTTATAGAGGGAAATATCTGTGATGAGCTGTTGTTGAAAGAAATATTCGAAGAATATGATATCGACTGTGTGGTTCATTTTGCAGCGGAAACACACGTTGACCGCAGCCTGGAGTCAGCGGATGTATTTGTGGAAACTAACGTAAGGGGGACCTTAAGCCTGCTAAAGGCAGCCAAGGAAAGCTGGCTCGATAAAAGGCCGGATACAGCCAATACAGTCCTGGCGAACTCCGGATTAAGATCATCAATAGGATTCCTGACTGATTGCATTACTGGAGCGGATAAAGAAAGCCTGGCTGATGAAGTGCTGGAAACGACAAAGATAAAAGTTACAGAAAATATCAGTAAAAAGCGTTTTCTTTATATTTCTACCGATGAGATCTATGGTCAGCTGACATCAGACGGATATTTTACAGAAAACTCTCCCATCAGGCCCAGAAATCCCTATTCGGCAAGCAAGGCGGCCGGTGAAATGCTGGCATACTCCTACTACAGCTGTTATGGCCTGCCGGTGCTAATTACAAGAAGCAGCAACAATTACGGCCCTTTCCAGCACCATGAGAAGTTTATACCTCATTGCATCAAGGCCTGCCTGACTGATAAGGCTATCCCTCTATATGGCGACGGTCTGAACATTCGTGACTGGCTTTATGTTAAGGACAACTGCTCTGCCATATACACAATCCTGCAAGCCGGCAAAGCAGGCGAAGTCTATAATATTGGTTGTCACAATGAGCAAAGAAATATAGACCTTGCCAGGATGATTATTGAAATACTGGCATCAGATTTCGGCATATGTGATGTAGCTATTAAATATATCAAAGACAGGAAAGGTCATGACAGAAGGTATGCAGTAGATCCGTCAAAAATAAAAAATGAACTGGGCTGGAATCCGGAAACTGATTTTATGGAAGGTCTGAGAAAAACCATACACTGGTATATGGAAAACAAGGAATATCTTTCTGACTAAACATCATGTACAAATTTAAACTAATTAAATGAACAGTTGGAACTTTGCTGAAACTCTTATGATAAAGGGCATATCGATATGATATTAAAAAGCACTTATATATAGATATAAGTTAAGGATAAATAAATCGTTATATCAGAGAAAAAATTTGACATTAAACACTGATTGACCAATAATAACATCATAAGCAGCAGCCTGGAGGTGGCATATGTCGGAATATGAAAAGCTATATACAAGCGGTGAATTTGCAAAAAGAGCCAATGTATCTGTCAGAACAATCAGATATTATGATGAAATCGGCCTACTTAAGCCATCTGTAATAGAGGACAACGGCTATCGTTATTATACAGACAGTGATTTTATAAAGCTACAAAAAATAATAGTCTTGAAACGGCTTGGCCTTCCTTTGCAGGAGATAGCCGTCATCTCCTGCAAAGGAAGCGATACCGGTCTAATACAGGAATCCCTGAAGCTGCAACAAAAGCTTATTCAGGATAAGATAGCCGAACTAAAGCGCATGGAAAAAACCATTAAAACCGTATCACAAAGCCTAACCGGCAAGGTGGATACTGATTGGAATAAAATCATCAGCCTGATACATCTTATCAGTATGGAAGAAACACTGTCCGCCCAGTATAAAAGTTCTGCCAATATCACAGCCAGAATAAATTTGCATAAGAATTTTTCAATAAATCCCTACGGCTGGTTCAGATGGATATTCGATTTTCTAAAGATACAGGAAGGGATGAGTATACTTGAGCTGGGCTGCGGTAACGGTCAGCTCTGGCTGGATAATTTGGACAGATTGTCAGGAAATATTAGGGTCATTCTTAGTGATATATCAGCAGGAATGTTAAAACAGGCCAGAGCAAATTTAAGCTGCAAAGAGGATGTATTTTCATATTATTGCTTTAGCTTCGATGAAATCCCCTACCCTGATGAAAGCTTTGATATGGTCATTGCTAATCATGTCCTCTTCTATGCTAAGGACAGGGAAAAGGTTTTAGGCGAAATTTACAGGGTTCTTAAAAAGGGAGGCAGATTTTGCTGCAGTACATACGGGAAAAATCATATGAAGGAAATAGAGGCTCTGGTAAAGGAATTTGATGAGCGAATTGCCTTATCGGAGGTAAAGCTATACGATATATTTGGCCTGGATAATGCTTACGATGAATTGTCAGCCATCTTTGCCACAACAGAAAAGCACAAATATAAAGATAAATTGCTGGTAAACCGCCTTCAGCCCCTCCTGGATTATATATACTCCTGCCACGGCAACCAGATGACATACCTGCTGCCTAAAAAAGAAGCATTTGAAAAATATGTCCAAAAGAAAATCGGTAAAGACGGCTTAATTATAACAAAGGATGCCGGTATTTTCATTTGTAAAAAATAGCTATAAAACAAGCGAGCCTTGGCTCGCTTCTCTTTAACGGATTTAATTACATTTTTACAAAATGCCCATGAAATAGCAAACCAGATAAAGAATAAACAGATGGGCAGGATAAAAAATATAAAAGACATACTTAAGCTTAAGACCGCGCTTTCCATTATAAAGCCATACCGGAATTAAGTCCAGAAAGGCTACAATCTCAAAGAAATTTAACATGGATAAAACCACGCAGCCACCCAGCATAGAGATAACTTTATTTTTTCTTAATAAATACATTGCTACCATAGTTATTACTCCCAAACCTGAATAATCGGTTTTAAGGAGCTCCGCCACCGCAATGCCGACCACTACTACTATTATCTGGGCTATAGTGCTTAATACTATATTGCTCTTATCCAATTTCTCCGATACAGCTTTTATACCGATTAAAACCAGCAGACCAATCAACAGGGTAAAGAATACATTTTGGTAACCAAAGTAAAAGACCTCTGCATGTAAAGCCAAATCAAAGGGTATTTCCGATAGCAAAGCGAAAACTGCCAACCTGAAGGCATACTTCCATACATTTCTTGTATGCAAAAAGCCCTCCACCAACAGAAAGCAAAATATCGGAAAAGCAATTCTTCCAATAGCACGCATAAGCAGATAAACTATGCTTAAAGTGTCCCCATCCCTGAAGGCACTTGTGAAAATATTAGTATAACCACCGGATCTAATAATGATTTTCTCCAATACCACCGCTGCTATATGGTCAATCAGCATTGTTATAATAGCAATTAGCTTTAGTGTACTGCCTGAAATTCCTTTTCTCTTTGTGTCCAGCTTTCCGTTACTGTGTACTGCCAATGATCTATTATTCATAATTCTACCCTCACAATAATAAAGACTAACTCTATCTTATACCACATTCTGGTGCATGGCAATATATTTTTATATTGGAATATTCATCAAAATTTTCTCTTATAAATTAATTAATTTTACACTTGACAACCCCTCATATATAAGCTATTATATCTTCTGTACCCGCCATGCGGAAATGCAAATGCGCGAGTGGCTCAGTGGTGGAGTATCGCCTTGCCAAGGCGAGGGTCGCGGGTTCGAATCCCGTCTCGCGCTGAATATGAAAAGAGGTCCATCTTTCAGATGGACCTCTTTTCATATTCCGTGTCTAAACAGGATTAGAACTCTCACAAACCGAGCATTAGGAAGAAAAAGGACGGAGGCTCTCACGCCGACGGCCTTTTTCTTCGAGCGTATTTTTTATGAGCGTCAGCGATGTAAAAAATACGCTAAGGGGACGTCACGGGTTCGCTCCCTCATTCCGTGTCCAGATAGAATTCGTACTCTCGCAAACCGAGCCGGCGGCTTTGCTGAGTAATTTTTACGAAGCAAAGACACTGCGAGGTTGTCGCGGGTTCGGGCACATGCTCTCCACTCTTACGCCGACATTCTCATTCTTCATGCTAATATTTTACGAGCGTCAGCGAAGTAAAATATTAGCCGAGAGGACGTCACGGGTTCATCTGTTTGGGCATGACAATAAAAAAGGTGCTGTTTCCACTACACAGTATTGTTCATCTCAGATTATGAATTAACCAGTAAGACTACTTATTTTATCATATCTGAAATATAATCAGAAAGCATTACCGTCTCACTATTCTCTTTTAATTTTAAGATTAAATTATCAGTTGTCTTAATGTCAAGAGAATCAAATGCTCTGAGTATATTTTTAATAGCTTCCTTACCGTGTAAACAATACAATTTATATAGACGATAAACACCATTATCATGTACATCTGAAGGTCTGCTTAAATCTTCTGTTTTTATTGGTTTATGTTGGAATTTAGCTTCTTTTTCCAATATAACTTCCTCGAACTTATTGATATTGTTTGGAACTTCAAGTTCATATAAAAGTGCAGACCATTCTGCAAACGTTTCATTTAGCCAATCTTCCCATGAATCTGTTTTTGCACCTTGACACCATGAATGTGCTATTTCATGGGCTAATAAATGTACTATGCCATCATGATCTTCCTGAATTCCACCAAATACAATTAGTGATTTTCTAAAATACCCACCATAATTATTGTCTTTTGATAATATTACAATATTAGTGTTATTTAACTTACTATTACCATATAAATGGGTATAATATTCAACAATTCTCTATATCAGAGGCGCTCTGCTTCGCAGCTATATATATGGCTTTGGAGACTCGGCAGATTATATTGCCACAAATTGCCTGCAGACTATTATGGGAGACGGATTATACGGCAAGGGAGATATTACTCCGGTTATCTGCATTTTACAAAATCTAAGTGTTACCCCTAAGCCTCAGAGAAGGGATATTCCTGTAATCAGTATCGGAAACAGCAGCAAGGTTAATGAAGCATTAAAGGCTAGTCTGGATCACGTACTTATAGATGATAAGGCCGACTACATAAAGCATTTCAGATCCTTCATGAAAAAATTCCGCCGCATGGTGGGCTACCTGAATATTGAACCTGATTTGGACGAGCTGGGAGTTGCTGTTGAAACAGGTTATTGTGTAGTTCCCACCTCACCTGACAATCGTGGAGATGATAAGGACACAAAGGAACATAAAATCGGATATGTGGCATATTACAGAAAAGGCATTATGGATAACAACAGGAAGGTACCTCTGGTACTTTGCTTCCATGGTGGCGGAGATTCCGCCATGTGCATGGTGGCCCTGTCCGACTGGCATCTGGTGGTGGCAAAAAATGATTTCCTTCTTGTAAGTGTTGAAAACCATATGAACAGCACAGCGACGGAAACAATGTCCCTGATTGCCCATTTGAAGGAAAGATACAGTATAGACAGTGAGAGAATCTATTCCACCGGCTTCTCCATGGGTGGCTGCAAGTCCTGGGATATGTTCCAGGAGTATCCGCATGTTTTTGCTGCTATAGCGCCTATGGACGCAACCTTCGATGTTGGCCTGAATGTATATGGCCAGCCGGTGAAGAATATAAATCAGAATACGATATTACCGGTATTCTACGTTGGTGGCGAGGATACTCCCCTTCCGGAATTGCCCTTCCAGGAAGCAAAATGCGTCAACCGTATGGCTTATGTGCTTAAAGTCAATAAAGCCAAGGCAAAATATGATGTAAAGTTCGAGGACAGGGAAAACTGGATAAATAAAATCTGGGGGATAAACGGGGATGTAATATGCACGGCCAAGGATGAAGCAACAGGCAGCGTCCTCACCATGCATTTGTTTGAAAGCGAAAACGGCTGCTGCTACAGTATCTTTGCAAGCGCCAGCAGGCAATCCCACGAGATGAGGCATTTAAACTGCGAAAATGCATGGAAATTCCTAAGCCTCTTCCGACGCCTGCCGGATGGAAGCTTAGTTGGCGGTAAAATGGAGGATGTGGTACGTACCTTCAGCGAATAAATAAGCCATATATCCTTAAATTTATTACACGGTATATCAGGATAGGTCTGAAAGCAGAGTCCTTTGATATACCGTTTTTTATTAACAAAAATCAGGCCACCTCTCCATTGACCAGCGTCTTATATCAAATAGGCTCAAAGACCAAAAACCGGCCGCCGTTAGGAATAGCCTGACATTATGATAAATACGGAAAAGATTAATTTACGACAATTGCTATAATTATTTTCGAAAGAAGTCAAAACGAAATATTTATTTGAATGGAGGTATATAACATGAAAATTAATTATTTGGAAAAAATTGAACAATGCATAGCATTCATTGAAAAAAATTTAACCAAAAAAGTCTGTATTGATGATGTTTTAGAGAATATCCACTACTCCTATCCTCATTTCCATCGCATTTTTATGGATATAGTCGGCGAACCAATGACAGCCTACATTCGTAAACGCAAACTGTCCCGTGCTGCGGAGGAACTGGTAAATACAAACAAGCCTATTGCCGATATTGCACTGGATTATAATTTTTCCTCCCAACAGACATTCAACCGGGCATTTACAGCCTATTTCGGAATTTCACCGCTTAAGTACCGCACCAACGGTATGCTGGATGATATTTATAAACCCTTTTCCTTTACAGAGCACTCTGATGAAGACTTGCTTCCGATATCGGTGACTATTGAAACACTACAGCCAATGACAGTCGCTTCATTTCATTCCTACAGCTCCAATCTGCCATTAAGAAATACTGTACGGGAGCAGGATAAGCTGATTTCAAAAGCCTGGGGACGGCTGATCAGATGGCAAATGAGTTATGAATACAAAAAGAAATTCGGCATATCTAAGAATTTGCCGACTACCAACGAGCTTGGACAGTTTATGATAAAAAATAATCTTCATATACCGCCAAATACACGATATTTTGGCTTTATCAACCCTTTCCCGACGAGCGATGGTGAATTTGGATATGAAGTCTGGGCGCAGCTGACCGACATATCACAAGCTCTGATAACAGAGCCGGCAGAGTCCGACATAGTCATAAAGGATTTTGAAGGCGGCTTATATGCAACGGCAGCTGCCACATACGGACCGGATTCAAATCTTGATCGGGTGTGGAGGACACTGCACTACTGGCTGATGCAAAACCAGGAATATGATTACGGCAATCACCAATGGCTGGAGGAACACATTACCAAGCCGAATGAAGGAGGATTTCATGGATTTACGCTCTATCTTCCAATCCGTCCGGTATCCGGCTAAAGCATAAATATTTTCGTAATTTTCATTTTACTTATTCCTTCCGACATGATAAAATCTTACTATCTCTTTTTATTGGATACCGGCTTGCCCGGACAGTCGCATAAAATAACATATACAGCGAATCGCTAAATGACCTCATTTGCGATAAAACAGGATAAATTACACAAGAGGAAGGCATGTTTATATGAATAAAGATCTAAAGGATAAGCTGATATTAACTACCAAGAAATGCTTTATAAAATTAATCAGTTCATTACTGCTGGCAAATTCGGTTCTACTGCTCAGCAGCTGTGCAAAAAAATCCGATTCAGACATGGGCAGCGCCGGTAAGACAATTGAAACAACCAAACCCCAGGCTGATATTACGATCACACCTATGG